>Ga0209841_1000203_pt1 | contig 14332 bp, 10 predicted proteins | sample GWRWT4_30Apr14_FD_187185 | JGI IMG/M metagenome (GOLD analysis project Ga0209841, IMG submission 187185) | Sand microcosm microbial communities from a hyporheic zone in Columbia River, Washington, USA - GW-RW T4_30-Apr-14 (SPAdes) (version 2) | ecosystem: Engineered > Artificial ecosystem > Sand...
ATGAAAATTAATCAGGTCACTTTGACTAATTTGTTGGATGGACGCGCTGGATCCGGTGCCGGTGAAGGGAATGCCGTAGGCATGGTCTTTTCCGTATAACAGGGGTGGCAGTGTGCGCAAGGCGGCCTGAAAGGGTCTGGCTTTTTCACTTTCGATGGTTGCCAAAATCAATCCGCGTTTACGTTCGATGTCTTCCGGGGCAAAACGCGGGTGCAAAAGGGTGTCGGCGAATAATTCCATGGAGTCAGGTAAATTGATGCTTAATGCCGACAACGAGACCAGGCTGGTGTCCAGGGTGTTATCGGCGCCTATATGGGCACCGAGTTGTTCTTCCTGGGTGCTGATGTCCTGACTGGTGTTTTTGCTGCTGCCTTCTTTGAGCATGGTCATGGTGAAGTAAGCGCTACCCGGTTTACTCAGGGAGTCGGCGGCGTATCCGGCATCAAATTGCAGGGCCATTTCAACCAGAGGCGCGGCTTTTCGTTCGACAAAAATAATTTTTAGGCCATTGTCCAGTTGGGCACGCTGAAACTGCGGGGTGTGAAAGGTGGGCGCGGGTGTTAACTCGGGCAATTGGCTACGATTGGCGCTGAGGGTGCTGGTTGATGTGACTGGATTGGGCCATACCTCAAGCGTAAATCGGCCGTCACTGAGCCATGTTTTGCTGGCATCCTGGATATCGCTTTTGCTGATTTGTTCAGTGATGGCCAAACTTTTTTTGTAATATTCGGGGTCATTAAAATAGGTCTGGCCGTAGGCGAGAAGACTCGATTTGCCACTGCCGCCGCCGACATATTCCAGATCACGAATAAAATCGGAAATCAGGCGGGTTTTGGCGCGTTCGACTTCTTCTTTGTCTGGGCCTTTTTTGAGGAAGAGACTGAGCTCTTCATTCACGATGGCTTCGGCTTTTTCCAGCGAGGCATCTGGTTTTATATCAATACTGATCAGAACCTGGCCTGCAATTTCGCGGCCCATATAATAGGCGCTGACGCTGGTGGCTAATTGCTCCTGTTGGACCAGTCGTTGGTACAGCCGTGATGTTTTCGATCCGCCTAAAATAGAGGTGGCCAAATCGAGCCGGTCGGCATCCTGATGGGTGATGCCCGGTGTGTTCCATACCATATAAAGGCGGCTTCGAGGAACCTTGTCGTATAAACGTTCCCGCATGTTGCCTTGCATTTTGGCGGTCCAGTCGGTGACTCTGCTTGGGGCTGGCTGACTTTTAATATTGCCAAAATACAATTCAACTTCTTCACGTGCTACATCGGGTTTAATGTCACCGGCAAGCACAATAACGGCATTGGCGGGGTGGTAATAATCACTGAACCATTGTTTGACATCGGCCAGCGTGGCTTGATCAAGGTGTTGCATGGAGCCAATCACCGGCCATGCGTAGGGGTGCTGCGGGGGATAGGTGCGTTGTGTTATATAATTCCATACCTTGCCATAGGGTTGGTTTTCCCGTTCCCGTTTTTCATTTTTAACAACGTCGCGTTGTTCATTGAGTTTTTCCTGGGTCAGTGTTCCAAGAAAGTGGCCCATACGATCGGATTCAAGCCACAAGGTACGTTCCAGTGCCGAGGTGGGAATGGTTTGGTAATACTGGGTGTGGTCATTGTTGGTTGAGCCATTAATGTCTGTCGCACCGGCTGATTGCAGCGCTTTGAAATAGTCGTCGTTGTAGTGTTCGGAGCCGTTAAACATCAAGTGTTCAAACAGATGTGCAAAACCTGTTTTTTCAGGGGATTCGTTTTTTGACCCCACGTGATACCAGACGGCTACGGCAATAATCGGGGTTTTATGGTCCTCGTGAACCAGCAGCGTCAGACCGTTTTTTAATGTGAATTTGCTGTAAGGCACATCTAGTTGCATGGGGCTTGCTTGAGCGGCTCCCATGGGGCAGACGGCGAGCGTCGTTAGTATCACTAAAATGAAAAGCTGACGAATGTTATGAAATATTTTTGTAAACATGAAGGCCTCTAAGAATTGGCGGGACTCGGGCAGTATAGAAGGATAAGTATCTGATTTCTGCTAGTGAATAGCGATAAAGTGTAAAAAGTCTACTACGCTCAAAGAAAGGCCGTGTCTTGCGGTGGTCGCTGACAAAAGAAAACATTCCTGGTTTCTGCGGCATGAGTGGATGAATCGAATTTTTTGATAAACGCACGTTAGAAACATACTATATTTCTGCTTTGGACTTCTCTAAGGATTCTAATTCAACAGTGAAAATGCTGAAAAAAATTGACCCTATGACATCGGATGCGCAGAAAATTGATATTCCTTTTGGTACCAAAGATTGGGTCAATCGTTTGGCGCGTCGGGAAATGCCGGCTCTGGCACACTCAATACAACATTTAAGCAGTTTGGCGGTGGATGACGAGGCCTGTATCCCTGAGTTGGTTAAGGTCATATTGGAAGACCCTAATTTAACGGCGCGTATCATTCGAATTTCCAACAGCGTTCATTACAATAAATCCGCTGTTCGCACCAATACCATCAGTCGTGCCATTAGTTTAATTGGTATGGATACGATCCGTAGCCTGTGCATCTCATCCAAGGTGATAGACGCTTTGTTGCGTGAAACGCCCAATGATCGTTTGTTGGAAGTGGTTGCGCAGTCTTTTCATTCGGCGATGCAGGCTAAAACTCTGGTGGCTCAAGCTAAAAATGCTGTTCAAGAAGAAGTGTTCATTTCAGCCTTGATGTATCAACTGGGCGAGGCGTCTTTTTGGTGTTACGGCGGGGACGCCACAATTATTGTTGATGCCAAACTCAGAATCCCCGGGGCCAATAAAGATGATGTGACCGCAGAGGTGCTGGGCACGAAGTTCAGATACTTGAGTTATGGTTTGGCCAAAGCCTGGCGTTTGGGCGATACCCTGCTGGGGGCGCTGCAAAACAAACCACTGACGCCCGGTACCGGTGCGGTTCGTTTGGGGCATGAGATCAGTGTGATTTCGGCTAACGAAGGCTGGGACTCGCCAAAAATGGATGAGCTTATTAAGAAAGTAGCCAAATTCAAAAAAATAAATGAAGAAGACGCGCTGGTGCAACTTATCGATTGCGCGGATAGAACCGTGGAATTTGCGCGTGAATGGGGTGCGGACAGAATTGAAACGCTTATCCCTTCTTCAGCCGGCATGACCTTTGAAAACGACACTGAAACTGACGCACACGATGAACCCAAAGCAGAGGAACAGATTCAGGAAGATCAGCAGCTTCAGCTGAGTATATTGCGCGAACTTTCTTTAATGGCGGGCACAAAGGTTGATATTAATCTGGTGTTTAACATGGCCCTTGAGGGGATTCACCGTGGCATAGGCATGGACCGGGCCTTATTGGCCATGAAAACGCGGGAAAACAAAAGCATTTTGGGTCGTTACCTGATTGGGTATAAAGATGATGGCCAGTCTATTGGCCAGCGTTTTAATTTTCCTATCAAGGAAAATAATATTTTTGGTTATATCTTTAAAGGGACAACCCCTTTCTGGTTTGGTGATCGAGAGAACATGGCAACGCAGTCGCTGATCACCGCTGAGATTAAAGCCGCCATCGGCACGGGTGAATTTTTTATTGCGCCTATTGTTGTGCGGGGCCGTTCTATTGGTCTGATTTATACCGATTGCCGTGTATCCGGTCGTGCCTTACGGCGTGAACAATATGCGGCGTTTAATCACTTTGTACAGCAGGTTAATCTGGTTTTATCCATGCAATAATCTGTTTTTATCCCATTCTTGCCTTGTCTTTGCTTCGCTCCTAACGTTTTTCAACAGCCTGCAGGGCCTGTGCTGTGTATTGCGGCCGCGTGTATTTATCAGCTCTTGTTTTTAGCGATTAAGGTGTGGGCCATACGGACAGGGTTTGTCCGGTTTTGAGTGATGCATTTGCAGACAAGTCATTCCACTGCGCCAGTTGCTGTGTCTTTACGCCGTAAAGGCGGGCAATGGTCCATAAACCCTCACCTTGTTTAACACGATGCATAATTTGTTTTGATCTGGAATTTTGTGTTTGGCCTGCGCCAGAACGTGGTGCTTGTTGTGGCGTCCGTGTTGCGAGTTTTTCTTTGAACGCGTCGGCTTTTTGTTGGGGCACCAGTAAATAATAGGGACCGTTAGGATCACTTGCCCAGCGATTAAATCCCGGATTCAAACGATACAGTTCATTCAGACTCATGTCGGCCAAGGTCGCCGCTTTGGCCAGATCAATCTGTCCGTTAAGACTCACAAGGGTAACTTGCGCAGTACTTGGGACATGGGGTAACGAAATCCCGTACACAGAAGGTGTATCAATGATTTTAGATAAGGCCAGCAGTCGGGTAACGTAGTGTTGCGTATGCCTGGGCAAGGGCAACGACCAGAAATCGCTTGAACGTCCGCGCCGCTTGTTCGACTCAATGGCGCGTGAGACGGTGCCGCTACCGGCATTGTAAGCGGCCAGGGTGTAGAGCCAATTACCATTAAACTCACGGTTCATGGTTTGAAGATAATCCAAGGCTGCGCGGGTTGAGGCAACAACGTCGCGACGACCGTCATACCACCTGTTTTGCTTTAATCCGAAACGCCGTGCTGTGCCGGGCATAAACTGCCACATGCCTGCCGCACCGCCGGGTGAATAGGCAAAAGGGTCATAGGCGCTTTCTATAACGGGAATTAAAATCAGTTCTCCCGGAAGTTGGCGTTTTTTGATTTCATCGAGAATGAAATAAAGATAGGGATTACCACGATTGAAAGCGCGATTGATGTAGTTTGAATTTTTTTTGTACCAGTTTATTTCTTCTGCAAAATAGCGTGCATTGGTATTTTGTTTTAATTTGAATTCCGCCCGGACCAATGGCCAGATGGGATGGCTGCCCTGGTCGGCTTGCTCGTCCATGAACATCGGCGTGGCAAGTGCTACGTTTCCGAGGGGATGGTAACGAGAATATTTTGTTCTGGCATCTGATAAGTATTCGATAGCCAGCATGTCATTTCTGGCAACGACCATTTCATCCAGCAGCAGTACTTTGTTGTTTTGAATACTGCGTTTTAAATGTTTTTGATCACGATAATCAAAGGTGCATAGATCGGGGTAGGATTGTTTAAAGTCGGCCTCTTGTTCATTGCTATTAAACAAATTTATTGCCGGACGGGTGGTTTTGAATTTTTCAGTGAATTCGGTGCATGCTGTTAGCAAACCAAGGCTGAATAAAAATAGACACATCAGCGTGTTTTGAACAATGTTAAAGCGGGTGCGTGTCGTCAGATTTGTTATGGCCGCATTCTTCATAAGGACATCAACGTTTTTTATTTGGGAATAACTGCCCCAAACGAAATGGCTGTTTTTAATGTTGGATTGCAAGAGAATAGTGCAGAGTCTCTTGCCCGTATGAGGGTGTTGCATCCTCGGTGGCTTTAGATGGATGAGGTTTCACATCGGTGCCTTTTTTTGAAAGTCGATTTTGATAGAGTGTTCTGTCACGTTACTAATACACGGGCTATCTTGTTCGCGGGACTTATTGTAAATTTTCAGGGAATCTTTTCTGTGATACAGGTCAAACCCCGGATACGCACTCGTTCGTATCGTGGCCCCATTGCGTTAGCCAATGGCAGGCCGCGCTAGTATACACTGTTGTGCTTAAAAGGGCTAAACGCAGGTTTGAGGGTTCAATAAGTTCAAGATTCGACCAATTTTATAGATATAGATAAGGAAAGGTGACTAATGGGATTACCACGTTTTATAAAATTCTCCCAAAAACCACCCCGTCGCCTTCTTTTGTCAATGAATTTGGCAAACTGGCTGACAACGCCCTTGGGGGAGGCTGTATTACAAACAGAAATCGATATTGCGAATCATATTGTCCCGATGCGCTTTGGTTATCATGCCTTGTATTGTGGACTGGGCTCTCCAGACAGACTGCTGGCTGAAAGCCCTGTTACACATAAATTCATGGCCGCAGAGGCACCACTTAAAACATCCTGGCTGCCCTTTGTGTATGGCGAAAGCGGGGCCTTGCCCTTGGCAAATGGCAGTGTGGATCTGGTTGTACTTCAGCACAGCCTCGATTATGAAGAAAATCCGCATCAGGTCTTGCGTGAGGCGGCACGGGTGCTGATTCCGGGCGGCTCATTGTTAGTCATTGGTTTTAATCCCTGGAGTTTTTGGTGGTTGTGGCGACTGTTTCATTTTCAGACGCAGGATGCACCCTGGGCGGCGCGTTTTATTAGCCCGTCACGTTTGTCCGACTGGCTGAAACTGTTGGATCTGGACGTAGAAGGCTGTGAAACGGGTTATTATCTGCCCCCGTGGCAAGGTTTGGCCAGGGCCGATAAATTTAAACGTTTTCGTCAGACAGCCAAACGTTTTTTCACCAAACAAGGGGCTGTCTATGTGTTGGTGGCAAAGAAAAATGTATCCTGCGTCACGCCTGTAATGCCCAAGTGGCGTATTCGTCGACGTCAATTTTTGACAAATCCAGTGATCAATCGGGAAAAAATAGAGTGAAAACGGTAGAAATATTTTCGGATGGCGCCTGCCGGGGAAATCCGGGGCCCGGTGGTTGGGGCGTGCTTTTGCGTTATGGAAAAAATGAAAGGTCGTTATGCGGCGCAGAGCAGGACACAACCAATAATCGCATGGAGTTAACCGCTGCACTTGAGGGTTTGAAGTCGCTCAAGGAGCCTTGTAGTGTCATTTTAACGACGGATTCACAATATTTGCGTAAAGGGATAACGGAGTGGATCATCAGCTGGAAAGCCAAGGGTTGGAAAACGTCCGCCAGACAGCCAGTCAAGAATCAGGATCTGTGGCAAGCCATTGACGAGATTGCACAGCAACATAACATCGAGTGGCACTGGGTCAAAGGGCACACAGGCCATAGAGAAAATGAAATTGCCGACCAGCTTGCCAATCAGGCCATTGATGAATTATCACGTAAAGCAGGGGTGTAAACATGCGGCAGGTTGTTCTTGATACGGAAACCACAGGCATTGATCCAACAGCAGGGCATCGCATTATCGAAGTGGGTTGTGTGGAGCTGGAGAACCGGCGTTTTACCGGGCGCACCTATCACAGCTACATCAATCCTGAGCGCGAAATTGAAGAAGACGCCATCCGGATTCATGGTATTACCAGCGAGTTTTTAGCTGACAAACCCCGTTTTGCTCAAATAGCGACTGAGTTTCTGGACTTCATCAAAGGCGCTGAACTTATTATTCATAACGCAGCCTTTGACGTGGGTTTTATGGATGCTGAATTTGCACGCATCAATACCGGTCTTGGCACGACGAAACAGTACTGCACCGTGCTTGATACCCTGGGCATGGCAAGAAAACTACACCCGGGGCAGCGCAACAGTCTGGATGCCTTGTGTAAACGTTATGCGGTTGATAACTCAAAACGGACATTTCACGGCGCATTACTCGATGCCGAAATTCTGGCCGATGTGTATTTGCTGATGACCGGTGGACAAATTGCGCTGGCTTTATCAGCCGAGGCTCAGGAACAAAACGGCGTTAATCCGCAGCACATTAAACGATTTCCTGATAACAGGGCACCATTACGGGTGATCTATGCCGATAACAGTGAGCTGCTCTTGCATCAACAACGCTTGGTAGCAATTGAAAAAGCATCGTCAAATTGTTTGTGGTTAAAACAGGATGCCTTGGCGCAAGGTGCCGACAAGGAAAATTTACCTCAAGTGTAGTGAACAAAATCCATCATACCCTCTCGGCTGATCTCTGGTGTTGGGCAAACGCAGTTATTCGTTAGGACTGTCCACCTGCTTGAGATTCGTATTGAATAGAAGGCAACGCCGGTGAGGCTGGTCTATTCTTTATTAGTCATAACACCGCGCAGGCCTTGGTTACAGACTATGCATAAAAGTACGCTAATGATTAATCTTGTTAAGGATGAACTTGAAGTAACGCTCAGTCATGCAGAGTCACGGCTCAGGATGTTTGCCGAAGGCGTGACAGAAACAACACTGAACGAGTGTGTTGAAGATTTTAAACAGCTGGCCGGCACTGCAAAAATGATTGATCTCCTTGCGGCCGAGTTATTGGCAAAAGAGCTGGTTTTATTAACACAGTTTCTACAAACCCGCGCTGCCGACGATGTAAAAATGTCACGTATTATGGATGGTTTGATGTTAGGCCTCACCATGCTGCATCGGTACTTTAATTATGTGAAATATATCGATCAAACGTTGCCTGAGCTTTTATTACCCACCATTAATGACATCCGTTTGATTCGTGGCGATATTGCCTTGCCTGAAAGCCTGTTCTTCAATTTTGAACGCGAAAATCATGTGCCTGAACTGCGAAGCCTGGTGAAAAAGTCATCCTTGATTATGCCCAATGAAGCCGATTTGAGACGGCTTCGGCACATGTATCAAGTCGGACTGCTGGAAATTATTCGAGATAACGAAGGCGGTTTTCGTTTAATGAAACGCGCGCTCGACCGAGTGGAAACCATCTGTGGTGATACACCGGCCGCTGAAATATGGCCGCTGGCTCAAACCGCCGTTGAAGCCATGGTGATGGGTAATGTGGCACTGACACGCCCCCGAAAATTACTCTTTGCCTGGCTGGATCGGGAGCTTAAATTGTTGAGTTTGAATGGCCGCGCGTATCTGGAATCACCGCCCTCTGCAGATCTTGTGAAAGAGCTGTGTTATCTGATAGCGATCAGCAGTGAGGGTTGTGCAAATATTAAAACCAAAAAAGAGGTTCTGAAGCTTAATAAACACAGTCATAGCGATGCCGCACTGCAGCTTGAGCGCGACTACATGAGCGGCCCGGATGGTTCGGTAGTACACGCCGTGTGTATTGCTGTGGGCGAAGAGCTGGTCAGACTCAAAGAAATCATTGATGCACTGTGCCGTGGTAATGTTGTTGATACCAACGACGACGTTATTATCTTGCTGGAGAGTGTGGCGCAAACCTTACTGGTTCTTGAAATGAATGAACTCAGCGATGAAATTAACGACATGATTCGGCATGTTAAAGCCTCGCCCACGCATGAGGTCGATACAGACAAAATAAAAATCTATGAACCGGTTATTGATCTGGTACTGTCAGTTGAAAACCAGATGGCAACCTTGCTTAAGGCTGGCCGTATGGCGAAAGCCACGTCTCATCAAACAATAACAAAAGAAAAAATCCCTTTAAGTATTCTGGATGAAGTGAGATTGATTGTTTTAAACGAAGCACGAACTGCATTGTCGGTAACCAAACAAGCACTCACGTCTTATATGGATTCGGGTTGGGATGTGCTGCATCTGAATACCGTTCCTAGAGATTTGCACAGTATTTGGGGCGCGCTGTATTTTCTGCGAATTGATCGTGCGGCAGCGATTATTTTTCAAACGGAACAGTGTGTACAAAAGCGCTTATTAGCGGATAAGCACGTGCCCCCCACGGAGAATGAAATTGAAACGCTGGCCGATGTGATTACCGGCGTGGATTATTATCTGGAAAGTATGGTGATGGATAAACCGCTTGGGGTGGGTATTCTTGAGGTCGCTGAAGAAGGTCTTGGTTTGCTGGGTTATTCGGTAAAACAGTGATGTTGGCAGATAAACATGCTGGAATGCCAGATGAGATAAAAATCCCACCGGTTTTTAATAGTGCGGGGGAATTTCATTGTGAGCGAGCGGGCTTGATGCGCGTTCATTAAGCGTTTCGACCTTATCAAAAAGATGTTTGCACAGTCGTTCAAGCGCTTCTATTTTGAGTTGTTGCTGATACAGCGCGTCATTAATACTATCCACATTGTCCTCCAGAAATACGATTTTAGTTTCCAGAGTGAAGATCTGTTCGGCGGTATTTGCTGTCATGGGGTTTGTCTCTAAAGAGTGTTTTGTTCTGACTTGTTTATAACTATTTATCCTGTAACAGTGCAATAACCACAGCCTAAAGTTCACGCGCCTCATTAAACCAGCGTTGCGCGGTGTCAGCAGCAACAGGGTCTATGCCATTGTGCGCTATCCACGTCTGGCACGTTTCTTTGTTGTTTTGTACAAATTGCAGCACCACTTCAACCAGATTCAGGTGACCTGAATAGCCTGCCCGCGTGCGAAAAATACTTGTAATTCCGGCCAATTGATACGCGCTGTTTCCAGGGGGATAAGCGCACGTTGCTGTTCGGGTGTGATGTCATGCGTGGCAGCAGTATTGGTCGAAATAAAAAAGTGGTGGGTATTATCCCTGATTTTTGGAATAAATAAAGGAGCCGATCTGTACCTTGGCTACACTGAAATAAATGGAGCTGATTTTATTTTTTAAGAGTGCATTATGTTGAAACTGTTAGGTCGTGTACGTTTTATCACGCTAGCCACGGTGCTGGGATTTATTTGTCAGGGTGTATTGGCGCAATCAAATGCCTACCACGAGCAACAATTTTCAGGCTCTTTGATCTCAGTGCCTGTGCCAAGCGGTTGGGTGGCAGAATATCAGGAATTAGGTGATGTGGTTGTTATCGGTGATGGTTTTTCAAAAGGTTTTTTAATGGCTATTGGACCGGATCAGGTTCCATCAGAATACCTGCGAAACACACTTCTTGATATGGGTGCGAATGAGCTGGTCAGTAAAGTACGCACGGTTCGTTTGGCCGGATATGATGCGGCCGTGGTTGATAACTTTGGTATTGTGCATGAAAAATACGTCGCGCTGAGGAAATCAGGCGTATTGCTGATTATGTACGGCACCACCAAAAATGAGCCGGAAGACTTAACGGCCTATCTGAATATTATCGTCGATAAAACAAGAATTAATCCGTCGGATTATCCTGACTCTCTAACGGGGCGTTACAGCGTGGAAGCCGTGTCAGATGCAGCGAATTCCACTCACACAATGCCAGCATTGATGACAATATCCTTAAAAGAACAGGTTTTCTTAAATGCCAATGGTGTGTACGGTGACTCGGGTGAACAAAAAAAAATCGGACAAACAGACACGCATAAGTTTACCGCTTCCTGGGTGCGACGTGGCAATCGTTTAATTATTCAGGAAAATAACAAACAATTTGTGAACTACCTGATTACGCCCAGCAACGAGGGTTTAACCCTGATGGATCAAAATGGCGTGGTAAGCCACTGGATTCGTCAATAAATCAAGCTGGGTTATTTTACTAAAGCGTAATGATTAAACGCATGGCATGCAGATGCAAAGGTGCTTGATCAATATGTTGTAATACCATCGTTGTTTTTTCGATCATGAAATCAACTTCGCTTTGGCGAATAAGCGGGTTTTTATCCTTGAGCGCACATAAGCGCTGACACTCATCGTTAAGTGTGTTGGCCGCGCGCAGGTGACTTTGTTGTTTGCGTGTTTCAGCAAGGGGTTCTGCGCACGACCTTGCTGTTTTTAATAGTTTTTTAATCACTTGTAATTCCGATTTAACGATGGCGCGTGCGGTTTCTTTTTGCAGATTATTTAATCGGGGTGACAGCTGCTCAAAGCTGACTTTATCGGCCAGATTATTTCCTTTGTCATCAATCAATACGCGAATCACTTGCAGGGGCAAATAGGTGTTTGCCTGATAAATAGCCGGCGCCATGGTTTCGAGTGTGAAAATAGCTTCAAGTAGCAAGGTGCCGGTTTTGACATTGGGTAGTTTGAGTGTGGTGAGCGCTGTATTCCCTTTTTCCTGGCCCAGTATCAGTTCGATGATGCCTGTGGTCATGGGGTGGTCAAAACTGATAAATTGCGCGTCCTCGCGCGAAAGGGCTGTTGTTCGTTCGAAACTCAGCGTAATGCCTTCCTCAGGAAGACCGGGAAAGTTCGGAATACGCATGTGCTCGCTGGGATGCGCAATCACCGTGTTTTGGCTACCATCGTCATGGGTCACGCCATACAGATCAAAAACCCGCATAAACCAGTTTTTTAAGGTCGAATCATCTTCAAGCGTTGCGATGTTCGATAATAAGGCCAATTCTTTGGCCGATGAATTTAATTCAAGCAGCGGATCGCGGCCTTCTTCCAGTTGTTTTATGAGTTGATTATTTTGTGCGTGCGCCGCCTCAATAAAGGCGTTAAATTTATGATCACCTTCGCGGCCAAAGAGAAAATCATTGAGCTGTGCTTGATATAATGTTTGCAAGGTGTTGCCGGTGGCGTTGGCGTGTTCGAAAGCATCCAGCGCCTGGTGATACCAGGTAAACAGTTTTTCCTGTGGGTGATTGATAAAATAAGGCACATGAATTTGAATGTCCTGTGTCTGACCTATTCGATCCAAACGGCCGATACGCTGTTCAAGCAAATCAGGATGCAAGGGTAAATCAAACAGAATCAGATGATGGGCAAACTGGAAATTACGGCCCTCACTGCCTATTTCAGAACAAATAAGAATTTGGCAGTTTTCTTCCGCATCAGCAAAAAATGCCGCCGCACGGTCACGTTCAATAATGCTGAGATTTTCATGAAATACAGCGGCATGAATGCCGTGTTTAACGCGCAGGCCGACATCAATGTCGAGCACGGTGCTGGTATGGGCACAAATCAATACGAATTTTTCATGACGGTAACGTTTTAATAAGGTGACTATCGCCAAAAATCGTGGATCAAGGGCCCACCATTGTGTGGCTTGAGTGTCCTGAAGGGCCATTTCCGGGTAGAGCAAGAAGCGAAGCGCCTCTGTGTTTGCCAGACTGTTTTTAGTTTCAGTCTTGATCCAATCGTTTGGGAATTCACAGGGAATGGGTTGTAGTTGACGTTGGGAAAACCCTGCGATATTTTTTCGGGTGTTTCTGAAAAGAATACGTCCGGTGCCGTGCCTGTCAATCAATGCTGTTAGAAGTTTGTCTGCATGTGAATCCAGGGTGTTGCTGTTTGATTCAGCAGCGTCTTGATAGGCCCGCACACTCGTCTGGTCAAGCAAGAGCGACAGTTGCTGTTCGGTTTGTGAATCAAGCATTTTGCGTTGCACAATAGCTTGCGCATAGCGGGCAACACTCTGGTAGTGTTTTTCTTCTTCCAGAAACGTAGCCAGATTGTGAAAGCGCTGGGAATCAAGCAGCTTAAGGCGTGCAAAATGGCCTGCAGGACCAAATTGCTCAGGGGTCGCTGTGAGCAACAATACGCTGGCAATGTTATTCGACAGTTGATCAATAAGCTGATACGCGGGTGAGGGTGCCTCCTCTGACCACTGTAAATGATGGGCTTCATCAACAATAAGCATATCCCAGTGCGCTGCAGTTAATTGCGACTGCCATTCAGGGTGACTGAGTAAAAAGTCGAGGCTGCATAAAATCAGTTGCTCGGTTTCAAAGGGATTTTCGTCGCTATAACTTAAGCAGCGTTCTTCATCAAACACGCTGAATAACAAATTAAAACGACGCGCCATTTCAACCAGCCACTGATGCAAGAGGTTTTCCGGCACAATAATCAGGGCGCGTTCAACCACGCCGGTACAATGTTGGTGATGAAGAATCAAACCGGCTTCAATGGTTTTACCCAGGCCCACTTCGTCGGCCAGCAGAACGCGCGGCTGATGGCGTTGGCATACGCTCTGGGCAATATGAAACTGGTGAGGAATCAAACTGATTCGCGGTCCAACGAAGCCTTGGCAGGATGATGCCAGATAGGCAGCGTGCAAGCCCAAGGTTTCGTAGCGTAATTCAAACCATTTGTTTTTATCAATTTGCCCGCAGAACAAGCGACTGTCGGGCGTATGGAATTGCAGGTGGGCATCGAGCTCTGTTTCAAGAAAACCACTTGAATAGTCGGTATGACAGTCCTGCTCAGGTGGCGAATCAGTGCATGGTTCAACGTAGTAATGAACAAGTCCTTCATGCTCGTCACGATTGAGCACCAGAAAGCGCCCGCCTTTTTTGTGCGAAATTTCTTCGCCGATATCGTAGGTGACACGCGCCAACGGCGCGTTGCGTTTTGCATAACTGCGAACAATTTCCTTGGCCGGAAAGGCCACTTCAACAAGTCTTGCATCAACATGAATAATAATGCCCAAACCCAAAGAAGGTTCGGGTTCGCTGATCCAGCGCTGACCTACGATATAGTCCATGATGCTCCGTTAAAGTTGACGATTTGCCTGGACACATTCCATGCGAGGGTGTCGAGTAAAAAAACAGGGGCGGATAATACCTGATTTATCTCGTTGATTCATTACAACAAGGGTATAAGAACGTACGTAAGTAAGGATAGTGAGTATTGAAGTGTCAGATAGTTAGGGGTCGTGAGGCAGTTTGCTGAATTAAACAACACAGAGATAAAAAAAGTTACTTGCTAAGGCAATTTCACATTAGTACTATGAAAACACAATTACGCTAACCCGCCGATAGGGTTATATAATTGTCCATAAAATTAATTATTATAATTTTCAATGCATCAACCAA
>Ga0209841_1000204_pt1 | contig 14289 bp, 13 predicted proteins | sample GWRWT4_30Apr14_FD_187185 | JGI IMG/M metagenome (GOLD analysis project Ga0209841, IMG submission 187185) | Sand microcosm microbial communities from a hyporheic zone in Columbia River, Washington, USA - GW-RW T4_30-Apr-14 (SPAdes) (version 2) | ecosystem: Engineered > Artificial ecosystem > Sand...
ACTGGCCGAAGAAAAAGGCTACACCTATGTGCATGCCTATGATGATCCTGACGTTATCGCCGGACAGGGCACTGTCGCCATGGAAATCCTGCGCCAGCATCCAGGCCCCATCGATGCGATCTTTGTGCCCGTGGGCGGCGGCGGCCTGGCAGCCGGCATTGCTGCCTATGTGAAATACGTACGGCCTGAAATCAGGATCATTGCGGTCGAGCCCGAAGATGCAGCCTGCCTTGCGGCCGCCATGAAGGCGAAAAAACGCGTGGTGCTGAGCCAGGTCGGGCTGTTTGCCGATGGCGTGGCTGTTGCGCAAATTGGCGCCGAGACGTTCAAGGTTTTGAAAGACCATGTGGATGAGGTGATCACGGCCAACACCGACGAAATGTGTGCCGCCATCAAGGACATTTTTGACGATACGCGTTCCATTGCCGAACCCGCTGGCGCACTTGCCCTGGCCGGGCTGAAAAAATACGTGGCGCGGGAAGGCTGTGAAAACCAGGTACTGATCGCGATTGATTCAGGTGCCAACATGAACTTCGACCGCCTTCGCCATATTTCCGAGCGCACGGAAATCGGTGAAAAGCGCGAAGGTGTGTTTGCCGTTACCCTGCCGGAGAAGGCTGGTGCCTTCAAATCGTTTTGCCAGACGCTGGGCAAGCGCAACATCACCGAATTCAATTATCGTTACGCCGATGCCAAAGACGCACATGTCTTTGTCGGCATGCAGCTGCGCAACGGCGATGTGGAACGCGCCGACATCAAGACCCTGCTGGAAAAGAAAGGCTATGCCGCACTGGATCTCTCAGACGATGAAATGGCCAAGCTGCATATCCGTCATCTGGTCGGCGGCCATGCCGGCCTGAGCGACGAACGCCTGTTCCGTTTTGAATTCCCGGAACGCCCGGGTGCGCTGATGAACTTCCTCACGCGCATTGAAGCGCGCTGGAATATCTCGCTCTTCCATTACCGCAATCATGGCGCCGCTTACGGCCGCGTGCTGGTGGGCCTGCAACTCGGCGGTCGCCCGCACAAGGAATTGCTGGAATCATTGAAGGAGGTGGGCTACCCCTTCCAGGAAGAAAGCAGCAATCCGGCTTACAAGCTGTTTCTGGGCTGATGTCTCACACAAACTCCCGTAGAAGCGGCTTCAGCCGCGAACTTTTTTCTTTGTAAGATCAGGTTCGCGGCTGAAGCCGCTCCTGCAGTCGCAGGAAGGGGCCGCCGAAAGTCCTTACGGGACTCCGAAAGAAACAATCCCGGCTTGCGAAAATCTTCAATTGATCACGGATGATCATCATGACTATCTATCACGCCGCAAATCTGCGGCGTGGCCGGCACTCCGTACCTGCGCAGGTTTATCTGGTAACAGCGGTCACGCGCTGCCGGGCACCGCTCTTCCGTGAATTCTCATCTGCGCGCCAGGTCATCCGGGCAATGCGGGCGCTGGAACGGGAAGCACGCCTTGAGTCATTGGCGTTCGTCGTCATGCCCGATCACCTGCACTGGCTGTTCTCGTTAAAAGCCCACCACGAACTCAGTGAAGTGATGCGTCTTCTTAAAGGCAGAACCGCCCGCTCGTTAAACATGCAGCGAGTGGCCAGGGGCGAAATATGGCAAGCCGGTTACCACGACCATGCCTTGCGCAACGAAGAAGACATCCGGGATACCGCCCGGTATCTGATCGCCAATCCCTTGCGGGCCGGGCTGGTCAACTCCGTACGAGACTACCCGCACTGGGATGCCACATGGCTTTGAAACTCGTTCTCCGTAGGAGCGGCTTCAGCCGCGAACTTTGTTTTTCACAAGATCATGTTCGCGGCTGAAGCCGCTCCTACGGAAAGAAAACGCTTACGCAGGCAGGATGCGCGCAAAGATGGCCTTCAGGTATTCCGTTTCGGGAATGGACGGATGAATCGGGTGATCGCCACCCTGATGGCCGTGATGAATGATCTGCGCAGAGCGATCCACATGCCGCGCGCTGGCACGAATGATTTCCACCAGTTCGGGACGGCTCAGGTGCAGCGAGCAGGAGCCTGACACCAGCAGGCCTTCGCGATTGAGCAGGCGCATGGCCAGCTCATTGATGCGGCGATACGCGGCCAGACCGTTCTTGTGATCCTTGCGCTTGGTAATAAACGCTGGCGGGTCCAACACAATGACATCGAATTTTTCGCCGGACTGTTTCAGTGAGGTGAGCAGTTCGAAAGCATCGCCCTGCAGGGTTTTGACCTTGTCGCCAACCTCGTTGAGTGCCGCATTCTTTGCCACCAGCGTCAGTGCCGTTGCCGACGCATCCACGCAGGTGACTTCTGCAGCACCGAACACGGCAGCCTGTACACCCCAGCCTCCGATATAGGAAAACACGTCCAGCACGCGCTTGCCTTTCACTACGCGTGCCAGCTCGGCACGGGCTTCGCGATGATCGTAAAACCAGCCCGTTTTCTGGCCGGCATGCACCGGCGCCAAAAACTTCACGCCGTTTTCCAGCAGGGGCACTTCCAGAGGCACTTCACCCGCAGCAACTTCCACATAGCTTTCCAGGCCTTCGACTTCGCGCATCTTGCCGTCGTTCTTGAACAGGATGCCGGTGGGTGCCAGTACTTGCCGCAAGGCCTCCACAATCTCGCCTTTCACACGCTCCATGCCGGCACTGGCAATCTGCACCACACAGACATCGCCAAAGCGGTCAATCACGAGACCCGGCAAAAAGTCGCTGTCGCCGTACACGAGGCGGTAATAGGGCTGGTCGTAGAGCATCTCGCGCAGCCCCAAAGCGATCTGCAGGCGATGCACGAGCAGGGATTTGTTCAGCGGGTATTTTTCATCGCGGCTGAGCAGGCGGCCGCAGATCAGCGAGTTCGGCGTGATGGTGGCGATGCCGAGAAACTTGTTCTTGCTATCCTCCACACGCACCTGGTCGCCGGCCGTAAAATCCTTGAGCGGTGTTGCAACAACATCGACCTCATTGGAATAAATCCAGAGATGGCCTTCGCGCAAACGGCGATCTTCCTGGGGCTTGAGGCGAAGTACGGGTAATGCGGACATGACAATCACCTAAAAAAGACGCCCCCAACCATGTGGATGGGGGCGCTCAGAATGTTCTGAAAAAACTGCCGAAAATCAGCCGGTCAGCTGCAAGCCATTACACCGGCTTTGCCGAACCCCATTTCAGATCCAGCTCGCGGGCAGCGCGCACATCATCCAGGCGGCGCACAGGAAGTGTGTGTGGCGCCCCCTTGACGACGTCCGGACTGTGCCGAGCCTCTTCACGAATCTTCACCAGCGCATCAATAAAGGCATCAAGCTCGTCTACCGATTCGGTTTCCGTAGGCTCGATCAGCCAGCACTCCGGCACCAGCAGCGGAAAATAGGTGGTCGGCGAATGGAAGCCGTAATCGAGCAGGCGCTTGGCGAAATCCATGGCGGTGACGCCCAGCTCCTTGGCTTCTTTCGCAAACGTGATGATGAATTCGTGCGAAGCACGGCGTTCCGGATACGCCAGCTGGAAACCTTCGGCCTGCAGGCGCGCCATCATGTAATTGGCATTGAGCGTGGAGTATTCGCCGACACGGTGCAGACCATCGCGGCCCAGCGCACGGCCGTAATAGAAAGCACGCAGCAAGACACCGGCATTGCCCATGAACGCCGACAAGCGCCCGATGGTTTGCGGCAAGGCTTCCGGGCCTATCCAGTAATAGGAACCGTCGGCATTTTTGCCGGCAATCGGGGTCGGCAGGAAAGGCAGCAAACGCTCGCCCACACCGACAGGGCCGGCACCGGGACCGCCACCACCGTGGGGTGTGGCAAAGGTCTTGTGCAAATTCATGTGCAGTACGTCAAAACCCATGTCGCCGGGACGCACTGTGCCGAGAATGGCGTTGAGATTGGCGCCGTCGTAATACAGCAGGCCACCGGCTTCGTGCACGGTGCGTGCAATGGCTTCGATCTGCTGTTCGAATACGCCACAGGTCGACGGGTTCGTCATCATGAGACCCGCCGTTTGCGGACCAACAGCCGCCTTCAGCGCATCAAGATCAACGTCGCCATTGGCGAGCGCAGGAATCTCGCGCACCTTGTAGCCACACATCACGGCAGTGGCAGGATTGGTGCCATGTGCTGCCGAAGGAATCAGCATTTCCGTGCGTTCATGATCGCCACGTGCTTCATGGTACGCACGGATCATGGCAACGCCGGCAAACTCGCCTTGCGCACCGGCGGCTGGTGTCAGTGACACACCCTTCATGCCGGTGACTTCTTTCAGCGTTTCCTGCAAGTCATACAGACAGGCGATATAACCCTGCGAGTGTGATACCGGCGCCAGCGGATGCCGGCCAAGAAAGCCGGGCAGCATGGCGGCCTTGTGGGCACCGCGCGGGTTGTACTTCATCGTGCAGGAGCCCAGCGGATAGAACTGTGTATCGATGGAGAAATTCTTGCGCGAGAGATTGGTGTAATGACGCACCACCTGCAGCTCGGACACTTCCGGCAACAGCGCACGCTCTTTGCGACGCAGCGCCTCCGGAATATCGGTGAGCTCGTGACGCGTGCGTGGTGTTTGCGAGTGCGCGAAACGGCCTTTGGCGGAACGCTCGAAAATCAGTGTCATTTTCTCAGGACTCCGTCAGGGCTTTATCAAGGGCAGCAACATAGCGGGCAATGTCATCCGCCGTTTTGGTTTCCGTGCAGCACACCACCAGCGCATGACCGAGCTCCGGGTAGTCCTGCGACAAATCGAAGCCGCCCAGCACACCGTTATTAGCCATGTGCTCAAGCACTGCTGCTGCCGGCTTGTTCAGGCGCAACACTTTTTCATGGAAGACCGGGCGATTGAACACGCGCTCGACCGAACCGATCTTGCTGGTCGCCTGCGACAGTTCGCGAATGCCGTGATGCGATGCCAGTGCAATGCGCTCCAGACCTTCGGCGCCCATCAGGCTGATATAGATGGTGGCCGCCGTCATGGCGAGGCCCTGGTTGGTGCAGATATTCGACGTGGCTTTGGCTCGGCGGATATGCTGTTCGCGCGCCTGCAAGGTCAAGGCAAAACCAGGCTTGCCTTCCAGATCCAGCGTACGGCCGATCAGGCGGCCCGGCATCTGGCGCACGAATTCCATTTTGCAGCAAAGGAAACCCACGTACGGACCACCGGATGACAACGGGATACCGAAGGGCTGGCCTTCACCCACCACGATGTCCGCACCACTTTTTCCCCAGTCTCCGGGCGGGGCAAAAATCGCCAGCGCCATCGGGTTGACGCAGGCAATCAGCAAAATGTTGTGTTCATGTGCCCAGTCGGTGAGTGCATCCGCTTCTTCCAGCACGCCGAAGAAGTTCGGCTGCGGCACCACCAGTGCGGCAAAGTCTTCGCCTTCGAAAGGCTTCAATGCCGACAGTTCAAGATGGCCGCCGCTCTTGTTGAACTCCACTTCAACCACTTCAATGCCCTGCATGCCGACAATGGCTTTCAGCACCGAACGGTAATGCGGATTGACCGAGCGCGGCACCAGCACACGCTTTGATTTCGATTTCTTGTTGGCGCGAATAGCCATCAAGACGGCTTCGGCCAGGCCGGAAGCGCCGTCGTACACCGAGGCATTGCACACATCCATGCCGGTGATGTTGGCCATCATGGACTGGAATTCGTAAATCACCTGCAGCGTGCCCTGCGAGGCTTCTGCCTGATAGGGCGTGTAGGCCGTCAGGAATTCGCCACGCGATGCCAGCTCCCATACCGCCGCCGGAATGTGATGCTCATACGCACCGGCACCGATAAAGCACAGCTCCACTTCATCGGCTTTGGCACGTGCACGCATCAGGCGGGTCACGTCCATTTCGGACTCACCTTCAGCGATACCGGCCAGCGCATTGCCGCGCAGATGCGCAGGAATCTCGTCAAACAGCTTTTCGATGGAAGAGGCGCCAATGGCATCCAGCATCTTGCGCACATCGTCATCGGTATGGGGAATAAAAGGCATGGGAATTATCTGGCTTGTCTTGTAATGGAGTTATCGCAGTAGTGACTTCAGCTGCGAACACGGGCTCACACAATCCGGTTCGCGGCTGAAGCCGCTCCTGCGAAAAACAGAGTTTAATCAGTGTTCTTCGGCTTCAACGTGCGCGTCGTAGTCTTCAGCCGACAGCAGCTCGTCCAGCTCGGCGATGTCGCTGAAGCGGATCTTGTACATCCAGCCATCGTGATACGGATCGCTGTTGACGATTTCCGGCGAATCCACGAGCGCTTCGTTGATGGCCACAATCTCGCCTGACAAGGGAGCAAAAATGTCGGAAGCCGCTTTCACGGATTCCACGACACCGGCCTCGTCATGGGCGGCAACCACATCACCCACATCGGGCAGCTCGACAAACACGAGATCGCCGAGTGCATCCTGGGCATGATCGGTAATGCCGACAATGGCGATATCATCCTCAATCAGTACCCACTCGTGGCTGGTGGCGTATTTGCGTTCAGCAGGCGTTGCTCTCATGGCGATATCCTCAACTTGGTCCGTCAGCAATAAATGAAAATCAGAAAAGTGCTTTGCCGTTACGCGCAAAAGGCGGGCGCACGACGCGGGCATCAAACACCTTGCCGCGAATTTCCACCTGCACCTGCTCAACGGCAGGAGCGCCGGCATCACTCACGGGAATGCGGGCGAGTGCGATGGCTTTTTCCAGCGTGGGCGAGAATGTGCCGGAGGTGGTTTCACCTTCGCCAACACCCGGCACCAGCACGCGCATATGGGCGCGCAACACGCCCTTGCCTTCCAGAATCAGGCCGACCAGCCGGGTTTTCACCCCGGCGGCCTTTTCGGCTTCCAGCGCGGCCTTGCCGATAAAATCGTGATCCCAGGCCAGGGTCCAGGCCATGTTCGAGACCAGGGGCGTGGTGGCCTCGGTCATGTCATTGCCATAGAGATTCATGCCGGCTTCAAGGCGCAGGGTGTCGCGTGCGCCCAGACCACAGGCCATGACACCGGCGGACAACAGTTCACGCCAGAACGCCGGTGCCTCGCTGCCCGGCAGCAGAATTTCCAGACCGTCTTCGCCGGTATAGCCGGTGCGGGCCACAAACCATTCGCCGGCCTCTACCCCCTGAAACACGTCAAGGCCATTGGCGAGCTCTGCCAATGCCGGCTTGAGTGCGGCAACTTTAGCCCGGGCTTCAGGCCCCTGCACGGCAATCATGGCCAGGTCTTCACGCTCTTTCAGGGTGACGCGAAAACTGGCGGCCCGGGCCTGCATCCAGGCAATGTCCTTGGCACGGGTGCCGCAGTTGACAATCACGCGCCAGCGCCCGGGATTGGCAAGCGTGGGAGCGTAGACAATCAGGTCATCCATAATGCCGCCATCTTCCTTGAGCATGGCCGAATAGAGAGCCTTGCCGGGGGTCTTGAGGCGGCTGACATCATTGGCCAGCAGATTGCGCAGATAGGGCTCGGCATCCGGGCCTTCCAGCTCCAGAAACGTCATGTGGGAAACATCAAACATGCCGGCCGAGCGGCGCACGGCATGGTGCTCTTCCAGCACGGAGCTGTACTGCACCGGCATGTCCCAGCCGCCAAAATCGACAATACGGGCCTTGAGGGCAAGGTGTTCTGCGTAGAGCGCGGTCTGAAGGCCCATGAAAATCCCGGCGTTGGTAGGCTGGCAAAGCCGGGCATTTTACACGGCGAAGGGGTCGGGCTCTATGCATCAAGAGCCCGACTGGCGAGGAAAGCTCAAGACCGGGCGGTTTCCAGCACGGCCAGTTGCCGGTCATGCCGGCGTGACAGCAGCAACAGGGCCGATGCGGCTCCGATCAGACACATGAACATGTCCCACTGGGTATCCCAGACATCACCCTGAGTGCCGAGGAAAGCATCCGCCGCTTCGGCTGATACCAGGGCAACAAACCATTCGATGAACTCGTAGCAGGCACTGAAGGCCAGGCAAACCGACAACACGAAAAGGGAAAGCCAGGCACCACGGCCCAGCACTTTTTTCCGGATCAGGATTTCACGGGCCAGGATGGCCGGCTCAAAGCCCTGCATGAAATGACCGATGCGGTCGTAATGGTTGCGATGAAAATCGAACCAGTCCTGCATCCAGAAACCCAGCGGCACTTTGGCATAGGTGTAATGCCCGCCCACCATCAGGATGACGGCATGAATCAGGATGAGACGGTAGAGCAGCGGCGTCAGCGGAAACGATTTATAACTGAGCAGCAAGACCGGTGCTGCCAGCAAGACCGGAAAGACCTCCAGCAACCAGGTCATGTAATCGTGCGGACGTATTGCCGTCAGCACCAGCACGGCCAGAGCTATAAAGGCCAGCAACAAAGGTTCGCGACGCCAGACGTTTTCCATCACCCGCCTCCTTAAAGAAAACACCGATGCCCGCCGGCGATTTTATTTACGCTGATTTTGCCGCTGCCGGCAAATCGCCCGTCAGCCCCATGGCCACCCGCGCGAATTCCTGACGCAGCGGCAGCACACGCCCCGTCACGCCCAGCCCGATATTGCGTGCCAGCACCAGCAGGGGGTGGTGGCTGGCAAACAGTTTGCGGAAACCCGTCATGCTGTTGAGGATGAGCGCATTATGCGCACGGCGGCGACGCGAGTAGCGCGCCAGCGTGTTTTCGCTCCACCAGGGAATACCGCGCGCCTTGGCACGCAGGATTTCTTCCGCCAGAACTGCCGCATCCAGCAGGCCGAGATTGACGCCCTGCCCCGCCAGCGGATGAATGGCATGTGCCGCATCACCCACCAGGGCCAAACCTTCACGCACATAGTCACGCGCATGCAGGGCGCGCAACGGAAAACTGTAACGCGTGTCCGTCCATTCGATAGTGCCCAGCGTGTGCTCAAAGGCAAAGCCAAGTTCGCGCCGGAAAGCCTCATCATCCAGCGCCAGCAAACGCTGCGCTTCCGCTTCGTCCTGTGACCAGACAATGGAACTGCAATGCGCATCGCCGTCATGGCTCTGCAGCGGCAGGAAGGCCAGCGGCCCCGTTGTCATGAAGCGCTGCCAGGCCGTGAAGCGGTGCGGTTTTTCCGTGCGCACCGTGGTAACGATGGCGCGCTGGCCGTAGTCGGTTTCCGTGGCGCTGATACCCGTCAACTGGCGCACGGCTGACTGGGCACCATCGGCACCGACCACCAGCTTCGCATGAATTTTCTCGCCATCCGACAACACCAGCTGCCAGGCATCCAGCAGGCGCTCCAGCTCCAGCAACTGCGCCGGACACTGCAGCGCGACATTGTCAGCCTGTGTTGCGGTCTCGGTCAGCGCCCATTGCAACAGGCGATTTTCCACGAGCACACCCAGATGCGTTTCACCCAGCTCGCGGGCACTGAACTCCACGCGACCGCTGCCGTCAGCATCCCAGACCGTCATCGCGGCGTACGGACAGGCGCGCAGGCTTTCTATTTGCTGCCAGGCGCCGACATGACGCAGCAGGTTTTCGGAAGCGCGCGTCAATGCCGAAACGCGAGGCTCGAAGGCATCGTCTTTTTCCGGTTCGGCAACCGCCAGACGCTCCAGCACGAGAACGCTCAAACCGCTGTCCTTCAGCAAGGACGCCAGCAGCGAACCCACCATGCCGGCACCGACAATCACGATATCCACGTTTTTCACTGGTTCAGTCCCATCGCATAACGTGCCAGCGCCTGTTTGGCCGCCGGCAGCAAATCAAACGTCACCATGCCGATATTGCGCGCCAGTGTCAGCCCCGGCGTGGCGTTGGAAAAACCGCGCACCATGTTGTCCGAGAACTGGATGACGTTGTGCTGATCATCACTGCGCGCGGCTTCGTAATCTTTCAGCAAGGCAAACGCGCCCAGATCCTGACCGCTCCTGAACGCACGATGCAAACGCTGGGTCAGCGCCAGACAATCACGCAGACAAAGATTGAAGCCCTGCCCTGCCACCGGATGCAGGCTGTGGGCCGCATTGCCGACCACGACAGCACGCGGCAGGGCCTGTGTGCTGGCGACCGTGAGTGCCAGCGGATACGCAAAACGCTTTCCGGTTTTTACAAAACGTCCTGCACGCTTGCCGAAGGCGGTTTGCAACTGCGCGAGAAAGGCGTCGTCGCTGCAATCAATCAATGCTTTTTCCTGACCCAGCGGCAGAGTCCAGACAATGGAGCGCCGGTTTTCCGGCAGCGGCAACAAAGCAATAGGGCCATGCTCGGTAAAGCGTTCGTAGGCAATATTGTCATGCGGCATATGCGTGGCAACGGTCGTCACCAGCGCCACCTGTTCGTAGGACGTGGTGTCCGCATTGATGCCGAGAAATTCCCGTGACAGCGACTGCGCACCGTCTGCGGCAACCAGCAAGGGCGCCGTCAGCGTGAAGGGCTCGCCGCTGCGCTGCAAATGCGCTGTCACCACTTTCTCGCCCGGCGTGATGCCGGTCAGTGTTACGCCGTCCAGAAGGGTGACATTGCGGCAAGCCTTGAGTGCTCGCAGCAGAACCAGTCCCAGCCACGCATTTTCTATGACCTGACCAAAACTCTCGACTTTTTCTTCTTCAGCACGCAAACGCGCCATGCCGAAATGACCACGCTCGGAGACATGAATCTGGTGAATGGGCGTGGCGTGGGTCTGCAGTTCGTCCCAGAGCCCCAACTCGCGATAGGTGGCAACCGTACGCCGGGACAAAGCCGTATTCCGTGCATCAAAACTGGGGCGGAAAGGCAAGGGCTCTCCCGGCACCAGCGCCGGCAACGTAATGGCTTCCACCAGCGTGATGCGCAGGCCGGGCTCCTGCGCCAGCAACAGGGCCAGCGTCACGCCCACCATGCCGCCACCGATAATCAGTACATCTGCCGTATCTGTTGCCACGGTATTCTGCCCAGTCACCACACTCTTCCCCGAAATCGTGCCATTCATCACATAGTCTTGTCTTTTGCGGCGCGTTGCCTCCGTATAATCGAAGCACACGCTCCACATGAAGACCTGTATGAAATCTCTTGTCGCCAGCCTCTTGCTGCTTTCACTGTCAGGCATGGTGCTGGCCGAAACTGCAGACCCTTCGTCAACTCCGGCAGCTGCCGGTGCCCCAGCGGCACCTGCCGCCACTGACATCACGGCGCCTCCGGCCGATGCCGCTCCTGCCGAGATCCCGGGCCCGCGCATTTATCTGGTGACCCGCATCAAGCTGACCGGCACCGATCTCACGCAGGTCGTCTTTCTGCAACACCCCGCCATGAACACCATGGAAGCCTGTGAGACAGAGCGTACGGCAGGCCTCATGAACAACTGGGGCTACTTCGGTCGCTACTACCTGAAAACCCTGAAAGGCGTTTCCTACAAGGTGGATTACCGTTGCGTGGAAGGAGAGCAGCGCCTCAGTTACTGGCGCAAGGGCGTTTTCACCGACAACTTCTATCTGGTACGTACCGGCGATGGCAAGCTGCAGGTCAGCAAAAATCTCAACTTCTTTGCCTGTCGCGACGCGCTGCGTGCCATCACACGGGAAGAAGGCATAGACAGCTTCTGCGCCATTTCGTCACAATCCATCGTACAAACACCCGCGCCCTGATAAAAAAGCGGCCGAAAGACCGTGCCGCTTTCTTTCATTTCCACCCAAGAGCCTTATCCGTCATGCGCTATGTGATCGTCTGCCTGGCCCTTCTGCTCAGCGTGCCGGCCACGGCAGAAATCTATCTTGTGGCCCGCAATAAAATTGAAGGCACCGATCTGACAGGGGTTACCTTCCTCAGCAGCAAGCAAATGCCCACACTGGAGAGTTGCGCCGCAGAGCAGAAAGCCGCACGCACCACCGGCTTCCAGATTTTTTCCCGTATTTACTATAAAACGCACAAAGGATTCAGCGCGCAAATGCAGCTTTATTGTGCGGAGTCCGCGCAGGTCATGAGCGTATTTCAAGCCCAAAGCCTGGCCAACTACACTTATCTTGTCACCATCGAGAATAATCGCGTCAATGTGCAGCCTTTCGACAATCTTGGTCACTGCACCAGCAAGGCCGGCAACAACAACCAGACATCTTCAACCCGTTTCTGCGCCAAAAGCCAGCAGGCGCTGCGCGAACCGTGATCAGGCGCGCATCAGCGCCTCAATGTCAGCGACGGATTTCGGCGCCGCCTGCGACAAAACGTCGCTACCGGTTTTGGTCACGAGCACATCATCTTCGATGCGCACGCCAATACCCCGCCACTTGGCATCAACCGTCTTGCAGTCCGGTGCAATGTAAAGACCGGGCTCTACCGTCATGACCATGCCGGGCTCAAGTTCGCGCCACTGGCTGTCCACTTTGTAATCGCCCACATCATGCACATCCATACCCAGCCAGTGGCCGGTACGGTGCATGAAAAACTGGCGATACGATTCCTTCTCCAGGCACTCCGTTTTCGAGCCCTTGAGCAGGCCCAGATCCAGCAGGCCCTCCGTGAGAATGTCCACCACGATCTCGTGTGGCCTGTTCCAGCTCACACCCGCCTTTACCGATGCAATGGCGGCCAGCTGCGAAGCGAGCACCAGCTCGTAAACCGCTTTCTGCTCGGGTGAGTATTTTCCGTTCACCGGGAAGGTGCGGGTGATGTCGGATGCGTAATGGTCAAGTTCGCCACCGGCATCAATCAACACTAGATCACCGTCCTGCATGATCTTGTTGTTGTCGACGTAATGCAGGATGCAGGCATTGTCGCCAGAACCCACGATGGAGTTGTAGGCCGGTGCCGGGCAGCCGCTTTTCAGGAACTCGTGCATGAGCTCCGCCTCAAGCTCGTATTCCGCCATGCCTGGCCGGGCCACCTGCATGGCACGGACATGAGCCCGTGCCGAGATAGTGGCGGCACGGCGCATGATGCGAATTTCTTCGGACGACTTGAACAGCCTCAGGTCATGCAGGAGATGATCCAGCATCAGGAACTCACCCGGCGCATGCAGGCCGGCACGGGACTTGGCACGAATGGCATTGACCCAGCCCATGAGACGCTGGTCAAACAGGGGCTGCGCACCCATGGAAACGAACACGCGTGACCGGCCCTCGATCAGGCCGGGAATGATCTCGTCGATGTCCGCAATCGGGAACGCATCACTGGCACCGAAATCCGTTACCGCACCCTCGGGACCGGCGCGATAGCCGTTCCAGATTTCCATCTCGCGATCACGCTCACGGCAAAACAGCACGAACTCGCCCTGCGGCCGTCCCGGGATCAGGCAAATCACCGACTCCGGCTCGGCAAACCCGGAGAGGTAGAAAAAGTCACTGTCCTGGCGGTAGCGGTACTCGGTATCGCGATTGCGCCGGTAATGCGGAGCCGCAGGCAGGATGGCGATGGAGCCCGGCCCCATCATGTTCATCAGTGCCTGCCGGCGGCGGGCGAACTCACTGGAAGGCAGCAGGGACATGGGCACTCGATCTTCGATGACGGTTTAATGTTCGGTTCGTTTGATGTTCGGTTCAGTGCAGTGTGGGGTTTTGGGCATCTGCATCGTGGGTGTGCTGCTCTTCCGGCGGCGCCATTTCCTCAAAGAGGTGAATCACGGCAATGCGCACAAACTCGTACAGCTCGGCATAAGCAGACTCGTCACTCTCGTCATTGTCCTGCGCCGTGGCATCCACATTGGCCACATTCATGATGTCCTGAAGCGTCTCGCGCACCGACTCACCGTGAATCCGGGTGTCATTGGGACGGGCAGCCGTGCCAAAGCCGACCAGAAAACCCTGGCACCAGTCCGAGATCGCCGTCACCCGAGCCGCCAGGTCATCGTCGTCGTCCGGCAGCAAGGGGGCAAAAATCAGCTCACTGTCACCCAGGTCTTCCAGTGTCTTGAGCTGCAACTGCCACAACGAGGCAGTAATGTCATCGCCAAAGGCCTGGTCGGCATCGCTGTGGGTTTCCAGTATTTTCTGCAGGGTGCTGCGATTGAGCCGGGCGCCACCCGCCAGAAGGCCGGTCACCACACCGTGCAGCTCGGAGGCCGTACAGCCGGCATTGAGCCGGACCAGTGCATTGGCCAGCTCGTCCAGACTGGGCACGCTTGAAGGAGGATGCATCATGTCAGACCTTCTCATTGACCCTTGTTCAACGGAAAAACTATAGTACCCCCCTACGCCATATCCCGGCCATCCTTCGCGACCCGCCCATGCTCGATAATAATCTCAAGACCCTGAGCGCCCGCATCGACAGCCTGACCGAGCTTTCGCTGCGCCTGATGGCTGAAAACAAGAAGCTGCGGACGCAGGAATCAGCGCTGCTGACCGAGCGTGACGAGCTGCAACGCAAGAACGAGCTGGCGAAAGCCCGTGTCGAAGCCATCATCCTTCGCCTGAAAGCACTCG
>Ga0209841_1000205_pt1 | contig 14289 bp, 12 predicted proteins | sample GWRWT4_30Apr14_FD_187185 | JGI IMG/M metagenome (GOLD analysis project Ga0209841, IMG submission 187185) | Sand microcosm microbial communities from a hyporheic zone in Columbia River, Washington, USA - GW-RW T4_30-Apr-14 (SPAdes) (version 2) | ecosystem: Engineered > Artificial ecosystem > Sand...
TTGGCAAGGGGGTTATCACAGCGTTTTTTAGGCACATCCTTACCGAGTTTGGCCTCAGTCAGCGCCTTATTCCGGTCACTCGCACACCAAACCGACTCCGCCTTGATAGCAGATTCCGAATAAAGCCCCTCACGGGGAAAGAGCAGATAACGAACCTCTATTCCGTAGCCATTGATCGCTTCAATTTCCTCATGCAGTTTGCGGCAATAAGTACAGTCCACATCACTAAACACCGTCATATGATGTTTTACCTCCTTAGGCGCGAAGATAATCATGCTATTGCGATCCAGCGACTCAATCAGCACCTGCCGTGCCGCAGAACGACTTTCTTCGGTCAGGTTTTTTTTCTGGGCAAGATCGAGCACCTCGCCCTTAATCAAAAACTGGCCATTGGCAGACGCATAATAAATTTCAGTGCCGTATATCACCTCATACACACCGGCGATAGGCGTCTGGACAATCCGGTCCGGTTGTTTAGCCGGAATCGCTTTTTGCAAGGACAGACGAATGCGCTCCACCTCATCCTCGACCATGGGCGTAGTACAGCCCACCACCAACATCGTTAACAGAACCATCCACTTTTTCATAAGCCCCCTGCGTTCCAGTGTGTCAATCACAAAAATAAAACCAGCTGGGATTCTACCGTGATTTGATTACGACGCAGTGACAGCTCAAGCACAATCTGCAATGACAGGCCAGAACAGGATAAGAACGGAATATTTTTTGTATCGGTGAAGGGAAAGGGCGGGATGATGACAGGTGTGCTGCAGGATTGTGGAATTGCAGGTAACACACAGTGCGTGACAGGGACTTCAAAAGCATCCTGCTTACTGTTTTTGTAGCGTGTTGATGAAATCCAGCGAACCTTCAAAGCTGAAGGAAGAATTCCGCAAAGCCTCAGAAAAAGCGGAAAGAGCGCCAAAACGCGAACAAGGCCGGAATCAGGATCGCGGGTATGAGCCGGAAATTTGACCTATTAGGGCATCCAGTCGTCACTCTTCGCTCCCATAGAAAAATCCGTCGTAAAGTCGTGCGCCGGAAACCGTCTTGCAATCGGCCTCACTCGCTCCCGCACGGAGCAGGCAAGCATCCCATTCCGCGCGAATGGTTCGCACCATTTCGCCGATTATGCGTCTGGCCTGTTCTTCTGTAAGCAAAAAGCGCTTACACGCGGTGAGCAAATTTTTCTTATTGGCAACGCGCCCCAACTCGCCACATTTCATTGCAAGCAGTCTTGAATCCTGCGCGATAGATACGGTGGGCGTGAGGTCATAGGCAGGGCTTAAACGCCAACCCTCATCCTTTGCCAGCAAAGCATGATTTCGCGGATGGTCATCAAGATTAGAGACCATCGCGTTAAAACACATGCGTTTATACAACTCACGCAAATCTGCCTCTGGCGACGTGCTGGCACGCCGAATTTCATCGGCCAGCAACAAATATGACCAGTCCTTTTTTGCGGCTGGTATGTCCTCGGATTTCAGCAGCGTCAACGCGCTGACCATGCGATGGCGGCGATAGCCATTATCGGCTTTGTCTCGATCAAAGCGCCGTACCATCAACACGTCTTTACCACCCACGGTAACCAATTTGCTATCGGCGACGTTCAGGCCGCAGTCGTGAGCCAGCCGCAAGAAAGCGTGTTCAACGCGCGGATGGCTCCAGCGATCTTGCGGAGCTGAAAACTTTGCAATCCACAGGCAATTATCATCTTCCACCACGGCCTTTGGCCGCGCACCACCCATTGATGTCCCTTCGAGCAATAATTCCTGTACCTGCCGTGCATCGGCCTGATTTTCGATTGCCTCGACATTGTCATTCAGTATGGCTTCTGCCATTTCCTGCAAGGCTTCAAGATCAAGCGTGCGGCTGAATTCACGGCGCGGGGCTGGAGGTTCTTTATTCAACCCAAACCCCAATGCCCCAGCGCGGTCATCCGGGCCGTGCATGAGATAATCAAATTCATCCAGCCCAACCTTGCCCGCATTGCGCTCAATAACGCGCCGCCCCCAAAAATCAGGCATAGCGTCGCGGATAGCGCCAAAAAATCCGCTCATGCGCGCCGTTTGATAAGGCTTATCGCTCAAGCGCAATTCGATGGGGTCAAGCTCAACGGCATTGCCCCGAGACAGGTAGCTTTTACCGTAAACAAAAGTGCCAACAGGCTCGCCATCGCGGGTTTGCGCCACAGTGAAGCGAGCCGCTGTTACGAATTCCGTCTCGCCGGGTAATACGATGTACACATAGCATTCGCGTTCAGAAGTCATTGTCTATCGCCTTCTGCCGCTTCGCGGCTGTTTTGGGCGCACGAGCACGCTCCAGAATTTTCCCTTCTGTATCGCGGTCGGGATCGGCCACGATCTTCAAATCATCAGATAGCCCCAATGCCCACAACGCGCCGATATAAGAGGCTATTGCCGTGGTGGGCTTACCCTTCTCAATGTCAGACATGACATAGCGGGAAATGCCAATGCGCTGCGCCAGGTCTTCAAGGCGCAGGCCACGGCGAAGCCGCGCTGTGCGAATGTTGCGCCCAAGCTGCTTTAGCAGCCCTTCTACGGCTGCCGGAGGCATACTGGCAATCTTGCTGACCTTTGTCATGTTGATCTGAATCCACATATATCTTTATAAAGTTACCTCAAATCAACATATGCAAAGGACTGAGCCGAGTCAAGAAATTAAGATTCAAATGTTGCATTGAACAAACATATATCCGTTATATGTTGAGTTAAACAGACAATTTATCCCTATTCTTTGTTATGTTTTTAATGCTAAAAACATGACATAAAATAAAGCGTTATGTCATAAATCAATAGATTGAATAGCATTCAAAGCCTTATCCCTGCTGCCGGAAGCCCCGGCGGCGTTGTTCATTGCCCTGAGCTTAGTGGCTCCAGAATAGGTGCACGTCCCCATGGGCTAGCTCGATGGTGAAAATGTCGCCGCCCACCGCCATGTCATAGGCCATGGCGTTGTAGTCGATATAGCGGGCCAGACTTTCGGGAATCTGCATGGTTTCCTCGGTCAGCTCTTCGGCAAAGTCCGCCACGCTCTTGTAGCATCCGGCGTATTTGTCTTCGATGGCGTCCCGTGCTTCGTCAATGCTGCTGAAATGTGCCAGTAATTCCGCGCCCAGATCACCGTGCTCATCAATGAAACAAGCCACTTCGTGAACGAATTGCCCTCATTGACTACATTTCACGGCTTGCGCGGGGGCTGGATGCTCACCTTCAGCTTCGTGGTGCTATCGCCAAGGCGGGCGTTACGCTGGAATCCCCCTCCATCGAGTTTGGGGAGGACTCGGGCTCTATCCTGGTCGAGAACCTGCTGGCCAACGTTTCCCAGCACCAGCGCCAGAAAAACTCAGACGGGGATTCTACCGTGATTTGATTACGACGCATTGACAGGCCAGAACAGGATAAGAACGGAATATTTTTTGTATTTTTTTAGAGGCAGGTTTGGAACAGTCTATTTATTACTTTGTTTTATACATTACTTTACTGCGACGTTTACGTATTGTTTAGTCTTATCCCTGAAATACGCTTCAACATAGTGATAACTGAATTTTGCCAGGAATACGGTTAACACAATTAAAAAAGCATTTACCAGCAGCGAGGTAAATCCTGAAACTTCGAATTTGAAAACATACTTTAAGCTGTTTGCAACGATGGATTCGGTCAGCGCATGCAGCATATAAATCGAATACGACCAAACACCGATTTTTCTGAACAGCGGCATTTCCAAACACTTACCGAGCTGGCCGTTTTCGCTCCACGAAAAAGCAATAATCACCACAGCAAACGAAATAATACTCAGCATCAGTGTCGCATAATTAACGTGCGCAAACGTGACAGCTGCAATCAAAAACACCACGGATACAGGTTCAATATAGCGTGGCTTTTTAAAACCAGGGCATTTCAAACGATATAAAAAGACCCCTAAATAAAATGCCGCCAGACACCTGATAAAACCAAAATCAAACGTAAAACCAAGCGTCGAGCTGTCTATCGAATATAACAATGCATACATTCCAACACTGATGATAACAGGCAGCCACAACGATCCTTTTTTATCCAGCGTTATCGCCAAGAGGTAAAACACAATATAGGTAAAAAACTCAACACTAATACTCCAGCTTGGGCCGTTAAAAGATAAGTGATCATGCAAACCCATCGAATGCAGCAAAAATATATTCGACACAAATGTCGCCACGTTCGACGTCGCAAGCTGATCCTGCCCCCCCGTAACCCGCATTAAATAAATACTGTTTAATAACAACGTACGGGATAAACACCAGCAGCATAAACAAATGCAAAGGGTAAATTCTGCCCAGTCGCAGTAAAATGTAATTTGAAAACGACAAACCCTGCGCAATTTTATTTTTATACGCATAGGACATAACAAAACCAGATAGAATAAAAAAGAAATCAACAAACAAATAACTGTTTTTGACGAAACTGATGGGTTCGCTGCCAAAGTTAAACGAAGAGTGGAATAAAATTACCGCGCAGGCGGCTATGCCCCGCAATGATTCTAATTTGCCAAACATGGGGGCTTGCAGGTGTTAAGCATCGTTATAGATGCTGCCATTGACAGAAGCCTTGGGCTTAAAGCTTGCGAAGAAACAGGCATGCAGTGCCTCAAAAAGAAAAACCGCTTGGGTTAAGCAAGCGGTTTATTGATCTACCTAAACGTTAACTATAACATTGGTGCGCCCGGCATGATTCGAACATGCGACCATCTGGTTCGTAGCCAGGTACTCTATCCAGCTGAGCTACGGGCGCTTAAACCTTTCTTGCCAAGGAATGCTGATTTCCTCGAAAAGCCTACATGGCGGAGAAGGAGGGATTCGAACCCTCGATGAGTGCAATACCCATACTCCCTTAGCAGGGGAGCGCCTTCGGCCACTCGGCCACCTCTCCAAAATGAGGTGCGAATGATATCACAATGAGAAAAAATTCAAAGCTATTTCAAGAATAATTATGTACGTACTTAATTCGACTCATAAGAACCCGAATCCAATGATCCCTGGTCTTTCTCGCTCTGAATACGCTGATAGATTTCTTCACGATGTACAGCAACATCTTTAGGGGCATTAATGCCAATTCGAACCTGATTTCCCTTAACGCCTAACACCGTTATGGTGACGTCATCACCGATCATTAAGGTTTCACCTACTCGGCGCGTCAAAATTAACATCGTTCTTTCTCCCTACTTCCAATAGATTTAAATTACCTTTCGCAGCCGATTATAGATAGCTGATCCATCTAGCCAGGCCGCACCAATCATCCAATCTCGTTTCTTTAATTCAATCAAGAATTGTGGCGTTAGTAATTAATACACGAGCCACAGGCTCAATCTGACCCGCCATCACGATACTGTCATCCTAAGTATTGATCAGTGCCAGTTACCCAACTGTTAAAAAGCGACTCATCGCTAGAGAATTCTGTTATGAATTAGTAACCACAAAACCCGCGCTTTCGCACATGACACAACAAGCGCGTGGTGCCCAGATCAGGCACATGAAATCAATTCGATTCCTCAGTCACATCCAGACCAAAGGCGGTATGCAAGGCCCGCACGGCCAGCTCCAGGTACTTTTCTTCAACCACCACCGATATTTTGATTTCCGAGGTGGAGATCATCTGAATATTAATCGACTCTTGCGCCAGTGCCCTGAACATGGTGCTGGCGACTCCGGCATGCGAACGCATCCCTACGCCAACGATGGACACCTTGGCAATTTTGTCATCGGTAATCAGCTCGCGGGCATTAACATCTTTCGCCACTTGCTCCAAAACACTGATGGCACGCTGGTATTCGTTTTTGTGCACGGTAAAGGTAAAGTCATTCGAGCCATCTTGACCGACATTTTGCACGATCATATCGACTTCAATATTGGCATCACCCACGGGACCTAGAATATGCGCCGCCACACCCGGTTTGTCGGACACGCCACGCAGCGTAAGTTTGGCTTCGTCACGGTTAAATGCAATTCCAGAAATATAGGGTCGCTCCATATGCGCTTCATCCTCTTCACATGTGATCAAGGTGCCTGGCCCGTCCTCAAAACTCGACAGAACGCGTAAAGGCACATTGTACTTGCCTGCAAATTCCACTGAACGGATTTGCAGCACTTTTGAGCCCAGGCTCGCCATTTCAAGCATTTCTTCAAAGGTAATTTTATCCAGCAGTCTGGCCGCGCTAACCACTCTTGGATCGGTGGTATAGACACCTTTTACATCGGTATAAATCTGGCATTCGTCGGCTTTTAAGGCCGCCGCAAGCGCAACCGCCGTGGTGTCAGAACCCCCACGACCCAAGGTTGTGATATTGCCGTGCTCATCAACACCCTGAAAACCGGCAACCACAACAATACGCCCTGCATTTAAATCGTCCAGAATGGCTTCGTTTTCAATACGCTGAATCCGCGCCTTGCCATGCGCACTGTCGGTGATAATTCGAATCTGACTACCGGTGTATGAACGCGCATCATATCCGAGCTCAATCAGCGCTATAGTCAGCAAACCAATCGTGACTTGCTCGCCGGTAGAAACGACAACATCCAATTCGCGTGGCGACGGGGTTTCAGTAATTTCTCGACTCAGGGTCAACAGACGATTGGTCTCACCACTCATGGCCGATACAGCCACCACGAGTTGATGGCCTTCGTCGTGGAAACGGGCCACTTTTTTGGCGACTTCCTTGATACGAGCTACCGAACCAACCGAAGTACCGCCGTACTTCTGAACTAAAAGCGCCATGACTTAACTCAAACCTTTGTAGGATGGACTTGCGGGGGCCAAATTAAACACCATAATGAACAAAAATGAAACATAGACGAACTTTCCAGAAGCAAAAGAATTGGGCGCACATAATCAGCGTGCCGCAACCCACTCTATCACCGACTTCAAGGCGGCATCGAGTTTGGCAAGATCATTGGCGCCACCTTGCGCCATATCTGCACGGCCACCGCCTTTTCCACCCATATGACTTGCCACATGATTCAGTAACTGTCCGGCATGAAAACGTTCGGTCAAATCATTGGTCACACCACTGATCAGCACCGCTTTGCCATCACTGACGGCCGCCAACACAATCACTGCACTACCGAGTTTATTTTTCATCTGATCCATGGTCTGACGCAGCATTTTGCTGTCAACATCGTCCAAACGCGTCACCAAAACTTTGACGCCATTGACCTCCTGCGCCTGTTGCGAAAGATCACCGCCACTATTGCTTGCCAACTTGGCTTTGAGTCGATCGAGCTCTTTTTCCAGGACGCGATTTTTCTCCAGTGTTTGTTTTGTTTTTTCAACAAGCAAGTCAGGACTGGTTTTGAGCAAATCAGACAAATGATTCAACGTTTGGCTTGTCTGTTGAGCCCACGCCAGTGCGCCGGTGCCGGTGACGGCTTCAATACGACGCACCCCTGCAGCAATACCCGTTTCTGCAATAATCTTGCAAAAACCGATATCGCCTGTGCGCCGAGCGTGGGTGCCACCGCAGAGCTCGACCGAAAACTTATCCTGCCCCATAGAAAGCACCCGCACCTCATCGCCGTATTTTTCTCCGAACAAGGCCATGGCACCGCTGTTTTTTGCGGCATCAATGGACATGATGTCGGTAGTAATCGGGGTATTGGCACGAATTTCGGTATTCACCAGATCAGTCACTGTTTGCAACTGCTCAGGCGTCATGGCTTCAAAATGGACAAAATCAAAACGCAGGCGATCGGCATTTACCTGAGAGCCTTTTTGCGCCACATGACTGCCCAATACTTTTCTAAGCGCTGCATGCAGAAGATGGGTCGCCGAATGATTAAGCGCGGTCGCATGACGTTTGCTCGCATCAACAACAGCCAGCACCGTGTCACCGACCCGCAACGCCCCCTCAAGCAACTGGCCAAAATGAAGAACCACGTCACCTTGTTTTTGGCTATCGACCACGTCCATGCGTCCACCTGCCCACGTGAGTTGACCCTGATCACCGACCTGACCACCCGATTCGCCATAAAAAGGCGTTTCATTCAAAACAACAGCCAGCGTTTGCCCGGCACTCACCTGTTGCAGTGACTCACCGGCCACAAGGAGCTGTTTCACTAGGCCGCGCCCCTGCGTGCCTTCATAACCGCAAAACGCCGTGCGGCCTTCAAGTGCGATAGCGCTGTTATAATCAGCGGCAAAATGTTTGACCGCGCGCGCGCGCTCACGCTGCTGGTTCATTGCCTGCTCAAAGCCTTCCAGATCAATCTTGAGGTTTTTCTCGCGCGCCACATCGGCCGTCAGATCTACAGGAAAACCGTAGGTATCGTAGAGCTTAAACACCACATCACCAGGAATGGTGTGATCCTTGAGCTGCTCCAGATCCTGATTGAGTATTTTCATGCCGGCATCAAGCGTTTTCGCAAACTGCTCTTCTTCATTAAGAATGATTTTTTCTATAGCCACCTGGGCGCTTTTTAAGGCCGGATAAGCCTCACCCATCTCAACAACCAAGGGTGCCACCAAGGTGTAAAAGAAGGGCTGGCTTTGCCCTAATTTATGCCCATGACGTAAGGCGCGCCGAATGATTCGTCGCAACACATAACCCCGGCCTTCATTGGAAGGAATCACCCCATCGGCCACCAGAAACGCGGCTGAACGAATATGATCAGCAATGACGCGCAAGGACGGATGTTCGTCGAGTGCATGGCCCGTTGCCCGCGCTACAGCCGCGAGCAGGCTTTGGAACAAATCAATCTCATAATTGCTGTGAACGCCTTGCATCACCGCTGCAATACGTTCCAGCCCCATGCCCGTATCAACCGACGGTTTGGGCAACGGCAGCAACTCACCCGAGGCCTGCCGTTCAAACTGCATAAACACCAGATTCCAGATTTCGATATAACGATCGCCGTCAGCATCGGCCGAACCCGGAGGGCCGCCCGCAACATCGGCACCGTGGTCGTAAAATAATTCGGAGCAGGGTCCACAAGGGCCGGTGTCCCCCATCGACCAGAAATTGTCTTTTTCGCCCAAACGGGAAAAACGTTCGGCACTGACACCGATTTCGTTTAACCAGATATCTGCGGCTTCATCGTCATCTTTATAGACCGTGACCCACAAACGCTCTGCGGGCAACTTGAGCTCTTCTGTTAGAAAATTCCACGCCAGACGGATGGCTTCGCGCTTGAAATAATCCCCAAAACTGAAATTACCCAGCATCTCAAAAAAGGTATGGTGTCGAGCGGTATAACCGACGTTTTCCAGATCATTGTGCTTGCCCCCCGCCCGCACGCAGCGTTGTGCAGTGCTTGCACGCGTGTAGGGTCGTTTGTCCTGCCCCAAAAACACATCCTTGAACTGCACCATGCCCGAATTGGTAAACAACAAGGTTGGATCGTTGCCCGGTATCAGCGAACTGCTGGGCTCAATGGTGTGTCCATGGCGTTCAAAATAAGACAAAAAGGCAGAACGAATTTCTTTGCTTTTCATTACCGAACCCTGTTTTATAACTATTGGCAAAAAGGTTAACTACGTATAGGCGTGCTGTGATTGGGGCGCCCACGCATGAACATGAACCAAGGATTATAGCGACATTCCCCTACACTAAAAACCAAGCCAAAATGAATACTTGAGTTTTTTTCCAAGCGCTCTACCCTAGTGGCGCGAATCATAAAGAGTGGAACAAGATAAAACGGGTGGATTTTTTCGCAGGGCAAGACGCGCGAAGGCGACATAGCCCGGACGATGGCGACGACGAGCAAGGCCGCCATGCAGAAAAAGACGCCATTTTATGTTTTGATAGTTATGATTCACGCCACTAGCGCTCTCTTTTTTTACTTGTTTAAACTGGATGCCTACTCGAAATGCCCCAAGACTCTGCACCATTCGGTATTATTCTGATGAACCTGGGCACACCCAGCGCCCCGACCCCCCGCGCCATTCGTCGTTATTTAAAAGCCTTTTTAGGGGATCCACGCGTGGTCGAATTACCGCGCCCTCTTTGGTTCTTGATTCTCAACCTGCTTATTTTACCGCTGCGACCGATAAAAATTGCCCACGCCTACCAAAGCATCTGGCAGGACGATGGCTCCCCCCTGCGCGCCATCAGCCAACAACAAAGGGACAAACTGCAGCAGCGGCTTGATCAAGATCTGGGTGCCCATAAGAGTCACGTCGCGCTGGCCATGACCTACGGTGAGCCCAGTGTGCGCAGCGCATGGGCCGAGTTAAAAAATCGTGGCGTGGACAGGGTTTTTATTCTGCCGCTGTATCCCCAGTATTCCGCCACCACCACAGCCGCCGCCTTTGATGAGATCAGCCGCGTGTTGCAGAAAGAACGCGCCATTCCGGAATTACGCTTTTGCCGCGACTATCATCAGCATCCTGCTTATATTGAAGCTCTGGTTCACTCGATTAAACGACACTGGCAAGATATTGAATCCCGCACGCAAGAAAGACACGAGCGCTTTTTGCTTTTTTCGTTTCACGGCATTCCCCAGGTTTGCATCGACCGGGGCGACCCCTATTACCAGCAATGCCAAAATACGGCGGCGGCGGTTGCAGCGCGTCTTGAGCTTGATCGGCAGCAATGGCAAATCAGTTTTCAGTCGCGCGTTGGCAAGGCTAAATGGCTAAGCCCTTATACCGACCAAACGCTAAAAACCCTAGGCAAAAAACTCAAACGTATTGATGTGATCTGCCCCGGTTTTTCGGTCGATTGTCTTGAAACGCTGGAAGAAATTAATATCCAGAACCGGGCATTTTATGAAGCCGCAGGCGGACAGGGTTTTAACTACATTCCCGCGTTAAACAGTGACGATAAACACATCGCACTGATGATCGACCTGATCACAGAAAAATGCAGCGACTGGATCAATACAAAGAGTGAATTCCGAACGAATGATAGCTAAGAGCGCGTGTTTTAATGCAGCGCTGCGTAGCCCAACATATCGGTAATTTCCTTGAGCTGTTCACCTGCAAATTCCAACACTTGCAAACTCTGTTCGGGCGAGAGTTTATTGACAGGAAATTTCCGATACGCCGGCATATCGACCACGCGCGGCAAACTGCCCAAGCGACGCGTACCAATGCATGCATGCCAACGTGCCAGCAAAACAATATCAGCCAAATCGAGTTTTTCGCTTCCGGCACGCATCCAGTCATCACGCGAGCGAGCTACTTCAAGAAATTCCTCTTCAAAACCCCATACCTTGAGCAAGTGGAACCCAACTTTCGATTTATAGGCCTCAAGTACTTTTTTGACCTCGCCCGGTTCTTTCGCAATTTCAGGAAAATGTTCAGAGATTTCTACCAGCAGGGGCAACACACCAATATCCTGCATCAACGCCGCCAACAGGGCCTTATCTGCACTGATACCATGACTGTACACCGCCAGCACAGAGGCAATAGCGGCTGTTTGCACGCTGTTTTGCCACAACTCATTGGCAATATCACGCAACACCACTTGACGGAAATTAAACAAGGCGCCCAACGAATGGCTGTAGACCAAATTCCGGGTGACTTGTGTACCCATGCGTTTAACGGCATCGGCAACGTTGTTAAAAGGTCGGGCAGAACGATAGAGCGGGCTGTTGGCTGAACGAATAATACGTGCGGCCAAGGAAGGATCAGCCTGTATGATTCTCGCCATCTCCTTAATACCGACATTATCGTTGGTAATGGCATGGCGAACTTTCTGTGCGACATCGGGCAAGCTGGGTAAACGCGCTTCATGCGACACCACTTTTTTATACACTTGGTGGTAAATGCCATCCTCACTGCGGCGTTTGCTCATTATTCTTTTGGCAAGAGAACGTGCATTATTTTCCGTGTTCACCCTACACTCCAACAAGCTTTTATATTGTTTTTGTTTACCTTCGGAGTATAGCTGAAGGAAATCAGCCCTCATTATTATCGGATTAAGTTTATGCCTGCCGCGCTGAAAGACCGTTACGACACTGCCTATATATCAAAATTAGCGCACGCCATCCAAAGGCATCACCCTGCATTTGAGACCACGCGTTTTAAATCCCTGGTGTTTGATAAGCTATGGACTCAACGTGAACTTAAAGCCCGCATGCACCATATCAGCGGCTGCTTGCACGACAGCCTTCAGCGGCCCTTTCCTGAAGCTATTACAGTGCTAAGGAAAGCCGCGCCGAACTTTGGTGGTTTCGAGGCCATGCTTTTCCCCCACTATGTTGAACGTTATGGTCAAGCCCATTGGGACATTGCCCTGGCGGCGCTGGCTGATCTGACACAATACTCCAGCTCGGAATTTGCTGTCCGGCCCTTTATTCTCACAGACCCCGAGAAAATGTTGGCCCAAATGCACCTTTGGGCGCAGGATACCAACCCGCATCTACGCCGACTGGCCAGTGAAGGCTGCCGTCCCCGCTTGCCCTGGGCCACTGCGCTGCCGTTATTTAAACAAGACCCGCGACCGCTGATTCCTATTCTGACCCAGCTCAAACAAGACCCCTCCGACTATGTTCGACGCAGTGTCGCCAACAATCTCAACGATATAAGCAAAGACCATCCCGATATAACACTGGCACTCAGCAGGCAGTGGTGGGGGCAGCATCCCCACAGCAACTGGATAATAAAACACGGCTTACGCACCCTGTTCAAACAAGGCAACAAAGATGCACTGACCCTTGTGGGACATGACAAAAGCACGCATATCAGCCATGCTCGCCTGACGCTCAACACCACACAGGTACACATTGGCGACACCCTCACGCTGCACGCAGACATCAACAGCGACAAGGAAACACTCGGCGCACTGCGTGTCGAATACCGCATTGCCTACCTCAAAAAAAATGGTTCACACACATCAAAAGTATTTCACCTGTCAAAAGGACAGCATCCCGGCAGCCACTGGCATATGAGCAAACAACACGCCTTCCGCCAGATGAGTACACGCATTCACTACCCAGGCCCACACAGCATGCATCTGATAATCAACGGTGAAGAAAAATCAAAAGTCGTTTTTGAACTGCTGCCGGAAAAGGAATAAACGCTAAATTGCTACCTTTTGTAGAAAATTTGTCTATATTTACACAAATAGACTGTTTAAAACCGTTTGAGATCAGCACACTTAATACTAAACACAGAAAAACAGTAGACATATTCTTTTGTGACTACACAGTGTTTCACCCAATTAACCCCTAAAGACCCAGATACCCTGATGTTTTTTAAACGCCCCGATAACGAAAAAACAAACGAAAAAAAACATCCCTATTTTAGCGGGACGGTAGAGCTTATTGATGACATCCTGAAAGCGCATTTACTGCTCAACGCCAACATCGTCATGAACGAAACGGAAAGCAAAATAGCCAGCACCATGCTGCTCGATGCCTCACCCGAAAAAGGTTTTATTACCCTGGACGCACTCTCGCCTTATGAAGCAAACAAAGGGCTCAAAGCCGGCAGCATTTTAACCATTGAGGGCTGTATCAATGGCACGCATTTTTCTTTTACATCCACCATCAAAAAAGTTTTGCAAGACGACGACGAAAACCTCAGCTACCAGCTGACCTATCCCGAAAAACTCAACTCGGAACTGCAACGCGACGCCTACCGGGTGAACATCAGCGTTATCAAACAATTAAAAGTGGCTATTTACTCGCAAAAAGATAACAGCCCCATCACCGGTTATCTGCGTGACATTTCAAGCACTGGCTTTCGTGTGGAATTCAAAGGCAAACCCGAAAAACAATTCAGCTCACGGGATTCCATCAGCAAGTGCTCCATTCAGCTTCCAGACGAAACCCGAATCGACTGCCAGGCCAAAGTAATGCATGTGGGTTACAACCCCGATCTCGATATTTACAAACTGGGCTGTAAATTCACCGATTTACCCGGTCACGGCCAACGCGCCATCAATCGTTTCATCAATAACATGCAACGCGAAATACGCCGCAAGGATCAAGGCGAAGATTTTGTTTAAACCCCGCCCTTTTTCACTCTCCGCAAAGCCCAAAAAACGTGTCAAACCTTAAAAAAGACCGAAAAACCCGCCGGCACAGCACACACTAAACCAGACGGTGCGTTCACCTTAGCATGTGGCTCGGTTTAAATATTGCTGGCGCTATGCTAGAGTTGCCGCCTTTGTAAACACACCCAACGTACCCTTTCTCACCCGCCCTTAGCTCAGTGGATAGAGCGTCCCCCTCCTAAGGGGAAGGTCTCAGGTTCAAATCCTGAAGGGCGGACCATTTAAAAAATGGTCACTTTTCAGGATTTCCTGCCTTGACGGCGCTTATGTGGCGCATAACGCTCGCGCGTTAAAAAACGCACC
>Ga0209841_1000206_pt1 | contig 14249 bp, 18 predicted proteins | sample GWRWT4_30Apr14_FD_187185 | JGI IMG/M metagenome (GOLD analysis project Ga0209841, IMG submission 187185) | Sand microcosm microbial communities from a hyporheic zone in Columbia River, Washington, USA - GW-RW T4_30-Apr-14 (SPAdes) (version 2) | ecosystem: Engineered > Artificial ecosystem > Sand...
AAAACTCCTTCTATCGGATTGAATACTGGGCTATATGGCGGGACATATAAAATATCCCAGTTTTTTGTAGAAGCTAATTCTTTTATTTTTTAAACTCAATATTTTAAGTACTAGGTTCAATGGAACATATTACATGTTCACAATGACCAAACCTTTGTTTATCTTCTTCTGATATTTCGCTAATAACAATTCCAACAGAAATATCAGAATCATAACTATTATCGTAAAAATCTGGATCAAAACGTGCTCTCAAATCCAAAGGACTCTTTGAGTTAAAAGACCGTGATCCGAATTGAAAACATTCTGTTCTGAAATGTTCTTTAAATCTTTCTATATCTTTATTAATTATATAATTCTCAATATCAGGTATATCAATATCTCGATCAAGACATTTCAATATTTCACGAGCTAAATTGTTAATATTAACATGCTCAATCATTCTAAAAACTATACTACCATACTGAAACGTGACAACACCACCAGATTCGTCGTCAGATTCGTCTTTAGTAAAAGTACTTAATTGTTGTTTTAATAACTCATTTTCAAGCTTTAATTGATTAACTTCTTCTTGTAGAAGTAGTAAGTCCATGGTACATAATAGTTTTTTATTTTTAAATTTTTTTTGTGAGTTAATAAATAGTTATTAAACATGTTGACGACTATTATAAGATGTAATTACAACCAATTAAAATGTGGAAAAAATATGTTATTTAAATGTAAATACTGCGACAAAATGTTTTGCACAAAACATTTACAGATTGAAGTCCACAGTTGTAGTAAACTTGATTTTGCAAAAAATAAGTATAAAGAAGTATTAACAACAAAATTGCTTAATGAACGTGGAAGCACACCCAAATTAAGTATAATATGAATAATTCGTATTTGTTGAAGACGTGTCGTACCCAGAAACATTAAATTTCTTAGGAACATAACCTCCAGTACCAGGCGTAAATACTTTATTATCAATAGTGTAAGTTGGACGAGTTGGAAAGACCATCGGTTTTGTGTCACTAGGCATACTCGTGTTAACAAAAGCGTAATCAGATGTAGTAGCTTGTCTAATGAAATTTTGACTTTCATTTGGATGTTCAATTGTTCTTAATAATGATGCCCCATTGATATTATTTGAATATCCTGTGTCATTATAAGGGTTTTGTGCAGCAATACGTTTTGACGCTTCTTCGAGGATACCTTGTTCTGACAAAGGTGGAAAAGTATCAGTTGGATAATAATTAAGAAACTGTTCTTTTTGCCCTGTTGGTTGCCCTGTTGGTTGCCCTATTGGTTGCACTATTGGTTGGACTTCTATTTTTTGAGACAATTTTTGTAAATATTCTTGTTTTAATTCATTTTTAATAGACTCTAAAATTCTATCAATTTTGTGTTCATAAGTTGTGTCCTTTCTTGATGAAATCCATTCACTAAGAACTGCTAAACCAATAATAAATATTAGGTATACAATAATACATTTTAATATAATACCAAAACTTACCTTCATATGTTTTACATTTTGAAAATAATTTTTTTTGTTGGTCTAAAAAATTTTTTTTTAATAAATGTATAATAATTATAGATGGATGATTATACATATATTCCTGAATCAGAAACTAGTACCATTCAAACAATTCAAGAACCAATTACTCAATTTTCAACATCTTTAAATGATTTAGATAGATATGAAAAAGCTGTTGATCCAGATCTACAATATAAAAACGAAGATTTATATGATAAAACCCAATTAGAACTTAGAAATTCACAATACACTAACTACGTCATAAAAGACGAAGTTATTCCTAATATGTTTTCAGATATACAAGCTACAGTTCCTCGTTTAAACAATACAAAAAGTATTATTAAACCAGAAAAGAAACAATTTTCTTTGAATATGTTTTTAAGTAAACTTGCAAATAGTTATATTGATATACTTAATGATATAATTAATGGGCACATTACAATGGGTACATTCACAGAAGGATCCAGGTTGCTATCGCTAGCCATATTAATGGTTCTAATTAGTATTTTTTTCATTTTTTTTCAAAAAATAGACTAAGTTTTATTTTGTTTAGTAAACTCAATGGACATCATTGACTTTGTCAGACATCTAGACAATGAAACGAAAATATTGTATATAATATTATGTATAATCTTATTATTCTTTTTTACGACTGTTTTAAAAGTAACTCTTGGACATATTCTAGCCTTTTTTGTAATTTTATTAACATTGTGGTGGCTTATAACTAATAATAACAAAGAAATTAACGTTTTTGATCATGATTTAGAATATAAATTAAAAATGTTACAAACAAATGGTTTTATACCTGAAAATTTATATATAGATGCAGACCTGATATTACTATTATATGATATAAGAATAAGTATACAGGAATACAACCCAGATGCATATGAAAATTTGGTGAAGGCGTGTGATAATATGTTGAAAATTAGAAAAGATTTTGAATTAAAATTAGTAGATACACCATCTATTATAAATCTTCATACTAATTTTGATACTAACCCAGAAAAACTTTTAGATTATAACTTACAAATTAACTCTGAAGATAAAGTTTTTCTTATCAATGCTTATGCTAATTTTACAGTTGCAGAAGATCAAATGAAAGCTGCATTAAATGAATTACATAGTTTTATAATTACAATTCCTTCAAGTGAAGTTATGCATTATACCCATATTCAAATGTGTAAAAGACTAAACGTTTTGCTTAAACGTAATTTAGATATTATGTTTAACATTTACAAAAAAAATAAAAAAATATATGATCCAGTTGTGTTTGGATATGACTCAACCGAGGAATACAATAAGACTCTTGGGTTTCAAGAAACAGAACCATCATTCAGTTTTTACTAGAACTAAAATTGTTGCAGGACTAACTCCATATTCTTGTAGCGGCGCCTTGTAGTTGCTGCGGAAGTTGTTGTAATTGTTGTAACTGTTGTTGTGTTGGAACAAAGTTAGCGTACCCTGGGACTGGTATACTTTCAACAGGTGGAATGTACGCTTGTTGTACAGGTTCTATACTACTGGCAACATTTTCAAGAAGTTGCGGAGAAATAATAACAATCAATGATGAAATAGAACCAATGCATATTATCAAACTAATGACAAGAAATATCGTACTAATAGTATACTCAGTACTAGCTCTATTTTTATGAGATAATCCAAGTCCATAACTTGAACCAGATATTCCAGCAATAGCTGCAGCTATCATAAATATAACAATGTACACTATTTTCATTTTATTATAGTATTTTAAAATAAAATAAAAAAAAATTAACCAAGTATTTCTGGTGATAGTACTATAATTAAACCACAAATTGAGAAAAACCATGTAAAAAAACTACTGGCTAATATAATAGATGACATAAGATACATCTTTCGCATGTCTGGATCTTCTATAGGATCTCGATTTTCATTGTAACTTTTAACTACACCCAAGCCGTAACTTGAACCAGATATTCCAGCAATAGCTGCTGCGATTATAAATATTATAATATATGTTGCTTTCATAAGTTTTGTAAGTTTTGTAAGTTTTGTATTTATCAAACAAAATAATTTTTATTTTATTTTGTTTGAGTATACACTAGAATATGGATTACTTCAAAACTATCACAAAAAAAAATGTACTAATGCTTGTTATTAGTGTACTACTAGTCGGTTCTTTTATAGCTGCTATGATATATTTCAGTATTAAACGTGAAAAATTTACAGCTATAACATACGATGCTGTACCTAAAGAAGATGAAGAATCTGGAGTACTTCCTCTAAATCAAGAAAAAGAACACGATGTTGAGGTAGAAATTGGTAGTTTTGATAAAAACTGTGAGCTAAATTATTCAAAAGTGTAAACTTGAACAAGTTAAATTATTTTATTTTATTTATTTTTTTATATTAAAATAAAATAAAATGAGTTATATCTTATTTTACAGTAATTACTGTAAGCATTCTAAAAAATTTATTTATTTCTTAGAACAAAGTGGTATGTCATATAATTTTAACAAAATATGTGTTGATAGAGACAACAGTGGACGTCGTCCAAAAATTATAAAAAATTATAATATAACTAGAGTACCATCTATTATTGTAAATGGTGAATTATTAATGGATCGTCATGTTTTTATATGGTTGGATAAAAAATGTAACAGTATTGAGAGTGTACCACGACCAAATGAACCAATGCCTACAAGAATGAATAAAATGGAAAATCATGTTCCTCCAAAACAGGAAACAATCCTTCAAGCTTTTGAAGAAGGTGGTCTAGGAAATATTACTGATACTTGTTTATCTGTCGGAAACCAACATAATGATAATTTTATAGAATACCCAGAAGATAATGGAGAATTAATCACTGATAGACACGACTCTAATTTTGTTATGCAAAATGATAATTTAAATCTTGTAGATGCAGATACTTTTAAAGATAATACTACAAATACTAATACAAGAACTAAAGCTTTAGCTCAAAAAGATTCTTTAAAACAAAAACAGTTTAACAGTAGTTATGAAAAATTATTAGCAGAACGAAGCGCAACAGATCCACAAAATAATAGAAGAGTTTAATTTATTTTATTATTAATTGTATAAAGATGTACAATACTAACATACTTATTTTAGTATTATTTATTATAGTAATTACAACTATTAATATAAAAGAATGTTTCAATGGTTTTCCATTCTTTGAAAACACTACTGTACATGCTTTTGGTACTGACTTAAATGCTTATAATTCATATTATCCAATAGATAACTCAAAAATTGGATCTGTTGTACCTACTGACCATAATACTATATTAGATAGTAATGGTTTTTTTAAAATAAAAAACAAGTATGGTCTTCTATATCCATTTTATACAGATACTGAAAATATTATTCGGATTTTTAATAAATAAATTATTAACAATTGAAAAAACAATCTTACACAATTAAAAATTACAAGTTTTGTAATATTCTTCATGTGCAAGTATAATATCAGAATACACTATATCATTATTAATAAGTTTAATCCAAAAATTATTCTTTAGATTCCATGAATCTAAAAAAATTAATTTATTTTTCATATCAGAAGTTGGCTGTGGCTGAAGTGTTGAATTTGTTGGATTGCCAATATTTTTAAAGAATGTAGCTTGATCAATACTACAAAATGGATTTCCACGTAAATCTATAAATTTAATTTCTTTCATTTTTGAAATAGTATTTAACGTGGATATAACAATATCTTCTGAACCTTGTATACCATGTATATTATTATTACACAACTTAATAGTAGTTTTATCAGAAAGCACGCCTTTCTCTTTTAAACTAGTAAGAAGATCAAGTATCTCAACGATATCGTTAGATCTAATATTGTTATCAGATAATATTATCTGAGTTAGCTTTTGCTGGTACTTAATATTAAGTAAATGAGTTATTTTAAAAGTATCATTTATACAATTATTAGCAGCGTATAATATATCATTCCTAACATATGCAACACTTAGTACAGATACAGGAATACATTGTCTATCTAAATATGGTATCAGATATCTTTCTATAAAAACATTCATTAAACCTTTATGTATAGGTTCAGCATAGTCTACAAATGAATATAATATATCAGTAGAATTGATATCGTCTATATCAATATTTAAGAAATAGTTTTTAATATTATTAAATTTAATAAAAATGTCGTCTGAACAACCAGACAATACAGAATTAAACAGTTCGGACATAATACTATTATATTTTATTTTTTTAAATAAAATTGAATTTAAAAACTTATTACTTTAGTTTAATTAATGGTCATCTCGAAATTGCAAAGTACCTTCATGAAACTGTTGGTGCTAACTGTAGTACAGATGCAATGAGACTATACAAGTGAATGTGGGTTTCTCGAGATCGTGAAATATTTACACGAAACTGTTGGTGCTGATTGTACTACAGAGGCAATGGACTCGGGCAAGTAAATATGGTTATCTTGAAGTTGTAAAGTACCTACAAACACATAAAAATAAAAAAAACATAACAAAAAAAGCAAACACCTGTTTGCTTTTTTATATAAAATTATACAGCCATTACACCCTTTATAACAGGGTGTGGATAATATCCAATTAATTCAAAATCGTCAATTGTTATTTCTGACCAATCTTTTGTAATAAGATCATTACTTAATTTTAATACTGGTTCTGATCTTATAGATCTATTATTCTGTATATCCGTTTGTTCAATGTGGTTTGAATAAATATGTGAATCCCCCATGTTAACTATTAACATATTTGGCTTCATACCACATTTTAAAGCAAGTATATAAATCAACGCTGTATAACTAAACATATTGTATGGTGCTCCTAAGAATATGTCTTGTGATCTCATATATAAAATACCGCTTAATAATTTTTCTCCGTCTTTTTCTTCTACATAAAATTGAATCTGATTATGACATGGCTGTAATACCATTTTGTCAAGATCACTTGGATTCCATAAATTCCATAATATTCTTCTACTAAATGGATCTGTTTTTAATAAATTTTCAACATACTTTAACTGATCAAACCCTCCAACTCCATTATCAGGTGATCCAGAATGTCTTAATTGATGCCCATAACCATATAGTAAATCACCAACAGGATAATCAACTTTTCCAATTGAATCAAGAAATTGTCGTGAAGTATTACCATTCCAAATTTTAACATTATTTTTTATAAGATAATCAGTGCTTGTTTCACCTTTAAGTATCCAAATAAGCTCATGTATAACATTTTTCCATGACACAAATTTGGTTGTCAATAAGGGTACCGATTTTGATATGTTATATCTAACTTGTTCGCCAAAAAGAGCGATTGTTCCTGTACCAGTTCTATCAACACGGGTGGTTCCGTGTGTTAATATTTTTTTTGTTAATTTTAAATAATTATCCTCATTTACAAGAGATTCTTTCTTTTGGACATACTTTAAATAGCGACAGCTTCCGTTATCGGTTTCAGTTTCGTTTAGCTCAAATGTTGATGGTATTTCTGGAAAAAATGTATCACATTTAAAATCCCCAAATACGTCAGTTAATAAAATTTCATCACACATATCTATAAACATTTTATAGATTTGTTCTCCGCCTATAATATACAAGTCTTTTGTAGAAAAAGACTTGTAGTATAAGACCTCTTGTATTGTACTAAAAAGCAGTACGTCGTTTGGAACATAAAAGCACATATTTTGGCTCAATACTATATTAACCCTGTTTTTTAGGGATTGCCCTATGCTTTGGTATGTTTTTCGCCCCATCACAACTATCTCATTTTCTGTTAATTTTTTAAATCTTTTAAGATCTTCTGGGATGTACCATGGCATCCCATTTTTAAATCCTATACCTAATTTCCCAGTTTTAGAATCGTAATTTGCTGCTGCTATTAAAATGATTTTTCCCATGATTAGTAATAATAATTATTTTTTAAATATTATTATTAATCAAATTTACTTTTTTTATTATATGTTAGTATCGTCCATTTGGTCTTCTAACGAATCGGAAATACTTGAATCACTTGAATCTGCAAATACTCCATAACCTGTGTCAATACTTTTAACAATTTCGTTGTCTTCTTGTGGACATTCGTTTTGTGTAGGTACACTTGTAGGTACCACCAGTACATGACAGATTTTAAATGACAACCCCCATTGATTATTCATAACCCAGATTCCACCTGCTTCAATAGAAGTTAAAACAGTTGTTCCTCTTGGAAGCAGCGCTGAGATGTCTTGAGTCACTTGTACGTCAACTAAATTTTTAACTGTACCTTCCTTTTTAAAAAAACGCGTTGAATAATTATTAGTATCTCTATCGATATGAAATTTAAATTTAATATATTGCGGATAACGTCCACCTGCTTGACCTTTAACAATTGGTAGATACTTATATTCGTCTGTCACCCAACCATGTTCTTCTGCATACCCTTGAATACAAGTGTCAAGTTCATTTAATCGGTCATTAACTTCTTTGTTGTCACCAAGTGATAAAGTCAAACTGAGACCACCATACTTGTCAACAACTGTGTCAAAATTGACATTTAACTTTGGTAACTTAAGTCCCCAAGAATTTTTATCAAGAAATGTATTAATAAATTTCTTACCACTGTTCTGTTTTGTTCTTGAAAATTTTAAATTATTAAAATCTATATCATTGATCTTATAAAAATTTACTGTTGGTTTTTCTGTCATACTACTCGTCTTGTTAATAGTAACAGTAATTTATTTTTTAAACAAAAATAACTGTTATTAATTTAATGGCATATCTTCCATAGGATAATCTGTAGACGACGCCATATCTGAATAATTTTCAGAATCTGTTAAACTCAATAGGTCTGTTGGAATAGTTATAGATGGTAATATAATTCTCGATAATTTTTGTGATTGTATTTTTTTAATATTTTCTTGTTCATTTTTTAACATTTCATTCCGTTTTATTAAACCGTACGCTATACCACTTATTCCAAATAAAATACTTGGAATAATTAAAATACCTACACTGTTATCGTAAACATACTCAAATAGTGTTGGTGTCGGTGTTGATATTGATGTTGGTGTAATAGTCGGTGTGCATATATACGAATATACTTCATTCAATAATGTGTTTTTATATTCAATTAATTCAAGATAACTAATATAATCATGGTGGTCATAGTAGTCCATTGCATTATATTGTTCTTTTATTTTTAAGTAAAAAATCAATAATTATAATATTAGTAATTACAAAATGACAGAGTTTGGTGTTGTAACGTTGAAATTATCAGAATTCGTAATTAAAGACATCATGGAATTTGATATTAAAAAAATTTTAGTAATAAAGACTGTTGATTGTGACAAATTTGTTGAAAATTTGATAAACAAGTTGCCAAATTTAATTGGAGGTAATGTATGTGCAAATGTTGATAATATGAACAATTATTCTTTTATTGAGCCTTTAAACCGATATAAAGGATACAGTCCTATGTTTTATCGTAGGCTATTTGTTAGAAACTGTTATCTTATTTTTGACAATATAGAACTTGTATCACAACAGTACACGTCTTTACAAAGTAATTTGCAAAAATATAATCCTTTTTTTATTAATTTTTGTTCAGTTGCTGACCCTGACGACACTGTCAAGTACGATTATATTTTTGTATTTGAATACGACGTGTCAGTTTATAATAAGTATTTCACTGTTGTATTTGAACATCCTGAATATCTTGTTTTTGTTATAAATGAACTACAAAAAACAAACTCTATTTTAGTCTATGACACTGTTGATAAAAAGGTAATGTATATGACTTCATAAATATAAAATTATTATATATAGTTGGATTTATTATTGGATCTTGATTAAGTTTGAGTACCATTGATTAATTGTTACAATATACAGCTTTAACTAAACTATTATCTTCTTCGTTGTTTCTTTCGTTGATGTTCTGTTTCGTTGTAACAACGTTTAGCTTTAACTAAACTATGATCTTCTTCGTTGTTTCTTTCATGTTGATGTTCTATTTCGTTGTAACAACGTTTAGCTTTAACTAAACTATGATCTTCTTCGTTGTTTTTTTCATGTTGATGATCTGTTTCGTTGTAACAATGTTTAGCTTTAACTAAACTATGATCTTCTTCGTTGTTTTTTTCATGTTGATGATCTGTTTCGTTGTTTTTTTCATGTTGATGATCTTTGTCTTGTTTTTCAAGGTATTTAACAGGTTGACAATATGCCATCATAGCCTGTCCCATTGAATTTTCAAATGTTTTAATTTTTAAGTGTAATTACTTATATACATAACCACTATTTAAAAAGTAAAATGTAATAAATACTTATGAAAGTGAAAGTGTCGTTAGATACTCTTGATGAAATATTTAGGTTTACAAACAAACCACAATTTGTATTGTACTTCAAGAGGCTCTTGACAAGACAAACGATGCGAGTTTTGTACAAAGGTATTTCAATTGACTCTCAAGCTAGAAAAGGTAACTTACAAACAATAAAGTACTTACATCTTATTGGATCAGAGTGTACTACAAATGCAATGAACTCTGTAAGTGAATATGGTTATCTTGAAGTTCTCAGGTACCTTCATGAAACTGTTGGTGCTAAGTGTACTACAGATGCAATGGACTGGGCAAGTCAATATGGTCATATTGAAGTTGTAATGTACCTTCATGAAACTGTTGGTGCTGTTTGTACTACAAATGCAATGGGCTGTGCAAGTTATAATGGTTATCTTGAAGTTGTGAAGTACCTTCATGAAACTGTTGGTGCTAAGTGTACTACAGATGCAATGGACTGGGCAAGTCTATATGGTCATATTGAAGTCGTAAAGTACCTTCACGAAACTGTTGGTGCTAAGTGTACTAAATATGCAATGGACTATGCAAGTCTATATGGTCATATTGAAGTCGTAAAGTACCTTCACGAAACTGTTGGTGCTAAGTGTACTACATATGCAATGGACGCTGCAAGTGCACATGGGTTTCTCGAAGTCGTAAAGTACCTTCACGAAATTGTTGGTTCTGATTGTACTACAAATGCAATGGACTGGGCAAGTGCACATGGTCATCTTGAAGTTGTAAAGTACCTTCACGAAACTATTGGTGCTAAGTGTACTAAAGATATAATGGACTGGGCAAGTAAAAATGGTCATCTTGAAGTTCTCAGGTACCTTCATGAAACTGTTGGTTCTGATTGTACTACAGATGCATTGTAATGGGCAAGTAAAAATGGGTTTCTCGATGTCGCAAAGTACCTTTGTAAATAAAAAATTGAATTTTTATATCTAAAAATAAAAAAATAGCAAATAAACAGTATGGTAACTAAGAAAAAAACTATTGAAGAAATCTATAAAAAGAAGAGTCAACATGAACATATTCTTAGTTTACCTGATACTTATATAGGTAGTGTTGAAACAATTAATCAAATTGACATGTTCGTTGTTCAAAACAATGAAATAGTTAAAAAACCAATTGATTTTAATCCTGGTCTATATAAGATATATGATGAAATCATTGTTAATAGTTGTGATCAAACTGTGAGAGATCCTACTTGTAATACTATAAAAATTACTATAAAGAATGATACAATTTCAATTTGGAACAATGGAACAGGTATTCCTGTTGAAATTCATAAAGACCACAATGTGTATGTTCCAGAACTTATTTTTGGAAACCTATTAACCAGTTCAGCTTATGATGAAACGGAAGAACGTGTTGTTGGTGGTAAAAATGGTTATGGATCAAAACTTTGTAACATTTTTTCGAGCAATTTTACAGTTGAAGTATGTGATTCTGAAAAAAGTTTTAAACAAACATTTTCAAATAATATGTTTACAAAAAGTGAACCAAAAATTGGTGTTAGTAATAAAAGTTTTACTTGTATCACTTTTACACCTGATTATCCACGTTTTGGTTTGAAATCGTTATCAAAAGATATGATTTCATTATTCGAAAAACGAGCATACGATTGTGCAGCTACAACTTCAAATAATGTGTCCGTTTATCTAAATGGTACTAAAATTAAAGTTAAAAAGTTTCAAGACTACATTGCAATTTATAAAGGAATTAATAAACCAATTTCTTATCTTCAAATAGAACAAGACAAATTTATATGGGAAATATCTGTTTCTTTATCTGAAAATTATAATCAAGTTTCATTTGTTAATGGAGTTTGTACTATAAAAGGTGGTAGACATGTTGACTCTTTAATGGGTCAAATAGTGTCAAAATTAACAGATCTTATTACTTCCAAGAAAAAAATAGAAGGTGTTAAATCAAATTATATAAAAGATCGTTTAACTATCTTTATAAGAGCAACTATTGTCAATCCAAGTTTTGATTCACAATGTAAAGAAACTCTTACTACACATGTTAATAAATTTGGTATAAAAATAGACTTACCAGACTCTTTTATCCAAAAGATATACAAGTCTGGTATTGTTGAAGACATTATTTCTTTTACTAACTATAAAAATCAACGGAATCTCATTAAAAATGATACTGGTGCTTTGAAAAAATCAAAAATCACTGGTATCATCAAATTAGATGATGCTAAATTTGCAGGTACTAAAAAGTCTAATGATTGTACTTTGATAATTGTAGAAGGTGATTCTGCTAAATCTTTTGCTATTAGTGGGCTGTCTGTTGTAGGTCGTGAATATTATGGTGTTTTCCCTATTAGAGGAAAATTATTAAATGTTCGTACAGCTACTCAGTCTCAATTACTTACAAACAAAGAAATTAGTGAACTTAAAACTATTATCGGTTTACAAATTGGTACAGTGTATAAAGACACTTCAAAATTACGATATGGAAAAATATTAATTTTAACAGATCAAGATCTTGATGGATTCCATATAGGAGCACTCATTATGAATATGTTCTCTACTTGGTGGCCTGAACTAATGGAATGTAATGGTTTTATTAGCAATATGAGAACACCTATTGTAAAAATTAAAAAAGGTAAAGACTTCGCCCATGATTTTTATACTCTCCAAGACTACAAATTGTGGGAGAAAACTATCGCAAATCTTAGTTCTTATAACATAAAATATTACAAGGGGCTTGGTACTTCTGATGACACTGAAGCTAAACAGCTTTTTAAAAATATAAAAAAAAATATTGGTCATTACGTGAGTACTTGCAAACAAGATACTTCTGATCATTTTGTATTAGCTTTTGGTGAAAAACAAGAAGACAATCGAAAAGAATGGATAGGAAATTATGATCCAGATTTAGTAATTGATCATACAAAATCAAGTATAACATATTCAGATTTTATAGATAAAAGTTTAATACATTTTTCTGCTTCTGATATTGTTAGATCAATACCAAGTATTGTAGATGGTCTAAAACCATCACAAAGAAAAGTAATGTTTGCAGTATTCAAAAAGAATCTTAAATCTGAAATAAAAGTTGCAAATCTCGCAGGTTATGTATCAGAAAATACTAACTATCTCCATGGTGAATCGAGTTTACATGGTACAATTATCAATTTAGCTCAAGACTACGTCGGTAGTAATAATTGGAATTTGTTAAAACCAAATGGTCAATTTGGCTCAAGACTACTTAACGGAAAAGATGCTGCAAGTCCAAGATATATCTTCACAGAATTATCTGAAAATGCAACTAAACTGTTTAAGAAAACTGATAATAATATCATTTCTTATATAGAAGAAGAAGGTCATTCTATAGAACCAACATTTTATATCCCTATATTACCTATAGTATTAATTAATGGTTCGACAGGTATTGGCACAGGTTATTCAACAAAAATACCATGTTTTAATCCAGATGATATAATTAATAATATTAAAAGAATACTAAACGGCAGTGACCCAGTTGAAATGATACCTTGGTATAACAAGTTTACTGGTAAAATTAAAAAAATCAAAGATGGTTCATTTACTGTGTCTGGTTGTATGACTAAAGTTGACTCTAACACTATTAGAATAACTGAACTCCCTGTTGGTACTTCAACTGAAAGCTATAAACAATTTTTAGAAGAATTATGTACTAAAAATATGTATGGTATTAAAGAATATGATGGTTCTGGTTGTACAAAATTCGATATCGATTTTGTTATCAAATTTGAAACTAAAGAATGTCTTGACTCGTTCTTAAAGCATAGCAAATCTGAAATTTACAAACTTTTAAAACTTATTACTCCTCTTAGTACTCGTAATATGCATCTATTTGATATCAACAATAAAATTAAAAAATATGCAAATGCTGAAGAAATTCTATTAGAATTTGTAGATATTCGTCTTAAATACAATGTTAAAAGAAAAGAATATCTTATAGATAATTACAATTCTGATTTGGATATCCTGAAAAACAAAATAAGATTCTTAAATGAAATTATAGACAACACAGTAGTGGTCTATAAAAAAAGTAAAAATGTAATAATACAGTTGTTAGAAAAAAGAAATTACATAACTGTGAATAACACATTTGATTATCTATTAAATATGCCAATACACTCATTTACATCTGAAAAAATAAAAGATCTTGAAAACAAAGTATCAACAATTGAAAACGAACTTGTTGTAATAAGTAGCAAAACATCCAAAGACATATTTCTTGAAGACATCGAATACATCGAATACATCGAAGAATTACAATAAAAAAAAACATAATATGAAAAAGATAACTACACAACGTAGTTATCTTTTTTTATAAAAAATTGAATTTAAATAATTGTTTATTAAAAATACCATAAAATGACGCTACTAGTAACAGTAGACACTCTTGATGAAAT
>Ga0209841_1000209_pt1 | contig 14182 bp, 12 predicted proteins | sample GWRWT4_30Apr14_FD_187185 | JGI IMG/M metagenome (GOLD analysis project Ga0209841, IMG submission 187185) | Sand microcosm microbial communities from a hyporheic zone in Columbia River, Washington, USA - GW-RW T4_30-Apr-14 (SPAdes) (version 2) | ecosystem: Engineered > Artificial ecosystem > Sand...
TAAAAAAGGGGTTTATCAATGAATCAGCATGCCCCGAATCTGCACAAGTGCACCATTCGGGGAGCAAAAAGAAACAGTCTAACTGTAATAGGCATTTTCCCGATTGGAATGATCGGTTTCATCAATGACACGCTTAAGCCCCGGCACTTTTTCCAGCAAGGTTTTTTCCACACCGTCCTTTAAAGTGACATTTACCGCCGAACACCCCTGACAACCGCCACCAAATTTGAGTACGGCGGTAGTGTCCTCATCAACGATATCAATCAGCATCACATTACCACCGTGCGAAGCGAGCGAAGGATTCACTTCCGCATGCAGAATGTAATTGATCAGTTCCGATTTTGTTGGCTTTGGCCCCAGTTTAGGCAAACGGGAATGCGGCGCCTTAAAGGTTAACTGCCCGCCCATGCGATCTTTGGAATAATCAATCACCGCATCTTCAAGGTAAGGCACGCTGGGTGCGTCGACATAGGCAATAAAACCTTCGCATTGAATCTGGATATCGGTGGGTATCACTTCATCGGGCGCACAATAGGCCATGCAGCACTCAGCCATGGGTGTTCCCGGCTTTTCAACAAAAACACGCGCGCCAATACCGGGCAGATCCTGCTTCGCCAGCAAGTCCACAAGATAAGCTTGAGCAGACGCTGTAATTTCAACAATAGGCTTTGAAACGGCATTTTGGGTCATGACTTATATCCACCTAATTTACTCAAGTATTATTTTGCATTATACCGCTTTAACAGAGAAAATCACTTATTCGCTGCAATAGATCGTGTTTTTGTTAAAATGCAGTCCCACCCAAATTACCTTCAATCTTTTTATTAACGCAAGGCTGTTATTGTGAATAGAACCCGTCGAATCGAAGTTTTTCAACAAGCCCTAAAAGAACGTATCCTCTTTTTGGATGGCGCCATGGGCACCATGATTCAACGTTATCAATTCGACGAAGCGGCCTACCGTGGTACGCGTTTCAGCCAGTATCACCGTGATGTCAAAGGCAACAATGATCTTCTGTCATTAACCCAGCCCGAAACCATTACCGCAATTCACGCGGCCTATCTTGAAGCCGGATCGGACATTCTTGAAACCAATACCTTTAATTCCACCAGCGTGTCACAAGCCGACTATGGCATGGAAGACCTGGTCTATGAACTGAATCTGGAATCGGCCCGTCTGGCACGAAAAATTGCTGACCACTACAGCGCACAAACGCCCGACAAACCGCGATTTGTTGCGGGGGTACTCGGACCCACCAGTCGCACCGCCACCTTGTCACCCGATGTGAACCGTCCGGCTTTTCGTAATGTCAGCTTTGATGAACTGGTGGAAAACTACATTCTCGCCACCCGTGCTTTGATGGAAGGCGACGTTGACATCATTCTGATTGAAACTATTTTTGACACCTTGAATGCCAAAGCGGCTATTTTTGCGGTCAAACGCGTATTCGAAGAAAGGGGTGAAGAACTGCCCATCATGATTTCTGGCACCATCACCGATGCCAGCGGCCGGACCTTGTCGGGCCAGGTCACCGAAGCCTTCTGGTATTCCGTTGCTCACGCCAAACCTGTGTCGATTGGTCTGAATTGCGCGCTTGGCGCTGCCGAATTACGACCCTATATTGCTGAACTTTCCCGCATCGCCAACACCTGTGTCAGTGCGCATCCCAACGCCGGTTTACCCAATGAAATGGGACAATACGATCAAAGACCGCAGGAAATGGCTGTTTTAATCAAAGAATTCGCCGACAGTGGTTTTCTCAATATTGTTGGTGGCTGTTGCGGCACCACACCGGAATTTATTCGTGCCATTATCGACGCGCTCAAAGACTGCCCGCCCCGAGGCATTCCCGATCTCAAACCGGCCTGTCATTTAAGTGGACTGGAACCCCTCACCATTAGCGATGACTCGCTATTTGTAAATATCGGTGAACGCACTAACGTCACCGGTTCGGCGCGTTTTGCCGAGCTGATTCGTAATCAAAACTACGACGCTGCACTGGAAGTAGCTCGTCAGCAAGTCGATGCCGGCGCCCAGATCATTGATATCAACATGGACGAGGGTATGCTCGATTCCAAAGAAGCGATGGTGCAGTTTCTTAATCTGATCGCTTCAGAACCGGATATCAGCCGCGTGCCCGTGATGATCGACTCGTCCAAATGGGAGGTGATCGAAGCAGGTCTGAAGTGCGTTCAAGGCAAGGGCATTGTTAACTCCATCAGCATGAAAGAAGGCGAAGCCAATTTTATTCGCCAGGCCAAACTCTGCCGCGATTACGGTGCGGCCATTATCGTGATGGCCTTTGATGAAAAAGGTCAGGCCGACACCGCCGAGCGAAAAATTGAAATTTGCCAACGCTCCTACGATCTGCTCGTTAACACGGTGAATTTTCCCCCCGAAGACATTATCTTTGACGCCAATATTTTTGCAGTCGCTACCGGCATTGAAGAGCACAACAACTACGCTGTCGACTTTATTGACGCCTGCCGTTACATCAAAAACAAGCTTCCCTATGCCCTGTCCTCAGGCGGGGTGAGTAACGTGTCGTTCTCGTTTCGCGGCAACAACCCGGTCAGGGAAGCTATTCATGCCGTTTTTCTCTATCACGCCATTAAAGCCGGTCTAAGCATGGGCATTGTCAATGCCGGTCAGCTCGATGTGTACGAGACCATTGAACCTGAGCTGCGCGAACGTGTTGAAGACGTCATATTAAACCGTCGTGCCGATGCCACCGATCGTTTGCTTGAAATCGCCGATAACGTTAAATCGGGCCTGTCGAGAGACTCCGGCCCCGATTTGAGCTGGCGCACACTGCCGGTTATTAAACGCATTGAATACGCGCTGGTCAAAGGCATCAACCAATACATTATCGAGGACACCGAAGAAGCTCGCCTGCAAATTGCCCATCCTGTAGATGTAATCGAAGGCCCGCTCATGGCCGGTATGAATGTGGTCGGTGATCTGTTCGGCGAAGGAAAAATGTTTTTGCCGCAAGTGGTTAAAAGCGCGCGGGTAATGAAACAGGCCGTAGCCCACCTGCTGCCTTTTATCGAAGCTGAAAAAGGTTCCGTTGTTGAAACCAAAGGCAAGATCCTGATGGCTACCGTCAAAGGGGATGTGCACGATATCGGCAAAAATATCGTGGGCGTGGTGCTGCGCTGCAACAACTACGAGATTATAGATCTGGGCGTAATGGTGTCCGCCGAACTGATTCTGAAAACAGCCAAAGAAGAAAACGTCGACATTATTGGCTTGAGCGGTTTGATCACACCTTCCCTCGATGAAATGGTTCATATTGCCAAAGAAATGGAACGGCTGCAGTTTGACATTCCATTGATGATTGGCGGCGCAACAACCTCCAAAGCGCATACGGCCGTAAAAATCGAACAACACTATAAACGTAATATCGCTGTCCATGTGCTCGACGCTTCACGCAGCGTGTCCGTAGCCAGTCAGTTATTAAATGAGGGACAGCGTGATGCCTTCGCACAACGCATTCGCGAGGAATACCAACAAGTCAGGGAACGGCGCGCAAATCGCAATCAAAAAGAAGATTTACTGACTTACTCGCAAGCCATTGCCAATCGTTTTCAGGCCGACTGGACAAACTATACGCCCCCTGTACCGTGTTTTATCGGCACCCGTGTATTTGATCACTACCCGCTGAGTGAGTTGCTTGATTACATCGACTGGACACCGTTTTTTGCAACCTGGGAACTGGCCGGCCGTTACCCGAATATTCTTGACGATGACGTTATTGGCTTGCAGGCCCGGCAATTGTTTAACGATGCTCAGGCCATGTTGCAAAAAATCGTTAATGAAAACCTGTTTAATGCCAAAGTGGTGATCGGATTCTGGCCGGCGGCGCAGATTAACCATGACGATATCGAAGTCTATGTTGATGAAACGCGTTCACAAACACTTTGCACTTTGCACCATCTACGTCAACAAGTTCGTAAACCCACCGGCAAACCCAATCGTTGTCTCGCCGATTACATTGCACCCAAAGGGACTGCCTGCAAAGATTATATCGGCGGTTTTGCCATCACCGCCGGGCAGGAAACCGACATTCTGGCCCGTGGCTATGAAACCGCCCATGACGATTACAACAGCATCATGGTAAAAGCATTGGCCGATAGACTGGTTGAGGCGCTGACTGAACGCATGCACGAACGGGTCCGCAAAGAATTCTGGCCCTATGCCAAGGACGAAACCCTGTCCAATGCAGAGCTGATCAAAGAAGCCTACCGTGGCATTCGTCCGGCACCGGGTTACCCTGCCTGCCCCGATCACACCGAGAAACGCACTTTGTTTTCCATGCTGAATGCAGAAAAGGTCGTGGGCATTTCACTGACTGAAAGTTTTGCCATGAACCCGGCAGCCTCCGTCAGTGGATTTTATTTTTCACACCCTGATGCCACTTATTTTGCCGTGGGCAAAATCGACAAGGACCAAGTTGTTGCCTACAGCGCCCGAAAAGGCGAGAGCCTTACCCATAGCGAACGCTGGTTGGCACCCGTACTTGCCTATGAATCGTAAACACACAGCGCAACAAAACCAACGAGATAAACATGCCCCTCACCTTCGTTAAAAAAAGTATTCCCTGGCTGCTGCTTCTGGTATTTTTCTGGGGCGGCCAAGCCTATATCAACCGTGATCTAGTCAGCAATACCCCACCGCTCATTCAAGGCCAAACACTGCAGGGACAGCCTTTTCAGCTGGAACAGCTCAAGGGCAAACCGACGCTGATTTATTTTTGGGCCAGCTGGTGCAGCATCTGTCGATTAATGGAAAGCACCGTGTCCGATATCAGCCAGAATACCCCCATCATATCCATTGCCATGCAATCAGGCAGCGATGAAGCGGTGAACCAGTACCTCAAGAAAAAGAATCTGCTCACGCCCGTTATCAACGATCCAGACGGTCAAGTGGCGGCTCGTTATGGCATTAAAGGCGTTCCCACCGTGTTCATCCTTCAGCCTGACGGTAACATAAAATACGCCACATCGGGTTACTCGCCCGGCTGGGCTGTACGCTTGCGCTTATGGCTCGCGGGGTTGTAAAACGCACATCTGGCAGGCCAAGTAGCTTAGCTAATGTCGCCAAATACTGTATTCACAGCGGTGTGTCTTGGGTAGGATGCAAAAATATTTTTTAATTGCATGACAGGATCACAGCATGTTCGATTTAACAGGCAAAAACGTCTTAATTACTGGTTCAAGCCGGGGAATTGGCAAGGCCATAGCCAAACAAATGTTACTTCATGGCGCCAATGTCGTGATTTCGAGCCGTAAACAGGAAAACTGTGAGCAGGTGGCTGCCGAACTCAATCAACTACCCAATAGAAAAAATGCAAAAGCCGTTTCCATTCCCTGCAATATTTCCAGAAAAGAAGAACTGGAACAGCTGGTTGAGCAAACACGCAAAGCATTCGGGCAAATAGATGTTCTGGTGTGCAATGCGGCGATCAATCCTCATTTCGGGCCCATGTCCACCATCCCCGACAGCGCGTTTGATAAAATCCTTAGCAGCAATATCAAGTCCAATCACTGGTTGTGTCAGATGGTTTTACCTGAAATGGCTGAGCGCCGTGAGGGTGTGGTTATTATTATTTCATCCATCGCCGGCTTAACGGGCAACCCCGTGCTGGGCACCTATGGCATTTCAAAAGCAGCCGACATGGCACTCACCCGTAACATTGCCGTGGAATATGGCGGCCGTAATATTCGTGCTAACACTATTGCACCCGGCTTGATCAAAACCGATTTTTCTCAAACCTTATGGGCCAATGACATGATTTTAAATGAAGCGCTGCGACATACCCCGCTGGCGCGCATTGGTGAGCCCGATGAAATTGCCGGCGCTGCGGTATTTCTGGCTTCAGATGCAGGCAAATACATCACCGGCCAGACACTGGTTATTGATGGCGGCGCCATCATTGTCTAGGGCCTGTATTTTCTAAATTAAATACTTTATTCAGTCGCGGCCCTGGCTGCACCCAAACACGGAAACTTCGTATGAGCTCCACGCCGCTACCCTCCTCCACAATTATCATTGCCAGAAACAATACCCTAGAAAAACATATCGAAATTTTTATGGTCGTACGCCACCATCAAATTGATTTTGCCGCGGGCGCCCTGGTTTTTCCTGGCGGAAAAGTATCCGCCCATGACTACGACCTGCAGATACGCGATCATTGCAGCGGACACTCGCCCGACGATGAAAAACAATTGGCACTGCAAGTTGCTGCCATCCGGGAAGCCTACGAAGAAAGCGGCATTCTGTTAGCACGTAATAAAACAGACGCTACGCTCGTCAACAATAGAAACCTGGAAAAATTTCATCCTTACCGAACCATGTTACAAAAAAATGTCTGTTCCATGGCCGAATTCATGATCAAAGAAAACCTGATCCTGGCTCTTGATACATTGCATCATTTTGCCCACTGGATTACGCCCAGCATGATGCCCAAACGTTTTGACACCCATTTTTATCTCGCGCAGGCACCCACGGGGCAGCTGGGGCTTCACGATGGCAGTGAATCGGTTGATTCACTCTGGATTTCTCCTCAGCAGGCATTACAACGTGCCGACGAAGGCAGTTTAAAAATTATTTTTCCAACACGGATGAATCTGATGCGGCTGGCACAGTATGCGTCGGTTGAAGCCGCCATTGAAGATACCTTACGACAACCCGTTGTCAGCATCATGCCTTGGACCGAAGAAAAACCCGCCGGGGTTATGCTCTGCATTCCTGAAAATGCAGGCTATGAAGTGACTGAAGTGCCGATTGAGGTCGTTATGCGTTCCTGAAAAAAACAGCCGCGCATTGGCCGTAATTAAAATCCCGCTTGTTTAATGCGGCGTTAAAACCCATCCCATTCCAACGCCGCTACATACAGACACAAGCCAGCCCCCCGCAGACTGTGATAAAATGCCGTGTTTTTATTTTCTGATTATCGATCAGAGCTTTTCATCCGGCGCTTTTTTATCCAGGGTAATGTATCTATGAATTCCAAGCCTCAAGGCAAACGCATCAGCATGATCAGTTTGGGCTGCCCCAAAGCCCTGGTTGATTCAGAACGTATTCTGACCCAATTACGCACAGAAGGTTATGAAATCAGTTCAAGTTATGACGATGCCGAACTGGTCGTGATCAACACCTGTGGTTTTATTGACTCGGCCATTGAGGAATCACTAAGCACCATTGGCGAGGCCCTGCAGGAAAACGGTCGTGTCATCGTCACCGGCTGTCTGGGTGCAAACAAAGAAAAAATACTGGATAAATACCCGGATGTACTCAGTGTCACCGGTCCGCATGCCTACGAAGAAGTACTCAAATCCGTTCACCACTATGCGCCGCAAACACACAACGCCTTTATTGATTTAGTGCCCCCCCAAGGCATCAAACTTACACCGCGTCATTACGCCTATTTAAAAATTTCAGAAGGCTGTAATCACCGCTGCACCTTTTGCATTATTCCCCAGTTACGTGGTGATCTGGTCAGCCGCCCGGTGGGCGACATATTGGATGAAGCCCAAACACTGGCCGACGCTGGCGTGCGCGAGCTGATGATTATTTCGCAAGATACCAGCGCCTACGGGGTCGATATTCGTTACCGTACCGGCTTCTGGCAGGGGCGACCGGTCAAAAGCAATCTGTTTGAACTGTGCGAAAATCTCGGCCAGCTCGGCATCTGGATACGCTTGCACTATGTTTATCCTTACCCCAATGTCGACAAGCTCATGCCTTTGATGGCTGAAAAGAAAATTCTGCCTTATCTGGATATCCCGTTTCAGCACAGCAGCCCTGATATTCTGAAAAAAATGAAACGTCCAGCACATACCGAAAACAGCCTGCGCCGTATTGAAATGTGGCGCTCACAAGTGCCTGATCTGACCTTGCGCAGCACCTTTATTGTGGGTTTTCCTGGCGAAACCGAAGCGGATTTCGAGCACTTATTGAACTGGCTTGAAGCGGCTCAGTTGGACCGCGTTGGCTGTTTTAAATATTCACCTGTCGAGGGCGCACCAGCAAATGATCTAGGTGCCACGCCAGTGCCTGACGAAGTCAAAGAAGAACGCTGGGCTCGTTTTATGGAAAAACAGGCGCAAATCAGCGCCACACGTTTGCAGAAAAAAATCGGAAGCACTATTCACGTGCTGGTCGATGAAATAAGGGAAAACAAAATCATCGGCCGTAGCTGGGCCGATGCCCCTGAAATTGACGGTGAAGTGATTATCGAAAACGAATGGGATTTGAATCCGGGGGATGTGTTTGAGGCCAAAATCATCGCCGCTGACGACTATGACCTCTATGCCGAACCTGTCGAGTGACAGGTTCCGTGTGGTTATTTTTTGCGGCCACGATGATGGTCACCCCAGAACTTTTCCATCATCATAAAGGTATACGCCGTTGACCAGCCTATCATGATCAACCCCACCAGGGCTTCTACGCCGGCGATCAGTCGTAATTGTCCAACAGGTTGAATATCGCCAAATCCCAACGAAGTGTAAACCACCACCGAGAAATAAACGGCATCAAAAATATGCCCGCTGGTATCGCCCATATAGGCACCCAGCCCTAAAAAATGAGTGGAAAAATAATACGCCAAAGCAAATACCCACACCTCGATGGTGTGGGCCAGAAAAACACCAAAAATAACAACCAGGACTTTTACTCTCGAATGAAGAAAATGCACGCGCGGTAAAAAACTATCAATACCACGCATCACTTCGTAGTGGATCATCACCGTGACAAAAACCAGCAAAGCGGTAAGTACCATCGCCAGTAAAAAACCGCCTTCTTCAGATACAAGCATCCCTGTCTCACATTATTCGTTATGTTTATTTGATTTCATTCAGTGCACTGTGATGGAAATTTTTCCACACTTACGCACGGTAGACCTTGATGTCATCACTTTGATTAAACAGCCTCACCGCGCGATTCATCCACGAACGTGGAATAAAGCGCAACACAGCATGCATTAATTTATTAGTGACGCCGGGGATGCTGAGTTTTTTACCCTGCATAAAATCGCTGTACGCAGTATCGACCACAGAACTGGCGCTCATCACAAAAGCATCGATTTTACCGCCAATCAAGGCTTTTTCATTGCTGGCTGTCTGCTGAAAATTAGTTGCCGCCACACCTGGGCACAAGGCCATGATGCTGACATTTGTTCCTCGCAGCTCTTCTGCCAGCGCATCGGTCAAGGAATAGACATAGGCCTTACTGGCAAAATAGGTGGCCATATAAGGGCCGGGCAAAAACGCCGCCATTGACGCCACGTTAAGAATACGTCCTTCATTACGTGCCAACATATCGCGCATAAAGAGTTTGGTCATGTGGGTAACTACGGCCACGTTAAGCTGCACCAGATTAAGATCCTGTTCCAGGTCAATTTCTGAAAACTGTCCGTAGGTGCCAAAACCCGCATTGTTTACCAGAATATGCACCGGGATATTTTTTTCTTTTAGTTCAGCATAAAGCTGGTTGGGCGCATCCCGATCAAATAAATTCTTGGTCATAACCCAGGTTTGAATACCGTATTTTGTCGACAGCTCCTGAGCCAGTGTATTGAGCCTGTCAGCGCTGCGTGCGACCAGAATAAGGTTATAACCATCCGCCGCAAAATGTTTGGCAAATTCATGGCCAAAACCAAATGATGCGCCTGTAATCAATACATTTTTACCGTTTATTTTAATTTGACTCATCCCTTGTCACCCTTTTTATGTTGTCGCCCGATGATCGGCTTGATTCATTGTGCGGCAACACTAACAAAGTTTAATGCCCAGAGAAAGCGACTTTCTCGTTGAATTTCTTCCGGTCCATACACGGCCAATCGGCGGCCTTTCCTGCTTATCGAAATAAAAAAAAGCGTGTAGACTTGCCGCTCACTAAAAAAACAATAACAAGGTAAATCCAGTTATATTTTAATTTTTGAATGCTCAAAGGAGAGACGCATGGGACCACTCGCAGGTATTAAGGTAATTGAAATCGCAGGAATTGGCCCCGGCCCGTTTTGCGGCATGATGCTGGCTGACATGGGCGCCGAAGTAATTCGTGTTGACCGCACCGGTGGTGGTTTGGGCAGCGCCATCCCTAACGATATTCTGGGGCGCGGTCGCCGTTCAATTGCCGTTAATCTCAAATCGCAAGAAGGGGTCGATGTGGTACTGCGTCTGTGCGAAAAAGCCGACGTTATTTTTGAAGGCTTTCGCCCCGGTGTGGCTGAACGTTTAGGCATAGGCCCGGAACACTGTCTGGCCAGAAATCCAAAACTGGTTTACGGCCGCATGACCGGCTGGGGACAAGACGGCCCCATGGCCAACGCCGCCGGCCATGACATCAACTACATAGCCCTGACCGGTGCCTTGCACGCCATTGGTCGCAAAAACGAACGCCCCGTTCCCCCCTTGAATCTGGTCGGTGATTTTGGCGGTGGCGCCATGTATCTGGCCTTTGGTTTGGTGTGCGCACTCCTTGAAGCCCAAAAATCAGGACGCGGCCAGGTTGTTGATGCGGCCATGGTTGATGGTGCCGCATCGCTGATGTCCATGTTCTGGACCTTCAAAAACATGGGCATGTTCGTTGAAGACCGTGAAAGCAACATGCTTGACGGCGCAACACATTTTTATGACACCTATGAAACCAAAGACGGCAAATACATTTCCCTTGGTTCCATTGAGCCGCAATTTTACCGTTTATTAATCGAAAAAGCCGAACTCGATCCTGCACGCTTTGCACCGCAAATGGTGACCAGCAAATGGCCCGAACTCAAAGCCGAGCTCAGCGAAGTGTTCAAAAGCAAAACCCGCGACGAATGGTGCGCCATTATGGAAGGCACTGACGTATGCTTTGCTCCGGTTTTATCGCTCAGTGAAGCGCCTAATCATCCGCACATGAAAGCACGCAAAACCTTTGTCGAACTCGATGGCATCACACAACCGGCACCTGCGCCGCGTTTCAGCCGCACCGCACCCCAATTAACCGTTAATGCGCGTAAAGTGGGGCAAGATACCGCCGCCGTACTAAAAGATTTTGGCTTTGATGCCGCTGAAATTGAAACATTAAAAACACAAAACGTGATTCTGGCCAATTAAACACGACATCAACTCCACTCCCGTTGCAAGGGTTTTATAAGCAATAGCCTCACAAGTCCCGTAACAACACACAGCCAGTCGACCCTGAAAAAGTCGGCTGGACTGCTTTCCTGAGCGCTCGAAACAAAACAACACTAAAGCAACACTGAAAATGCCGATTAACCTTTACGCGGCTTTCCATTACAATTTCAGGTTTTCAACAACACAGCACACCGCAACAATTCCGTTATTTTCCCGATTTAGCAGGAACAGGGCTCATGTCAGAAGATCGCATCGAAAACACCAACATACGTTCACTGGACGTTTTAATCACTCCGGAAGAACTTAAAAAAGACCTTCCCATGTCACCCGCCGCGCGTGATACCGTCATGAATGGGCGCCAAACTATTCGCAATATACTCGACCGAAAAGATCCACGTTTTATTGTCGTGGTTGGCCCCTGTTCCATTCATGATGTAAAAGCCGCCAAAGAATACGGCGCAAAACTCAAAAAACTCGCCGAAGAAGTCAAGGACACACTGTACCTCGTGATGCGTGTTTACTTTGAAAAACCCCGAACCACCGTGGGATGGAAAGGTTTAATTAACGACCCCCATCTGAATGACACCTTTGAAATCGAAGAAGGCCTGCATATTGGACGACGTTTACTGCTGGACCTCTCCGAAATGGGCCTGCCCACCGCCACCGAAGCCCTTGACCCTATTTCGCCGCAATATCTGCAGGATTTAATCAGCTGGTCAGCCATTGGCGCCCGCACTACCGAATCACAAACACATCGTGAAATGTCCAGCGGTTTATCCAGCGCCGTCGGTTTTAAAAATGGCACTGATGGCAGCCTGGATGTGGCGATTAACGCCCTGCTTTCCGTGGCCAGACCGCACAGTTTTCTCGGCATAAATTCCCAGGGAAACGTTTCCATTATCAACACCACGGGCAACCCCTATTCCCATATTGTGTTGCGCGGCGGTAACGGCAAACCCAACTATGATTCGGTGAGTGTGGCACTGTGCGAAGAAGCGCTCAAAAAAGCAAAAATTCCGGCCAATATCATGATTGATTGCAGCCACGCCAATTCCAGCAAAGACGCCTCACTGCAACCGCTGGTGATGGAAAACGTAACCAATCAACTACTCGAAGGCAGCCAGTCCATTATTGGCATTATGGTCGAAAGTAATCTCAAATTCGGACAACAGGCACTCAAACCCTCGCTCGACGAAATGGAATACGGCGTCTCTGTAACCGATGCCTGCATAGACTGGGAAACCACCGAAAAAGCGCTACGTACCATGGCAGACAAACTGCGGTCTACTTTGCCAAAAAGAAATAAATAACGCGTGTTGTAAACGGTGGCAGGGGCCGATTGAACTTGGCTTTAGAAGGTAAATATGGGAATTGTATCAATTGGGTTTGCAAGTCCTTGGAAAATTAGAACCCCGACGCCAACGAGATATCTTGAGCAAAGGTTCGTTGATTCTTTCTTCAACGACGATGACGAAGAGCTGGATTAAAAAAATAGATCAACAACCTGATCAATTATTAATGACCCCAAAAGAACCCAACGTTTGAGCTCAGGCCGCGGCCCGTCAGGGCCGTCGCGCCTGCAGCGAATGGTTATGAGACTCTACCTCTAGCTTTGATCTGCGAATGTACTCGTCAAGTGTCTTCATAGAGTCATGGATTTTTGCCACATGGTAGTCATACCGAGATACTTTTCCTGACTTGAAGTCAGGCGGGGGAATGCTCGCTCGACCGCCATCAACGGAAACCAGAATTGTTCTATCTAGAAAGGCACCGTCGTAGTAAAGGTCATACCAATAGCCCACAGCGTGGTGGTCAGGGTGGCAGTTTGCCCAAGGCTCAATGTAGTTTTCGTTTTGGATTCCTTCATCCGCAAACTTTGCCCTGTACCGAAGCCGCGGATCTTCTTTTAGAAACATCTCGCTCGCCCATTCTCTTGAGATCCCATGCCAATCAGATACAGGGTCGGTTCCCGGAATGAAAGCGAGAATTTCTTCGAAGGTCATTTCCCTAATAGGCTTCCTATTTGGTAGGAAATACTCTGCGACAGAAGGACTAGCAAATAGCGTTGTGCTGATTGTTCCAATGACAAAGGCCGCTGCTTCAACGTCACACCCAAATGCCCAAAACAGTCCTACTACCAGTGCAAGAACAAAGAAGATTCCGCCGAGCACTCGTAGAGCGTGCGCGTACTCTTTAACCCAGAGACATATAGTCTTTAGCTTCCCGCTCATAACTTCCCAAAGTCTCATAACGCTGGAGTTAAGCCGCGGCGCGTAGCGCCGTCGGCTTGAACGACTTGTTATCTTCTTTTTGGAACGTTTTTTAATGACTCTTCTTTTGCCCTATCAATTATATAAATAGATTGCACTAAATTTTCAGTAATATCTAATGCAGCAAGCAATTCAGAATCTGAAGGTTCGTGAGAACGATGCATCACAGCATGCCCAGATTCCAAAACTGCCTCCAATGCTTGTTTTTGGACATCGGATATGTATCCACCATTTCTAAAAGCCTCAATATTTCCTTTGAAACTTTTATGATCTCCACATTTTTTAATCATCACATGCTCCAATAGAGCGCGAATTCCCATCATCGCCAATCTAGTGCTTTTGTTATAAAGCGCAGAGTATATTTCTGCAATCAGAAACAATATATTTTCATTTTCGAAACCAGTATCAACATGATATGGCCATGCTATTTTGCTAATCCATGCAGGCTTTGGTCTGAATTCTTTAGGAGGAAACACGTATTCTATAGGGATAACATTACCGTCATCATTCCTTTCACAAGCATCCGAAACTTCAATAATCTGTAGCCTGATGTCATCACAACCACAACATTTGACCAAGTAATATGTATTTATATCTCTGTACGAATTTTGAGAACAATCTTTTACTTCCTCATGAAGAATCTCATGCCACGTCTCATTCTGACAGCCATTACAGAAAACTTTTCTCTTAATCATGAGAAACCCTTCGATAAAGAAGATAACATAATATATACGACATCCGGTGTCTTAAAAAACTGTGCCTCGTCGTGTAGGCATCATAAATATA
>Ga0209841_1000210_pt1 | contig 14153 bp, 7 predicted proteins | sample GWRWT4_30Apr14_FD_187185 | JGI IMG/M metagenome (GOLD analysis project Ga0209841, IMG submission 187185) | Sand microcosm microbial communities from a hyporheic zone in Columbia River, Washington, USA - GW-RW T4_30-Apr-14 (SPAdes) (version 2) | ecosystem: Engineered > Artificial ecosystem > Sand...
GACACGTTGGTCACGTAGCGCCGGTCTGCGATGCCATAAGCCGCATTGTCACGGGCCACGATGTTTTCCTTGCCGATCTTTTCGGCCAGCCAACGCATCGCGGCCATGCGGTTCTTGAGCGTGCCCGCACTGATGCCTTCGCCTTGCCAGCGGGCAACGAGGTGATCGACGTGCTTGGTACGCATGCCTGTGGCACGCAGGTTCCTGAAGCCGTCTTCTTGCAACTGGTTGGCCACCATGGTGAGGATGCCTTCACGGTCATGCTGCGTGGCAAACGAGCCATCGCGGTTGCGTTGGCTCAGCAACTTGAAATCGCGGTTGAGGGTGCGCATGGCTTGGGCCTTTCGTGGGCTTTCTCATCGATCCGCTGCCGTGTTCCCGTGATGGCTGGGCGCACGGCTACTGTGTGGTGTGAAGAGGTCTGGTAAGTGTTTCTGTCCATCCCTCACGCCTTGGCGCAATGGGAATCACAAGGGACTCGGGACACCACTCCCGTGTTGTGCAAGGTTGTTACTGCTCGCCTGCGTTGCACGCGCTACTGGCGCCGCGCGGCGTGCCTGTGGGCACTGCTCTTGCGCGGGGACCATTGACCCAGGGTCCAAGGAGTGTGCGTTGCACACGTTCGGGGTTGGCCATCTGACGGGTGGCCTGGCGGCGCGACAACGGTCTGGCCGTTGCAGCGCGATGCAGGTGCGGTTATGGACCACACCGCTTGACATGGGCTCGGGGCCCTCGGTTCAGTCGAAGGTCTGGCCTTCGATTCGCTCATCACTTGGCAGCGTCACTGACGCGCGCCACGGTGGTTGACAAGGCGCTAGGCCGTGCTATGAGCGTCGTCACTGTCAGCAAGCCGCCAGTGACGACGCATGCAGCGACGCGGAATCGAAGCCATGTGCTGCCTGTCAACGCCCCCTGCATGCGAACACCGTGTGGTGATTGCAGCGCGGGTGCTGTGCAAATGCTGCGGCATATCGAGATGCCACTCGCCTAACTTACGGTGCCTGGCACCGAAAACTTTCGAACTTCGTCACACCCCGTCAGGGTACAGCTTCGTGACGGTCACATGCCTGGTCTTGCCAGGCGGGGTAGTGCTGAGCACAGCGCCCCAATCTTCATAGGCAGGTAACGACTGCAACGCCTTTTCTCCGCGATGGAGGGGACAAGGAGCCCGCGATTTGCCCACTCAGTTGACACCCATTGGCAATGTGGGTCAACCGCCCATCGAGCAGCACCCACGCAATACCCCGGCATCTGCCGCCATTGCCAATGGCGCTTGACTGGCATCAACCACATGGGAGCCTGAATGCTCACAACCGGAGAACAACCATGTGGCGATTCACCACCTACACCGGCACCGTCATTGAGGTGCAGCGGTACATCAACAAACCCATGCGCTGGCATGAACGGCCCGCCTGCAATGAACGCCGGGAGCTGTGGGTCAGCAACGGCAATGGCGACCAACGCAAGTGGGTCATCCACAGCAAGCTGATGCCAGCAAGACGAGATCACCAGGTGACCTTGCTGCTGGTCGGGCCGTGGGTCATCGGGCTGTTCAATGCCACGGCGCACACCAGCGCCAACTACGTGCGCGAAGACCCTCCGTTTCTGCTGCGCGACGTGGATGCGCTGGTGGCCTTGGCCTTGATGGCGGCGGCTTGCTCGCTGCTTGGCTGGCTGGGCTTGGTCCTGGCATTGCCTGTTGCCTCGGCATACCTGGGTGGCGCTGCCATGCTCCGAGCCGTGCATCGCTGGCGGATGGCGCGTGTCGTGGACGAAGCCTTGAACGAGTTGGAGTTGATGATGGTCGTTCGACCCATGCGCCAAGCCGCTCATCCATAGATCCGGAGATGCCCTATCTCGGCTAGTCTATGACGACGGTGGAAGGCACATGAACATGCCGATGCTCATTGGCAGTTTGCGATTTAGTGCAAGTTGGCATACAATCGCAAACATGAGTGCAGAAGAGCAAGACTTTAGAACCCCTGGCCAGTTGATCGCAGCCCTGCTTGCAGAAAAAGGGTGGAGCAATCGTGTGCTTGCAATTGTTCTAGATGCAGAAGAGACCGGAATTAGCAAGTTAGTCAGCGACAAGAAATCAGTTACCCCTGAAATTGCCATCACCCTCGAAGAGGTGTTTGGCGTAAAGGCGGAACGTTTTTTGGCTTTGCAAAGAGATTTCGACTTAGCAAAGGCAAGAATAACAGCAAGACCAAATGCAAAGCGTGCGACCAGAGCACATCTATTTGGAGGCTTGCCTGTTGCTGAAATGATTAAGCGAGGTTGGCTGGCTGTCGATGATATTCGACACATGCCAGATGTCGAAACTGCACTTGCCAAATTTTTCGAAGTTTCCTCTGTCGAGGAAATCGAAATTCTGCCGCATGCAGCCAAAAGAACAGTTGTATCAGACGGTGCGACCCCTTTGCAGCTTGCATGGCTATATCGCGCAAAGCAAATTGCTAGCGAAATGGTGGTTGCCAAATTCTCTCAGGCAAGTTGCCTTCGCGCCATTGAACTGCTTCAACCTCTGACATCGGCAGCAGAGGAAGCCAGAAAGGTTCCTCGCATTTTAGCGGAGTGTGGCATCCGTTTTTTAATCGTTGAGTCGCTGCCTTCCGCAAAAATTGACGGGGTTTGTTTTTGGCTTAACGAAGCTGCCCCTGTAATCGTTTTGTCGATGAGATTTGATCGGATTGACAATTTTTGGTTTGTACTACGCCATGAGCTAGAGCACGCGCTCAACGGAGACGGCAAATCAGTCATAACCATTGACACCGAACTAGAAGGTGAAAAAGCGGGAGTCGGTGCGAACATTGCTGAGGAAGAACGAATAGCGAATGCGGCTGCGGCGGAGTTCTGCGTCCCCAAAAAATCCATGGATAGCTTTATCGCTCGTAAAGCACCCACATTTGCCGAAAGAGATCTCCTTGGATTTGCAGCGACATTGCGCATACACCCAGGTCTAATTGCTGGCCAGCTACGTCACCACACAGGCCAATACAATAGATTTACTAGCCATTTGGTGAAAATACGATCCATCGTAACTCCGAATGCCGTTGTTGATGGATGGGGCGATATTGCCCAAGTCGGAGTTTAAGGAGGCGCTATGCCAACCAAAGCCCAGGAAATGCAGAGCATCATCAAGCGCTATCGCGAGCAAACCGGCAATTCGTCGGTGGATATGCATGAAGTAGCCAAATTTGCTGCTGGCATGGGATGGCCCTTGCCCAAACCAAAAACCGCTTTAGAACGTTTGGCGGAACAGTTTTCCAGCGCCGCTCGGGTTGAAATGCGACGCGACGAGGTCACGGGGCGACCATATAGAGCAAATCTTGCAGTCACGACCTGGAACGGAAGTGAACAATTAACGCTATGGACAGACATTGACGAAGCTCCTCGCCCGATTGCGCACAAGTCCTTCCAGCAACGTCGAGAACAAATGATCGGAGACGCTGTGCAATTGACATTCGATGTCATGCACTGGAATAGAGTAAATGAAGCCGAGGCACCTATTGAGATGCCAATGGACTTTACAGATGACGTTCAATGGCGAATTAATGCCCCTGATGAAGACAAAGCGGCCTAATTGGCACCGCGCATCCGTCTTATTTCACCAACTCCATCAGCTTCCCGTAGCTGTCCACCACGTCATACCTCACCTGGTCTGATGTGATCTTGGCGAAGAATTTCCGGGCACAGGCGATCTTCGAGGCCTCAATCGCGCGCAAGTCCATTGAGGACATCGAACCCTTGGTTTCCGCAACGAAGAAGACGTGCTTCACCTTGCCATCCTGGAAGGCAATGGCCCAGTCGGGGTTGTAGTTGCCAACCGGGGTAGGGATGAAGAAAGCCTTCGGCAATTTGGCGTACACCACCACCTCAGCGCTGGCATCCAGTTGCGCAACAAAATTGCGTTCAGTGGTTGAGTCGGTGAACACGTAGTCATAGACATGGTTCTTGGCCTCAAAGGCCTTGCTGAAGTCGTCTTTGGGCTTGCCTGCGGTGAAGATGTCCGAGTGGTGTGTTTCGTCCACAGGATCATAGGCAATGTGCTCAACAATGGCTGTGGCCTTCTGCTCGTTGATCAGCACACCGGCTTTGGCAATGAAATCTTCAGGGTTGATTTTGTACTGACTGAAGACCGCGACATTGATGCCCTTGAGAATGCTGGCAATGGTCCTGCGTGTCAGTTGCGTGGATTCGGCCAAGTTGCCGATCAAGTCGTACTTGACCGCGGAATGCACCGAGTGGGCGTAGTTCTCGGTCTCGTTGGCAGTCAACCTAAAGGCAGCCCCATCCTTGAGGTCGTCAAAGCTGGTGGTGGCAAGCTGGGTGCCACGTTCAATGACGTACTGCATCGGCTTGACGCGAAGGCTCACATCAAGCGCTGCCACGCACTTACCAACCAATTCATCGGTGTCAAAGTGGACGGTGTAAGCCGCCTTGCGATTGATCTTGTGCCAAAGCGCTTGAAACTCCTTCTTCTCGAAGTTCTTGTTCAGTGGGTTGACCTTGGCTTTGCGGCCATCACCAATGGCAGGCAATTGCGCCGCTGTGAATACGCTGTCGATCAGTTGGAAAACCTGGTCCGCATAGGGCTGCAATTCAGCAGGCAGCGCCGCCAGTTGTTCTTCGCGTTTGGCCGCGTGATAGGCCGGGGTGATCTGGTCGTTGTCGTCGGTGTAGTCGTTCTTGGCCAGGTAGCGGTAAATCTGCTTGGCCAACTGCGGTGTCACCTCCACCTCACCCATCGCGGTTTGCAGCACCTTGCCAGTGAAGTATTTTTCATCGGCAATGCGTGGCCGGGCTGACAAAGAATCACTGATGTCCTTCTGCAAGGCACCCACAAAGTCCTTGTAGCTCTCGCTGGCCACCACCGTCAGTTCGTTGATTTGATGCACAGTGGCCGGATCATCCATCCGGTCACCCAACTGGTTCACGCACAGGCGCATGCCTCGCCCAACCTCTTGCCTGCGCGAGATGGTGTTGTCGCTGTGCTTGAGCGCGCAGATCACGAACACATTGGGGTTGTCCCAACCTTCGCGCAATGCTGAGTGCGAAAAAATGAAGCGTACCGGCTCTACGAACGACAGCAAGCGCTCCTTGTTCTTGAGGATCAGATCGTAGGCATCCACGTCATCAGCTTCTGTGGATTTCTTGCCTGTATCCGGGTCGATCAGACGCTTGCTCTTTTTGTCGATGGAGAAGTACCCATCATGGGTCTTGGCCACCTGGATGCCCCGCAGATACTGGTTGTACGGCGTGTCTTCCAAGGTCAACACCGCATTGAGCTGATCGACGTATTCCTCTTCGAAAATCTGGGCGTACTCGCCATGCAAAGCGCCACTGTCATCGTACTGGCGGTACTTTGCCACCTCATCGATGAAGAACAGTGAGAGGACTTTGATCCCTTGACTGAACAGCACCTGCTCTTTGTCGAAGTGCGCCTTGACGGCCTCGCGGATCTGAATGCGACGCATGGCTGCCTCATCCACATTGCCCACGGCTTCCCCAGCCACCAACTCAAGGCCGTTGGTGAAGCTCAAGGTGTCGATCCGGGCATCAATCTCGGCCACCACATAGCCCTTGTACTGATCCAGCCCACCTGACAGGTCATACAGGTTGTCGTTGCGGCCCAGCTTGCGCATGACACGCTTGATGCCGTTGCCTTGCTTGATCTCCAGCTCCACGCGCGCCACGGGCAGCTTGCTCGACACCTCGATGTCTTGCAGATAGAGGTAAGCATTGGTGCCTGTGAGGCCCTTCACCGTGATGCCCCTCACCGAGATGCGCTTGACCAACTTTTGGTTGTAGGCATCCAGCGCATCCAGCCGGTGGATCTTGTTGTACTCGGTCTTGTGCGTGGCCGAGTAACGCGCGATCAGCAACGGGTTGAATTCCTTGAGGGCGTCCAGCGTCTTCGTGCCCTCCATCTTCTGGGGCTCGTCCAGAATCAAGATAGGGCGATTGGCCTTGATCACGTCAATGGGCCTGCGGGACTGAAAATCGTCCAGCTCTTCGTAGATGCGGCGGTTGTCCGCACCTCGGGCATTGAAGGCCTGAACGTTGATGACCATGACATTGATGCCCGCATCTGACGAAAAGCTCTCCAGGTTGTGCAGCTGCTTGGAGTTGTAGATGAAGGGGCGCGCCTTCTTGCCATAGCTCTCCAAAAAATGCGCGGCGGTGATTTGAAGCGACTTGAACACCCCCTCACGAATGGCAATGCTGGGCACGACAATGATGAACTTGCTCCAGCCATAGCGCTTGTTCATCTCGAACATGCTCTTGATGTAGCAATAGGTCTTGCCCGTGCCGGTCTCCATCTCCACATCAAGGTTCACGGCACAGCCGGTTCTTTTGTCGATGACCAGCGCGGCCGACACACCCAAGTTTTGGCGCCGCTGCACGGCCTGAAGGTTGGCCAGCAGTTGTGCCTGGCTGAGAACCAGATCGGCATTTTTGAAACCAACATCTGCGACAGGTGGCTCAGGCGGCAGCGCCATGCCAGCCAAAGCTGGCTGCAAAGGGGCGACCGGCGCCGCAGCACTGGCCACTGCAGCGCCAGGGTCAAGGCGGTAGCTCACCCCGGCCGCCCTGGGCTGCCCGGCAAAGCAGTCAACCAGGGCATCCACGGCGTGAGTCTGGTAGGGCTGAACTTTGAACTTCAATTTCATGACGCGGTTCCAGGCAGTCGATTTATTCTGCGTTTATCTTGCAAAACGCGATTTTTGTTTTGCATTTATTCTGCAATCACCCACATGGGCACCTTGCGCGAGCCCGCGTTTTTGATGCGTTTATTGCGCCGTAAACTGGTCAACAAGTAGCCAATCTTGTTCTGTTTTTGCTCTTCGTCCAAGGCATCACTGAGCTTGTTGTGGAGGAGTTGATCAATTTCTTGGCGGCTGGCAGAGCCGAACTGCGTCAGCAGATCCATGATCATTTTCTTGTAGTGCGCGTCATCCAGGCCTCGCGTGCGGATGTAGTCAGCTTTGCTGGCCGTGGCTTTGGCCACGCTGGCTGAAACGTGCAAGTTGGGCTTGTGCCCCTCAATCAAGCCTGCCTTGCGCAGGTGCTTGACCATGCCCGCGTCCACAGGCAACCTTTTCTGCACCCGGTCAAGCGCCAGAATGTCTTCTAGCGGCAAATCCGTTTTCTGGATCAGCAGACGGCTGTAGGCGGGATCAACCACGCGACCGTGAATCGTCATCTTGACCGATTGGGGCTCACTCAGATCGTAATCTGGCATCGGAAAGAAGCGCCGCGCCTGCCCCAGATGCATCTCATGGATGCCATAGCCCATGGTGTCGATCATGTTGAGCTCGGCCATGGCCTGGACCAGGAAGGGGTTGCGGTAACGCCTGGGTGTTTTGGTGCCCGAGATGTAGTCAGCGGGCTGCCCCTCGAAAAACGAACCCTCGTTCTCAAGCACCAATCGATCAGGCCGCTCCGTCACGATGATGCGGCCGTTGCGGCTGTAGTCCTGGTGTGCGATGCAGTTGTGCAGGGCCTCCAGTACGATTTTTTGGTCGTACTTGGCCAGTTCTATGGCCAACAACTGGTCCTCGGGCAGGATACGGATCTGGATGTTCCGGATCTTTTGATACAGGCCACTGCTGTTGAGCAAGAACGGCAGCCCGAAATGCTCATAGGCGCGCTCGGCGCCCTCCAGCTTCCAGGTCATCTGGGCTGGGTGGGGCGATAACAGGTGTGCCGACTCAAGCGTGCCCAGCAACAACAGCGTGGTGCGCGTGATCTGCCCGTCGCGGGTCAGCTTGGCACGGTCCAGAAAGGTGGTGTCAGACCAGCGTTTCACCTCGTCTGCCGAGAAGCGGTTGGCATACTTGGTGGCAAACGACTCACGCGCCCTTGCCAACGCAGCAGCGTCCAGATGGGCAACGGAGGCCCCGGCCACCATTTGAGCCGACCAATCTGCCGCACCCACTTGGCTGCGGATCTCGTCAAGCTTGTCCAGCCCCAGGTGGGTCAGGCTTTCACCGGCGCGGGCATGGTAGTGGCCCTTCCACGCGATGGGCATGCCCAGCGGCGCGGCCGGGATTTCAAACAAAAGCACACGCCCTTCGGCCAGCAGCAGTTCATGGATGTTGCGCAGGGTAATGCTGGGCTCGGCATCATCGGCGATCTGCATCTTCAGGCTTTGCAGGTGCTCGGGCTTGGGCCGATAGTCGGTGCCGACCACCTTGCGGGTGCGGTTGTCTACGCCAAACACCAACCAGGCCCGGTCGTGGTTGCGCAAATTGGCCTCGTTGGCCAGGGCAGCGAAGTATTTGCCAATGGTGTCGGTCGAGTAGTCGTGGCCCGCACGCTTGAACTCGACCACCTCGTTCTCCCAGCCCTTGATCAGCTCGGCCAACAACGCCCGCAAGGCTTGAACATCCATGTCAGCCCCTTAAATCGTCTTGATTTCAGTATCAGGCGACAGCAGCTTGAACACCTGCTCGACGTTGATTTTGACGCTGTCGCTGGCAAAGCCTGCATCACGGAAAACCACACGCAAAGGCTTGCTCGTGGCCAACTGCTTGATGAAGGCCTCATCAATACCGGTTTCGAAACAAGCGGCCAGGGCGTTGCCATCGACGAAGAAGACAGTCTTACCAGCGATGGCCTGTTGGCTGATCGGCAAGGTCAAATCGACACCCCAATCCAGCAGCACTTGGAATAACAAATCCTCAGGTGTGCGGTCTTCTCGGATGTTGTTGACCAGGCCGGGGATCTGATCTTGAGTGACTGCATCCGGGGTGTAGTACACCTCGCTCATATTGGAAGAGTCTATTTTTAGAACACGAAAACCAACATCCACGCCGCCAAAGCCGTCAATTCGACCTTGTGTGATTTTATTGCCAACGCGACGAATTCTCTCTTTTGTAATGTCACTGATAAATTCCAATTGAGTCAACCCTTTGTCAGAATAAAACTCCTTCTTATCAGCTTTGCTGATGGGCTCATTTATCTGGATAGAAATGCATTGCCTGTGCCCGCCATCGAGAACATTTTGCGCAATTACGGCATGCGCCACAGAACCAGAGCCAGCAAAAAAATCCAATATCAAATCATTGGAACCGGCATTGGAGCAAAGACTTAGCATCCGCTGAATGAACGCAATTGGCTTTTTGCCATTCGGATATTGAATGTCGCCTTCTTTTGAAACATTGTTCCAATTAAAAGCATCCCAAAGGGTGCCGACTTTATCCCTCTTTATTAGCCGCCCATTTTCAAGCGTCGCAACATCGCTAAGCCAGGCAATCAGGTCTTTATTCCTACCCTTGTAATAAAGGGATGTGATCTTATTCTTGTTTCGCCCAGACACTGGAATATATTCAATGCTATAGAACGTGTCCTCCGAATCAGTAGCCTCCATTACTCGCTGACGAATTGAGCTTTGCGCATTGGTGTCACGAAAAATACGATCAAAATATTTGATATACGCTGCCTCTTCGGAAATATTCTCAGCCTTGCAAATATCAGACAAGGTGATTATTTCAACATTTTCATGTTTGAAAATCTTAATCGCCTGACCCGAACCATCTTTAATTTCAGAGTGAAATTTACGATCGCCGAATGATTTTAGAGCGCGGGTATACTTCCAGCTCTTCCCCTCGTCTTTGTATTCTTTTATGTAACCAACAAGACTGCGCTCATCAAAAACATCATTAAATCGAGTAAACCCTGTTTTTGATTTGCAAAAACAAAGCAAATATTCAACGTTCTTCTTTAGCTTGATATCTTCCCCGCCGCCACTTGCGCCCGAAGACGGCTTTGCTTTAACGGAGATTTGGTTGATGAAATTTTCGCTGCCGAAAATTTCATCACAAAGGCCTCTCAAATTGCCGACCTCACCATCATCGATTGATATAAAAATCACACCATCTTCTTTTAGAAGATTTCTTGCTAGCTTTAGCCTAGCATACATCATACTCAACCAATCCGAATGAAATCGACCATTCGACTCAGTATTGACAATCATTCGATTGCCAATCTCATCTTTTTGACTTGACCTCTCAAAATAACTTGCCGAATCTTCCGAAAAATCATCCTCATATATAAAATCACTACCAGTATTATAAGGAGGATCGATATATATCATCTTCACCTTGTTAAGGTAGGTCTCTTGCAAGAGCTTTAGCGCGTCTAGATTATCGCCTTCAATCAATAGATTCTTTGTGCTTTCAAAATCCACACTTTCTTCGCGACATGGTCGCAAAGTTTTAGCAACTGGTGAATTTGCAACCAGCAATGATTCATACTTACCTGGCCAATTTATTTGATAGCGCTCTTGAGGTCCCTCAACCAGGGACGCCGATAACTCCTGCCGCAACAGATCAAAATCCACCACCCTCTTCAACTTGCCTTTGGCATCCGCAGCTTCGGTCATGCAATTGGGAAACAGCTCGGCCAGCTTCTCAATGTTCATTTCTGTCAAATTAGGCGAATGCATTTTCAGCTTGTCCATCGGGCGTCCTGGTGTCTCTTGAATAGTGTGGGGCGTGATCGCGTTCACGCACTCAGTTGGTCAATGTCGGCTTGCAGCGCCCGCAATTGGGCGTTGGTCTCCACCTTGCGGTTGAATTGCTGCTCTTGATGCATTCGGGCCGTTAGTTTGAGGCATTCGCTTTGCAAGCGACGCAGTTGGGTCAGCCGCTCCAATTGCTCGGTCAAGCCCTCACCAGGCCTGGGTGGGTGCGGCAGCAGGCTGCGCAACAGTTGTTCATACAGGCTGGCCAGGTCCAATGCAATGGGCAAGGGCACACGTTCAGTACCGTCCGCGTGCCATCCTCCCCAAAAATAGCTGCCAATCACCCAAGGGCCTGCGCCTGTCTCGCTGGGGCGTTTGTGGGCAGCCACCATGCGTATGCGCGCGCCATGGTGCAACTGAAACACGATGGGCAGCGGAATGGCTCGGTCAACCGCATGCAGCACGCGCTCGTCCAGTTCGTCAGTTTTCAGCGCCATGTCAAAAATCTGGATCTCTGGCACACCGGGCTTGGCGGGCAGGTTGATGGTTTCGGGCGCCAGTTTGTACTGCCAGGTGATCTGCTCAAGCTGTTTGACGAAGCGCTCGCGCACGGCGGCAGTCACCGGGCCATGTTCGTATATCTTGTTTTTGGGCACCACACGGCCCACGCGGGCCTGGTGCGGGTAATGGAACAATGCATCGGTCATGGCACGCTCTGGATCACGATGAAGGTGATCAGCTCAAAATCCTCCAGCCCGGCAATGGCGCCCACCAAGGCCGTGGTTTTGCCGCCGCTGAATAGGCTGTCGATGTCTTTTTCTTCCTTCACTTCGATCATTGAGCGGATGGCCTGATCCAGCAGGCTGGAGTAGGCACTCATGTCGCGGCCATCGTTGGTGGCCGCATTGAAAGCCAAATAGGCCTCGGGTATCGGCTGAGCCTGCCCCTTGCAGGCGCTTCGGGCCAGGTCCAACAGGCGCTTGGCTTCGGTGTGGTCACTGATGATCCGGCCATCGTGCCCAACGTAGACCAAGTAATAGGGATGAAGGCGATTTTGCTGGTTGACGTTCACGCCCGGGTGGCGGTTGCGCAGCGTGAAGATGGCACCGGGCAGCAAACCCGCATCGGGGCGCGATGGCACCACCGCATGCACGCCATTGGGCACACGACCCATGTCGCCATGCGCTTTGATGTGGTTGAGCAAATCCATGCGGAAGTCATTCAGGCCAAGGTCCGTAATGGAGACCCCGGTCTTCAAATCTTCCATCTCGATGACTTCCTCTTGCAAGCGGCGCAGTTGTTCCTTGCGGTAGGCCACGTCGTTGGCCTGGGTGCTCAACAAGTTGTCGTCAGCCGTTGCAGCCATGTCTGCAATCATCATGCGGTTTTCCACTCGCTCTTTGAGGTTAATGTATTCGTCGAGGCTGATGTCGGGCCAGTAGTTCACCAATTGGATACTGGTGTTCTGGGAGCCAATGCGGTCAATCCGGCCAAAGCGCTGGATGATGCGCACTGGGTTCCAGTGGATGTCGTAGTTGATCAGATAGTCGCAATCCTGAAGGTTTTGGCCTTCGGAGATGCAATCGGTGCCGATGAGGATGTCGATTTCGTTAGGCTCGTCCGGATACACCGACGCCTTCTCTTTGGAGCGCGGCGAAAACAGTGTGAGCAAGCCCTGGAAGTCATAGTTCTGTCGGCTGCCCGGCATGCTGCCCAGTGTGGACTTGGGGGTATCGCTGCCAGTGACCTTGGCTGAATGCACCTTTTGGTGCGTCAACAATTCGTCAGCCAGGTTGTCGTAGAGGTAATTGGCGGTGTCTGAGAATGCAGTGAAGATCAGTACCTTGCGGTTGCCCACATTGATGGGCGAGGCCAACTTGTCAGTGACAAGCGCCTTCAGATGCTGCAACTTGGCATCGTCGGCCGGTGTCACCTTGGCCATTTCTGCCAGAAGCTCCTGAATGAAGGTGATGTCCCCCTCCAGGTCGTGCTCCCAGGAAGGCACGTCCATGTCTTCAAGGTTGATCTGGATCTTCTTGCCAATGCTGAAGTCGCCAGGCATGGGCAAGGTGTCTTCGTCAAAGTCAGCCTCTTCAAATGCGGCTGCCACGTCGGCAAAGCCACTGGCAACGCCGGTCTTTTTGAAGGCATCAATGGTGTCCAGGGCGCTGCGGTAACTGGCTTGCAGGCTCTTGAGCGTCAAGCGGAAGGACTCGACCGAACTCTCCAAGCGCTTGAGCAAGTTCGTCGTCATGAGCGCTTGAAGGCTCTTCTCACGGTCAGCCTGTTTAAGGCTGCCCCGACCACCTTCGACCTGGGTGTCGTAGAGCTCTTCATATTTCTTCAGCCTGCTTGGCAGGATGTAGCTGACAGGCGCATACACAGCCAGCTTCAACAGCGACAGGCGGTCAAAAATATCGTTGAAGCCGATGACATCGGATCGCTGCGTTAGCGGGCAGTGAAATGACAGCGGCTTTCGGCGCTCAGGGAATCGCCCAATGTCGGCCGTGTCATAAAAGGTCTCGATGTGGCGGCGTGAACGCGCAATGGTGACGCTGTCCAGCAGTTCAAAGAAATCAAAATCCAGGGTGCGCAGAATCGCAGCGGCCGTGCGTTCTTCTGGCGGCAAAGTGGCCCAGGCATTGAACGCTGTCTGCGCACGCTTGAAGATGCCCTCAATGTCTTTCTCGGTACGCAGCTTGCTGTTGAGCTGGTCGCTGTCGCCTTCGTAGGCCAGGGCCAACTGGTTCTTAAGGTCTGAGAACCTGTTGTTGACGGGCGTGGCAGAGAGCATCAGCACCTTGGTCTTGACGCCTTGGCGGATGACCTTGTTCATCAGCTTCTGGTAGCGGGTTTCCTTGTCTTTGTAAATGTCGTTGTTTCGGAAATTGTGCGACTCGTCGATGACCACCAAGTCATAGTTGCCCCAGTTCACGCGATCCAACGGGATGCCCAAGGACTCGCCACGGGTGCGGCTCAAGTCGGTGTGGCACAGCACGTCGTAGTTGAAGCGGTCCTTGGCAAAAATGTTGGTCTTGAGGTTGCGGTTGTAGTTCAGCCAGTTGTCAGCCAACTTCTTGGGGCACAACACCAGAACCGATTTGTTGCGCAGCTCGTAGTATTTGATGACAGCCAGTGCGGTGAAGGTTTTGCCCAGGCCCACGCTGTCCGCCAAGATGCAGCCGTTGTAGGTTTCCAGTTTGTTGATCAGGCCTGTGGCTGCATCGCGTTGGAAATTGAACAGCTTTTGCCAGATCAGACTGCTTTGATAGCCGGTCCGGTCGTTGGGTAAAACGTCCTCGTTCACGTCCTCCAGGAACTCCCGGAAGATGTTGTAAAGCATCAGGAAGTAGATGCGCTCAGGCGGGTTCTCTTGGTACACAGATGCGATGTGGTCGCACAGGCGCGCGGTCACATCCTCCAGCTTGTCAGCGTCACCCCAGATCTGATCAAACAGGTTGAGGAAGATGCCAGTGTGGGTAGGCTCATCGAATCGCGTGACGATGTTCGACAGCGCGTTGCCCTGCTGGTATCCAAGGTCAACAGCGGTGAAGCCTTGCAGTGGCATGTAGACAGCATCGCCCTCGGCAGCCCGAACCCCGGCAAAGGGCTGCATGGGCGCCAGGCCACGGTTGGAGCGGAAGGTGGCTTTGCGGCGTATCCAGTCAGCGCATTCCCG
>Ga0209841_1000211_pt1 | contig 14059 bp, 13 predicted proteins | sample GWRWT4_30Apr14_FD_187185 | JGI IMG/M metagenome (GOLD analysis project Ga0209841, IMG submission 187185) | Sand microcosm microbial communities from a hyporheic zone in Columbia River, Washington, USA - GW-RW T4_30-Apr-14 (SPAdes) (version 2) | ecosystem: Engineered > Artificial ecosystem > Sand...
CTTCGAACTGATGGTTGAGGATGGTTCGCTCAAGGTCCTGAAAATCCTCTCACACGCCTCGGCGGTGATTGCCGAGGGTGAGGTCAACCAGTTGACGGCGCAGCGGCAGATTGCGACGACGGAAGAAAAATATCTCGAAATCATCGGCTCGAAAACCGCCGCATTATTCGCCGCCGCCTGCCGCATTGCAGCGGTTGTGGCCGAAAGCGGGGAGACGCAGGAAATGGCGCTCGATGCTTATGGCCGCAATCTCGGCATTGCGTTCCAGCTGGTCGACGATGCTATCGACTATGTGTCCGACGGGGCGACGATGGGCAAGGATATCGGCGACGATTTCCGCGACGGCAAGGTCACCTTGCCCGTGATATTGGCGCACAGCCGGGGCTCGGCAGAGGAAAAGAAATTCTGGCACGAGGCAATGCTGGGCAACCGCGTGTCCGATCACGATCTGGCGCACGCCACTGGTTTGCTGCGCGCACATGACGCGATAGACGACACGATCGACCGCGCCCGCCATTATGGCCAGCGTGCCATCGATTCCATCGCCCATTTCCCGGGCGGTGAGGCAAAGGCAGCGTTGATCGAGGCGGTCGAATTCGCCATCGCCCGCGCCTATTGACGATGGCGGACCGCGAACCCCTATCGGACGGATTTGACCCGATCGGTCCGTTCCATCCCTATTTGGTGATGGCTACGGTATTGTTGCTGGATCTGCTGCTCATTTTGTCGGTCTTATCTGCGCTGACTTATGCCGGAGACAAGATCGAGGACGTCCTCTTGCCAGGCGGCAGGGAATGGGTCGACCTTTGAATGCTGCGCTACCGGTTGAAGCGGTTCTGCCGGAATTATGCGAGGCGTTGGCGGATAACTTAAATGCCGTTTTGATTGCCCCGCCGGGTGCGGGCAAAACCACAATGGTTGCGCCGCAATTGCTCCACCAGACTTGGTGTACTGGCAAAATCCTGCTGCTTTCCCCGCGTCGTTTGGCGGCGCGCATGGCGGCTGAACGGATTTCCGAACTTGTGGGCGAACCTGTAGGCGCTTTGGTGGGCTATGCGACGCGCATGGACAGCAAACAATCTGTCGCGACACGGATATTGGTCCTGACGGAAGGTATTTTCCGCAACCGCATTATTGCCGATCCCGAATTGGCGGGCATATCCGCTGTACTGTTTGACGAGGTGCACGAGCGTAGCATCGACAGCGATTTCGGCCTCGCGCTGGCACTGGAGGCGCAGGTGGCGTTCCGGCCCGACCTGCGTCTGGTCGCAATGTCCGCCACGCTCGACGGCGCGCGCTTTTCCGCGCTGATGGACGGTGCGCCGGTGATTGAAAGCGAGGGGCGGAGTTGGCCGCTGGACCTGCGCTATGTCGGCCGCCAGGTCAGCCAGCCGATCGAAACCGACATCGCGCGCATCATCCGTCAGGCCTTGGGCGAAGAAAGCGGCGACCTGCTGGCCTTCCTGCCCGGCACCCGCGAAATCGACCGTACCGCCGGGGCGCTGGAGAAGCTGCCCGAGGGCGTCGTCGTCCACCTCCTGCACGGGCAGGTTGACCCCGCGGCGCAGCGGCTCGCCGTCCGGCCCGATCCGCAGGGGCGGCGCAAGATCATCCTTGCGACCAACATTGCCGAGACCAGCCTGACCATCGACGGCGTCCGGATCGTCATCGACAGCGGCCTTGCCCGTCGCGCTCGCTTTGATCGGGCGGCAGGGGTCACGCGGCTGGTCACCGAACGCGCGAGCCTCTCTGCCGCGACACAACGCGCCGGCCGCGCCGCACGGCAGGGGCCGGGCGTGGCCTATCGGTTGTGGGAAGAGGCCGGAAATGGCGGATTGCCACCCTTTGACCCGCCGGAAATATTGGAAAGCGACCTCGCGCCGCTGATGCTGGACTGCGCCCATTGGGGAGAGAGCGACCCGACTCTCTTGCGCTGGCTCGACACGCCGCCCGCCGCTGCCCTGAACGAAGCGCGCAAGGCGCTGCTCGGCATGGACGCGCTCACCGACAGCGGCGGTATTACGCCGCACGGCCAAAAGCTCGCCACCCTTCCGTTGCCGCCGCAGCTCGCCCATATGGTCCTGCGCGCCGCTGACCATAAGCAGGCGGACACTGCCGCAGAACTGGCGCTGTTGCTTCAGGAGCGCGGTCTGGGCGGACAAAGCGAGGATCTCGAAAGCCGGCACGAACGCTTCCGCCGCGACAAGGGCGGCCGCACCGACGCCGCCAAGGCGCTCGCCCGGCGCATCGGCAAAATGGCGGGCGAAAGCGGGACGGCCGCGCCGATGTCAATTGGTGCGCTGGTCGCCACGGCCTATCCCGACCGTATCGCCAAACGCCGCGATGCCAAGGGCGAGAACTGGATCAGCGCGCTGGGCCGTGGCCTGCGGCTCGACCCGCTGTCGCCGCTGGCACAGGCCGACTGGCTCGCAGTCGCCGACCTGCAGGGCGCGGCGTCGGGCGCGCGCATCCTGTCGGCCGCGGCCTTGACCGAGGCGGAAGTACTCGACCTGTTTGCCGACCGTTTAGAGACGAAGACCGAAACCCGTTACGATGCCACCAACGACCGTGTGGAAATCCGGCAGAGGCAAAGGCTAGGCGCGATTGTGCTGCGCGAAGCCTCCGTCGCCAAACCCGACGAAACGGCGTTGACCGAGGCGCTGCTGTCGGCAGTGCGTCAATGCGGCATTGCCGCGCTGCCCTGGTCCGATGCCGCCATTGCATTGCGCCAGCGCGCAGCCTTTGCCGGACATGACGCGCTGTCCGACGCCCGTTTGCTGGAAACGCTCGACCAATGGCTCCCCCCGTGCCTGAACGGCGCGGCGCGGTTGAGAGATGTTTCGAAGCAGGCGTTGTCAGACGCGCTCGACAATCTGCTCGGCTGGGACAGCAAACAACTGGTGGAACGTCTTGCCCCGGCACATTTCACCAGCCCGGCCGGTACCACCCATCCGGTCGACTATGATGCCGAGGCCGGACCAACGGTGGAACTGAGGGTACAGGCGCTGTTCGGGCTGGACGAGCACCCGTGCATTGGCATTGAACACCTGCCGCTAGTGCTCAGCCTGACATCACCCGCAGGCCGCCCTATACAGACCACGCGCAACCTACCCGAATTCTGGCGCGGCAGCTGGCGCGACGTCGCCAAGGAAATGCGCGGCCGATATCCCAAACATAATTGGCCCGATGCCCCATGGGAGAGCGTGGCCAGCCTGAAGACAAAGAAAGCCCAAGCACGCAGCGCTTGACGAATCCGCCATTTTTGGCGCAAGGCGACTTCATAATTTCAATCAGGAATTGCAAATGTCCGCACGAATCTATCAACGCAGCAAAAACGCTATGCAATCAGGTAAAGCGCGGACCGATGAATGGGTGCTGGAATATACTCCGGCCGAACAGCGCAAAGCAGACCCGTTGATGGGCTGGGCAGGTTCTGGTGACACACAGTCACAAGTACAATTGAAATTCCCGTCGCTGGAAACCGCGCGCGCATATGCCGCAAAAAAGGGCATAAACGCGACATTGATCCCGTCGCCGACAAAGACTTTGAAAATTCAGGCTTACGCCGACAATTTCAGGTAACGTGCTTCTAAACGATCGCTTTCGGCAGCGTTAGCCGCACGAGCAGACCGCCAAGATCCTCGCTTTCTTCCAATTTGACCGAGCCGCCGTAGATTTCCACGACATCGCGCACAATCGCAAGGCCGAGGCCGGTCCCGGGTTTGCCGGTATCCAGCCGTGCGCCACGGTCGAACAGGCGTTCGCGTTCGCCTTCGGGGATTCCGCGGCCATCATCTTCAACCAGCAGTTCGACAAAATCGCCTGCATCTTCGACCGTTACAAAGACACTGCCGCCGCCATATTTCGCAGCATTTTCGATCAGGTTGCCAAGCATTTCGTCCAGATCCTGACGTTCGACCCGCGCCGCGAGGGTTTTATCGCCCGCCATGTCCAGCCTTACATGGCTGTACAGACGGCTCACTGCGCGTTCGACCGATTCAAGGCTGTCCCAAACTTGCGCACGGCTGTGGCTGTGGCCGCGACGTCCGACGGCGCGTGCGCGTGCGAGATGGTGGTCCACCTGCCGCCGCATGGTGGTGGCTTCGCGGATGACCGTTTCGGACAAGTCCGACGCCTGCGCGGTGGCGCTGTTCATAATGACCGTCAAAGGAGTCTTCAGCGCATGGGCGAGATTGCCCGCATGACGCCGCGACTCTTCGGCCTGCTTCTCATTATGGTCGAGTAAAGCGTTGAGTTCATTGACCATCGGCATCACCTCATCGGGTAAAGCATCGGTCACACGGCTTTCCCTGCCGCTCCGCATCTGGGCGATTGCCTGCCTTACAGCGCGCAGCGGCCATAGCCCGTAAAATGTCTGCAATGCGGCCAATATGATAAGCCCCAACGCCAAAAGCAGAAAACTTATGACCAGAACCGAACGCAGTTCCTGAATCTGTCCATCCAGGCTGTCGCGGCTTTGCGCCACCATGAAGGTCCAGCTTATGTCGGAATCCGGCAGCTTGATATTGCGTTCGGCGATACGCAACGGTTCATCCCGAAATTCGTTGCTATCACGAAAATGGACTGCCTGGTCATTATGTCCTTCCGGCGATTTCAAGGCGCGGTCCCATAAGGATCGCGACGGGAACGGCATCGCGCCAGGTCCTGTTATCTGCCAATAGAGTCCGCTATTGGGTTCCAGAAAACGCTGGTCACCCAAGGGCCGGTTCATCCTTATTTCGCCATCAGGACCGATCTCGGCCGATGCGATCATGGCGGTCAGAACATATTCGAGCTGATTGTCGAAATTCTGTTCGACTGAACTCGTCAGCACACGGTCAAGTGCTGCGCCGCCGCCAATCAGCAATATCGTAATCCACGCCGCCGCCGTCAGAATCATGCGGCGGGTAAGCGAACCCGTGCTTTGAAACTGGCTCCGCCAAGACGGGGCGTTCACCGCCGTGTTTATAACGGCAGGCGGATTCAGCTGACCGGTTCCTCAAGGCTATAACCAAGGCCACGGATGGTCGAAATGACGTCCTGCCCCAGTTTCTTGCGGATACGGGTGACGAACACTTCGATGGTGTTGGAATCGCGGTCGAAATCCTGATCGTAAATATGTTCGATCAACTCGGTACGCGATACGACCTTGCCCTTATGGTGCATCAGATAGGATAAAAGCTTATATTCCTGCGCGGTCAGCTTGACCGGCTGGCCATCCAGCGTGACGCGGCCCGAACGCGTGTCGAGACGCACATCGCCTACATTGAGTTCCGAAGATGCATTACCCGATGCGCGGCGAATAAGCGCGCGCAGCCGTGCGATGAGTTCTTCGGTCTGGAACGGCTTGGCCAGATAGTCATCGGCGCCCGCATCAAGGCCGGCAACCTTGTCCGACCAGCTATCCCGCGCGGTCAGCACGAGAACAGGGAACTTGCGTCCCTCCTTGCGCCACCGGTCCAGGACGGTCAGGCCGTCAATTTCCGGTAAACCCAGATCGAGGATGACGGCATCGTAATTCTCGGTCGAACCCATATAATGGCCGTCCTCGCCATCGACCGACAGGTCCACGGCATAACCCGCACCTTCCAGCGTCGATTTCAACTGCTGGCCTAATGTTGGTTCGTCTTCCACAATAAGGATACGCATGCTGTCCCCTTCAAATGCTTAAATAATGTTGGCAAAGGGCTAGCAGATTCGCCGCCGCGCGCAAAATCCTATCAACGTTGGCGCAAGATACCGCCGGTTTTGCCATCAACATCGACAAATATTACGCGATCTTTGTTGATGAATTTCAAGCGATACACCTGCGCCGAAGGATCATATTCAGGCCCAAGATATTGCATTCCGCGCATACGAGGAACAACGCTGCCCTCGATTTCGCGCAAGGATTTGACTTTCCCTTGCTGCCAATCTTGCCGCGCATCATCCTGTTCACCCCGCCGCGCCTCGGCGGGAAGTGAGCCAGCAATGGCGGCCAGCATAGCCAAAGACAGGATTTTCTTTCGGTTCAACATAGCCCTCATTTACTACACCGCCTTGAACACAATCTGAATGGGGCATCAACCTTTTGTTAGGGACTGTCCCCTTGCCTCCCGTGAAGCAGCGCTCCAACTCCCCCTCTCCACTTCGTCTAGTGGCTGACGCCATAAGACTGCGTACCTCTCCCCTAAAGGGGAGAGGATACGAAGCCTTGGCCGCAAGGCCTAGGCGGAGTTGGAGAGGGGCTCGACGGTGCAGCCCGCGCGCAAACTTCGCTTCACTTCACCATCTCAAAGGTAAAGGAAACCGTCGCGCCGACGCTCAGTTCGCCCGGCGCAATCGGTGTCGACTTTTCCGACGCGTCCATCGCGCGGGCCATCATCGGCATGGGCTGATAACCGCCGCCCTGGCCATCGGTTTCTTCGACACGCAGGACCCGCACATTGCTGTGGCCTGCCTTTTGCGCCATAGATTTGGCGCGGGCCATTGCGGTTGCCCAAACCTTGTCGCGCGCCATTTCACGGTATTTGCTGTCGTCGTCGATGCCGAATGTCGGACCGTTGAAATTGGTCGCACCATCCACCGCCAGCGCATCCAGAAACGCGCCAAGTTTCTTCAAATCGCGCAGCTTGGCGTTGACCATGTTGGATGCCTGATAGCCTTTGAAAACCTGCTGCCCATCGCGGTAGTCGAACTGCTGGTTCAGGCTGATTTGCGTGGTCTGGATATCCTTGTCCGCGATACCCAGTTTTTTGAGGCGGGCGACGACAGAGGACATTTGCACATTATTCTGGCGCACCGCTTCGCTGGCGGTCGGGGCCAAAGTCTGCACCCCTGTTGAAAAAGTGGCGATGTCGGGCTTGGCTTCGACGGTGTCGCTGATCGTCAGGTCAATGACGGGATTCGTTGCCGTGATATTTACCTGAGTTGCCATCGCTTCCCCCGCTGTCATGCCGCCTGTTGCCAAAAGCGCTGCCAAAATTAACTTACGCATATTCATACTCCTACAGTGCACGGACCGATCAAATGGCGGTACGGCGTGCCCAATCGATATAGGCTTTGCGAAGCTGAACGGTTGCCGAACCGGGTTTTCCGTCACCGATTATGTGATCATTTATCCGCACAACCGGCATTACAAAGCCAGAGGCGGAGGAAACGAACGCTTCGGCCGCTTGTTCCGCTTCGTCGACAGAAAAAGGCCGCTCTTCAATAGTATGCCCCACCAACGGCAGGACGGCCGCACGGGTAATGCCGTGCAGGATTTCGCGGTTGAGCGGGTGGGTGACTAATGTTCCCGACTTTGTGATGATATGCGCGTTTTGGGCCGTGCCTTCGGTGATAAAACCGTCGCGGACCATCCATGCGTCATCGGCTCCGCGGGCAATCGCTTCATTTTTCATGAGCGATGCATAGAGCAATTGCGTGGTCTTTATATCCGCCCTGCCCCAACGCAGATCGGGCAACGTAACAACATGGATGCCACGTGCAGCAGACGGATTGTCGGCAAGGATGCGGCTTTGTGAGAAAGCCAGCACCGTGGGCGCTGTGTCCGCTGCGGGAAAGACAAAGTCCCGGTCGGACGGTTCGCCGCGCGTCACTTGCCAGTAGATCATGCCTTCCTCGACCGCGTTTCGCGCAACCAGTTCGCGGCAGATGGCGAGCCATGAGTCGGCATCGGGGGCGCCTTCGATACCAAGCTCGCCTAAGGACCGCGCGAGGCGCTGCACATGGCCTTCGAAATCGACGAGCTTCCCATCCAGAACCGAGACCACTTCATACACCGAGTCCGAAAATAGAAAGCCACGGTCAAAGACCGATACCTTGCCTTCTGTTTCAGGGATGTAGATGCCGTTGAGATAGATGGTGCGCATATTGTGGTCCCTTTCGCTTGGTCTGGGTCCTAAAGCGCGGACGGGCGAGAAACAAGTTCAGCCTGACACCCCAGAGAAGGTTGCAATGCATCCGCCCTCCCCCTATCCGCGCAGCCATGTCCCAGCCTCCTATCTTTGCCTTCGAAAATCTCGCCCTTCAGCAAGGTGGCGGTTGGTTGTTTGAGGATATCAACCTGTTCATCGGCGCGCGCGACCGGCTGGCGCTGATCGGGCGCAATGGCGCGGGCAAGACCACCTTGATGAAGCTGGTCGCCGGAACCGTCGAGGCGGACAAGGGCAATCGCGTCGTGGTGCCGGGCACGAATATTGTGATGCTGGATCAGGACCCCGATGTGGCCTCTTTTGACCGGCTGGTCGATTTTGCCGTGCATGGCGAAAAAGGCCCGCCCGAATATGCGGTGCGGGCGATTGCCGACCAGTTGGGCATCGACCTCGACCGGGAGGCGAAGACCGCGAGCGGTGGGGAGAAGCGGCGCGCTGCGATCTGCCGGGCGCTGGCGAGCGAGCCTGATCTACTGTTGCTGGACGAGCCGACCAACCACCTCGATCTGGCCGCTATCGAATGGCTCGAAGACTGGCTGACGCGCTATCGCGGTGCGTTCATGGTCATCAGCCATGACCGGACGTTTTTGACGAGGTTGACGCGGCAGACATTTTGGCTCGACCGGGGCTTGCTGCGCCGGAACGAGATCGGCTTTGGCGGTTATGATGCCTGGACCGAGCGGGTCTATGCCGAAGATGCCCGCAACGCCGACCGGCTGGACGCGAAGCTGAAGATCGAGGCGCACTGGCTGGAACGCGGCGTGACCGCGCGGCGCAAGCGCAATCAGGGGCGCCTTGCCAAGCTGTACGAAATGCGCGCGGCGCGGGCGGCGATGATGGGGCCGCAGGGCACCGCCAAACTGGCTGCGGCGAGCGACGATAGCAAGACCAAGACCGTCATCAACGCCCAGGCCGTTGGCAAAAGCTTTGGTGCACGCACGATCATCAAGGACTTCACGCTGCGTATCCAGCGCGGGGACCGGATCGGTATTGTCGGCGCCAACGGGACAGGAAAAACCACCCTGATCCGCATCCTGACCGGCGAGACGCAGCCCGATACCGGCACCATCACCCTGTCGCCCACGCTGACCGGTATCGTCATCGACCAGCAGCGCAAGCTCCTGTCGCCGGAGAAGCGCGTGCGCGACGTGCTGGCTGACGGCAGCGACTGGATCGACGTGCGCGGCGTGCGCAAGCATGTGCAGGGTTATCTCAAGGAATTCCTGTTCGACCCCGAATTGATCGAGGCGCGCATCGGCTCGCTCTCGGGCGGCGAACAGTCGCGCATATTGCTCGCCCGCGAATTTGCGCGGGAGGCGAATTTGCTAGTGCTCGACGAGCCGACCAACGACCTTGATCTGGAAACGCTCGACTTGTTGCAAGAGGTGATCGCCGATTATGACGGCACCGTCCTGATCGTCAGCCACGACCGCGATTTTCTCGACCGGACAGTGAACCTGACGCTCGGCCTCGACGGGTCGGGCAAGGTCGACATTATCGCCGGCGGCTATGCCGACTGGGAAGCAAAACGGGATCGACGGGATCGGCCCGAAACCCGCAAGAAAGCTGACAAGTTCACAGCCGATACGGCTTCTGGAAATCCAACAGAAAAGCCCCCTGCCCGCCCGGCAAAGCTGACCTACAAGGACCAGCGCGATTATGACCTGCTGCCGGGCCGCATCGAGGCCATCGACGTGGAAATTGCCACTGCAGAAACCGAATTGGCCAACCCTGCACTCTATACCAGCAACCCCGCACGTTTTTCGGAATTGACCACAAAATGCGACGCGCTGCGCGCCGAAAAGGAAGCCGCCGAAGAACGCTGGCTTGAACTGGCGATGCTGGTGGAGGAGTTGGCGGGCTAGGCCCTGCTCATCCCGGCAAACGATAATATTCAGCCAGCCGGTCAAGCGAGATCCGCAGGACAATTTTGCCGGAACGCACAGGCCAGGTCAAAGCGCGTTCAGCGACCGGAATACTCTCACCGGCGCAAATGACGCGCCAGGCAATATCCGACAGATCCCGCCCCAAATATACCAAGGCATCGTCAAATCGGGCTTTTGCCGATATCATGCGCTCGGTCGCATTCAGACCCTGCGGAGCACCGCGTCTTTGCCGGTCACGTGGCGCATCGTTCCAGCACATCGTAACGTGCGGCCCCATCGCAGCGGCTTCATAATCTTCACGCAAATACTCACCGGCCAAAAGTTGACGATCCGTCAAATATCCCCTTGCATGAAGCCAGCACAAAGGGGATTCAGCCATGTTGAATGTCACAGTTCGGTTAGCCTGAGCCTTTCTGCCATTCCGATCCGGTTCGTAAAGTGCACGTTCGATCAAGGGTCGAGGATCAGTAAATTCGCTTGTGGCGCCTGTTTTGCGGGGCACAGTTTCTTCTCCGGTTGACACGAATCACTCTTGCCATGCGGTGAATAATGTAGGAAAGAAAAAACCTATCTGGTGAAAAGGAAATATCGATGCAAAGCCGAATTCGGGATGTTCGCAAGGCCAAAGGACTAACGCTCGCCGATGTCGCCGCCCGTTGCAAGCCAGCGACAACGGCGCAAACTATCGGCCGCCTCGAAACCGGAATGCGCGTTTTGTCGCTGATCTGGATAAACCGTATCGCCGATGCCCTTGGTGTTGATTCAAGCGATCTGGTGGCCCTGCCTGATCAGCAATATCTGCCCGTCGCGGCGGTACTGCATGACGATGGGACCCATGCCCCGACAAAAGAAGAACGCATCATGGTCCCCAATATCGGTGGCTCGATGATCGGGATGCGGATTGCGGCGACGTCGGGCGAATATAGGCGCGGCGACGAACTGTGGATGGAGCAGTTGCCCCCCGATGCCTTTTCGACTGCGCTCAATCTTGACGTACTCGTTCCCCGTCCCGGCGGCCGCTTCCTGTTCGGGCGACTATTGGGCCGCGAAGACGGCAGACTGCATATCCTACCTTTGGAAGCAGGGGCCCGCCAGCAAGTGGTTGCCGATCCCGCCTGGATTGCAAAAGCGGTTCGCCTTGTTCGAACATTATAGGGCATCGATATGCGTATCCTGACGCTTGCAACCCTGTTTCCTGCGGCCTGTCGCCCCAATTTTGGCATCTTTGTCGAACGGCAAACATCAGCATTGACCGCCGTACGCGACGTCGCGGTGACGGTAGTCAATCCGGTCGGTATTGCTCCATGGCCCTTGTCGCAATTTGGCGAACAGGCCATACTTCGCAACTTGCCAAATCAAGAACAATGGGGCGAGCTGGACGTGTATCGCCCCCAATTTACCGCCGTTCCCAAATTTGGCGGTCGCTTTAATCCGGCGGCCATTGCCAAAGCCGTTCTTCCCCTGGCAAAAAAAATGCACGCCCAAATGGGCTTTGACCTTATTGATGCGGAGTTTTTCTATCCCGACGGTCCAGCGGCGATGCGGCTTTCGCAAGCCCTTGGCATACCCTACACGATTAAAGCGCGCGGCAGCGATATCCACCATTGGGGGGCGCAGTCAGGATGTGCCGCACAAATATTGGAGGCCGCCGACAAGGCTGCCGGATTGCTTGCCGTGTCTGGCGCGCTCAAGGCCGATATGGTGGCGCTGGGCATGGATGCCGCCAAAATCCGCGTACATTATACCGGACTTGACCAGACCCGGTTCCTGCCGCGTGACCGGGTAACGGAAAAGGCCAAGCTGGGCATTTCGGGTCCGCTTATCTTGAGCGTTGGGGCGCTTATTCCCCGCAAGGGTCAGGACTTGCTCATCGCAGCGCTCCCGTCACTGCCCGACGCCATGTTGATGCTGGCGGGCAAGGGTGAAAGCGAAAGCGACTTTCGCGCGCTGGCGGCGGAGCTGGGCGTGGCCGATCGCGTGGCCTTTCTGGGCAGTGTGCCGCATGATGACCTGCCTGCACTGTTCGCGGCGGCCGATATCATGGCGCTGGTGTCCGCCAGCGAGGGACTGGCCAACGCCTGGGTCGAGGCACTCGCCTGTGGAACACCGATAATCGCAAGCGACGTGGGCGGAATTCGCGAATTGGTCAAAACGCCAGAGGCCGGCCGTATAGTCGCCCGCACTCCACAAGCAATCGCCGCCGCCGTACACGATATCCTCGCCAATCCTCCCTCACACGAGGCGGTTGCTGCCAATGTCAGCGCCTTTTCATGGGATGAAAATGCACGACAATTGGCTGCGTTTTTCCGGGATGTTGTTCGTTAGGGCGTTTGCGTAATACCTAAGCTTAACCAACCAAGCGCTCAATTCACGGCTGCGCGCCGAACCCTTCGTCCATGCGTTCGGCTTTCGACGCAACGCCTTCGCTGGGGACGAAACTGTGCGGTCCGACTTTCAACCAGATCAATATGGGTGCCGCCTGATAGATAGAGGAATAAGTACCGATGATAATCCCGAACGCCATCGCAAGGCTGAAGCCGAAGATGACATCAGGGCCGAAGAACACCAGAATCAGCAAGGGCAGCGAAATCGACACGCTGGTCATCACGGTACGGGCCAGTGTTTCGTTGACCGAAAGGTTCAACAAACCGGCCATGTCCATCTTGCGGAACTTCAGGAGATTTTCGCGTATTCGGTCATAGACCACGACGGTATCGTTCAGCGAATAACCGATAATCGTCAGCAACGCCGCGATAATATTGAGGTCAAATTCCAGCCCCAACAAAGAAAAGAGCCCGAAGGTCAGCGTCACGTCATGCACCAGCGACCAAATCGCCCCGACTCCAAATTGCCATTCGAACCGGATCCAGATGTACAGCGAAACCCCCGCCATTGCGGCCAAAAGCGCGATCATCCCTTTGCTGAACAACTCTTCGGAAACTTTGCCCGACACCGAATCCACCCCGTCAATCCGCACACCGGGATAATCCGCCTTCAGCTTGTTGGTAATCTTCACCGCCATCGCATTGGCAAGTTCAGGATTTTTATCGGCTCCATCAGGCAGCTTCATGCGGATAGAAACCTGATTTTCCTTGCCAAAGCGCTGTATAGTAGGATCGCCAAAACCCAAGGTTGCAACCTTAGCACGCAGTTCGGAAACCGGCGCCTCGGCGACTTGGGTAAAGGTGGCCCGGATCATCTGCCCGCCAATGAAATCGACGCCGAAATTCAAGCCCTTTGTGGCAACCAGACCGACCGATGCCGCCATTAACAACAGGCTGATACCAAAGGCGAAAACCCGCCATTTCAGGAAATCGATATTGGTATCGTCGGGAACAAGCTTGAGGAGTTTCATATCAATGTACCTTAGATAACCAGTTCTTGCGGGCGGGTGCGCTTGACCCATCCGGCGACCCACATACGGGTCAGCGTAACGGCGGTGAACACCGATGTGACGATACCGATCATCAAAACGACGGCAAAGCCGCGAATGGGGCCCGAGCCGAAGATGAAGAGCAACACAGCTGCAATCACGTTCGTACTGTTCGCATCGAAAATCGCGCGGCTGGCTTCTTTATAGCCGAATTCAATCGCCTGCACGACGCGCCTGCCCCGTTTCAATTCTTCACGGATACGTTCGTTAATCAGCACGTTCGCGTCCACTGCGGCCCCGATGGTCAGCACAAAACCTGCAATACCAGGAAGCGTCAGGGTTGCATTGGCCATCGCCATCACACCCAAAATCAGGGCGATGTTGATGACCAGAGCCATGTTGGCATACATTCCAAAGCGGCCATAAACGAGGAACATCAGCACCAATATGGCCGTGGTTCCGATCACCGCCGCCAATACGCCGCGCCGGATAGAGTCGGCGCCCAGATCAGGTCCGACCGAGCGCTCCTCTACAATTTTAAGGTCAACCGGCAACGCGCCGGAACGCAGCGCAATCGACAAGGCGTTGGCGCTTTCAACGGTGAAACTGCCCGAGATTTGCGAGATACCGCCGAAAATCGGCTCCCGTATCTGCGGTGCCGAAATAACCTGTCCATCCAAAATGATGGCGAACAGCTTGCCCGTATTCTGTTGCGTCATGCGGGCAAATTTTTGACCGCCTTCGCTGTCGAACTGGATCGTCACGGCTGGTTCGTTGGTCTGTTGGTCAAATGTAGGGTCGGCCTTTATCAGCTTGTCGCCGGAAATACCGCCCAAACGGCGCACGGCTAGCGTCGGCAGGCCGGTTGGATTTTCCGGATAAGG
>Ga0209841_1000213_pt1 | contig 14045 bp, 12 predicted proteins | sample GWRWT4_30Apr14_FD_187185 | JGI IMG/M metagenome (GOLD analysis project Ga0209841, IMG submission 187185) | Sand microcosm microbial communities from a hyporheic zone in Columbia River, Washington, USA - GW-RW T4_30-Apr-14 (SPAdes) (version 2) | ecosystem: Engineered > Artificial ecosystem > Sand...
CCTCGACCCAAGCAGTGATGCCCAACGGAGAAAGCGCCCCATGAGTGACCGCTATGCCGTGGCCGGCAACCCGGTGGAGCACAGCCGCTCGCCGGCCATCCACCAGCAGTTTGCCCAGCAAACCGGGCAGGCCGTGGACTATGGGCGCTTGCTGTGCCCGCTGGATGGTTTCAAGGCCACGCTGCAAGCGTTTGCCGACAGCGGCGCGCGGGGCTGCAACATCACCGTGCCTTTCAAGTTCGAAGCCTTCGAGATGGCCACGCGCCGCACGCCCCGCGCTGAGCTGGCCCAGGCCGCCAACACCCTGCGTTTTGACACGCCCTCAGAAGGCGGCTGGCTGGCCGACAACACCGATGGGGTGGGCCTGATGCGCGACATCACCTTCAACGCGGGCCTGGCCCTGAGCGGCCAGCGCGTGCTGCTGCTGGGCGCGGGCGGCGCCAGCGCGGGTGTCCTCGGACCCTTGCTCGAAACCCGCCCCGCCGAGGTCGTGCTGGCCAACCGCAGCTTCGACAAAGCCCAGGCCCTGGTCGACCGGCACGCCGACTGGGCCGCCGAGCACGGCGTGCGCCTGACCGCCCGAGCGCTCGACAACGCTGGCCAGGCCTACGACGTCTTCATCAACGGCACGGCGGCCAGCCTGTCAGGCAGTGGCGTGCCCGTGGGCCCGGGCGTGCTGCGCCCCGGCACCCTGGCCCTGGACATGATGTATGGCCCGGCCGCGCAACCCTTTCTGCAATGGGCGCGTGACCACCACGCCGTGGCCCGCGATGGCCTGGGCATGCTGGTCGAGCAAGCGGCCGAAAGCTTCGCCGTGTGGCGGGGCGTCCGGCCCGACACGGCGCCGGTCCTGGCCGCCTTGCGGGCTCAGATCGACACACCTCACCCTCTCCCAACCAAGAACTCCGTGTGATGCGCAACGTCTGGCGAATCGTGGTCCTGATCGTGCTGGGCGGCCTGTCACTGCAGCTGTATTTCCTGGCGCGCATCGCGCTGATGACCGTGGTCGATCCGCAGTCCACCACCTTCCAGCGCAGCGAGGTGTTCAGGCTGGCGCGCGACAAGCACCAGGTGCTGTGGAGCCAGGAATGGCGCCCCTATGACGAGATCTCCGACAACCTCAAGCGCGCCGTGATCGCCTCGGAAGACGCCAACTTCGCGGATCACAGCGGTGTCGAATGGGACGCGCTGGAAAACGCGTGGAAACGCAACAACCAGGCCCAGGCCAAGGTGGACAAGGCCCGCGCGCAAGCCCAGGCCCGCTATGAACGCGCCGTGGCGCGGGCCCAGTCACGCGGACGCAAGCCACCCGAGCCGCCCGCGCGCGCGCTCAGTGCCACGCCCAAGGTCATTGGTGGCTCGACCATCACCCAGCAACTGGCCAAGAACCTGTTCCTGAGCGGCGAGCGCAACTTCCTGCGCAAGGGCCAGGAGTTCGCGATCACCTTCATGCTGGAAGGCCTGCTGAGCAAGGAACGCATCCTGGGCATCTACCTCAACAACGTGGAATGGGGCGAGGGCATTTTTGGCGCGCAGGCGGCCGCACGCCACTACTTCCGCGTCGATGCCAACCAGTTGAGTGCCACGCCTGCGGGCCGCCTGGCGGTGATGCTGCCAGCCCCCAAGCGCTTTGAAAAGAACCCCCATTCCGCTTATGTGGCGGGCCGGGGTGCCACCATCGCGGCGCGGTTGCAGGGCGTTGAATTGCCGTGATCAGCGCGCGCGCAGCAGAGCAGGCAGCCAACGGGGCATCCACCACGCATCCAGAGCCAGTCGGCCTGGCCCGAACAGCACCAGCGCCAAGCTCAAAACGCCCCACAGCACGTGGTCCTTCATGCCTGCCGCGCTGATGTCCGGGTAGCTGTAGGCCGCCACCGCATTGAGAAAGAACACGCCCAGGGCCGCAGGGCGACTCAACAAGCCCACGGCCAACAGCACCGGGAAGACCAGCTCGCCGCCGGTGCCCAGCCAGGCGGCCAGCTCGGGGGGCAAGATCGGCACGTGGTATTCCTCGGCAAACAGGAACAAGGTCGATTCCCAATCCTGCAGCTTGGTCAGGCCTGATCTGAAGAACACGTCCAGCAGGTACAGGCGGGCGGCCAGCAGGGCCAGGGACTGCCCCCAGGGTTCGGCACGCCGGGCCAATTGCACCGCAGGTTCAATCCAGCGTTCGATGAGTGAGGTCATGCCAAGGCTCCTGAAAGATGTTGCTCATGCATGAGTCGGTCAAACCGGCAACTTCTTACACCCGGCCCGCACCCGCCCCCTCATCATCATCGTCCTGACGCTTGGCAAAGGCCTGCATGGCCTGGCGCAAAAACCCCACCTGCTTGCGGAAGTTTCGGCAGCCCACGCACATCCAGGTGTGGACCTCCAGCGCCGTGCGCTCGCCGTTGCTCAACGGGCGGTCCTGTGACTCGGACATCAGGCGGGTGGCTCGATCGCAATTCATCGACGTCCCTTCTTCTTTGGCGCATCCTTGGCGTCAAACCAGCTTTGACCCAGGCACTCCTGCAAACGCAGTCGCGCCCGGTGCAGCATCACGAACAGATTGGCCGAGGTGATGCCCACGGTCACACAAATCTCGTCCGTTTCAAAGCCCATGAACTCACGCATCATGAACACACGCGATTGCTGAGCGGGCACGCCATCCAGACACGCCTCGAACACCAACCAAAACTGCTGTTGCTCCAGGCAGGCCTGCGGGTCCGCCCAGGCGGTCGGTCGGCTGTCCGACAACCAATGACCGCGCCGGTCAAACAAATCATTGGTCGCGTCTTCCTCATTTTCCTTACACAGGCTGCTGGCGTCCACCATGCGCTGCTTGTGGCGCAGCACATCGGCCACCTTGTTCTTCAGGATGGCGAACACCCAAGTCTTGAGCGCCGCGCGTCCCGCGAAGCGCTGAGCGCCCACCAAGGCCCCGGCCAAAGCCTCTTGCACCGCATCTTCAGCCAAGTGCACATCGCCCAGGTGCATCTGGGCGAACTTCACCATTTGCTGGCGCAGCACGCTCAGGTAACCTGAATCGAGCAGGTCGTCGTCGGGAACAGCAGCAGCAATGCTCATGGGTGGCGCGGTCTTGAAGACCTCAGGGTGGCATCAGCCCTGACTTTACAAGCAGATTGGGTGTCCAGCCAGCCGCCCAAGACATGGCATGCTCACGCCATGGACCCTCTCAGCCTGATCCTGGACGACATGCATTTCAATGGTGTCGTGTTCGCCTACACCGAGATGACCGCGCCCTGGTCGCTGCACCTGCACACACCCGGCTTGGCGGCCTTCCACACGGTGGGCGCTGGCCAATGCTGGCTGATCCGCGAGGGTGAAGAGCCTCTGCTGATGCAGACTGGCGACCTGCTGGTGCTGCCCGCCGGCAGCGCGCACAAGGTGCAGGACAAGCCCCACACCATGGCCCAGACGGAAGACCTCTTGCCCTACCTGAGCACCTCGGACCTGGACGCGCTCAAGCTCGGTGGCGGTGGCCCGGTGTGCCGCCTGATCAGCGGCCATGCGCGCTTTGACATCGACATGGCGGCGCCTTTGATCGCCGCCCTGCCCCCGCTGATGCACTTGCACGGGTTGGGCGAGGCTCCGCCGCTGTGGCTGGGCATTGGATTGCAGTTCCTGGCGCAGGAGGTGTCGGCACGGCGGCCCGCGCAGCAGGCCATCATCAACCGCCTGGGCGACATCCTCTTCATGGAATGCCTGCGGGACTACGTGGAATCGATTCCCGAGGATTCGGGCAACTGGCTGGCCGCCTTGAAGGACCGGGCCCTCTCGGTGCCCCTGGCCCAGATGCACCAGAACCCGCGCCACAACTGGACCGTGCCCGAGCTGGCGCAGCACGCCTGCCTGTCTCGGTCCGCCTTTGCCGACCGTTTCAGCCAGGCCTTGGGCGAGCCGCCCTTGACCTACCTGACGCGCCACCGCATGCGGCTGGCCGCACGGCAGCTGGGCAACCACAGCGGCATGTCGGTCAGCCGCGTGGCCGACCAGGTGGGCTATGCCTCGGAGGCCGCGTTCAGCCAGGCTTTCAAGCGCGAGTACGGCGTGTCACCCTCGGTGTGGCGACAGCAGCGCACTCAGCAGCCAAGCGCGCTGGCCGAACCTTCAGCGGCAGAGTGAGCCGGGGCCGCCCAGCAAAGCCGCAACCTTGCGCTTGGGCTTGATGAAGCGCGACACGCTGCTGCCAGCGCTGGTGCTGGGGACGGCGTTCTTGTCTTCCCAGACAGGATCGGCGTCGGGTGCGGGTTCGTAGGGCTTGTTGAAGAAAGGATCCGCCGGCTCGGCACGGCGATAGGCTGGGCGCACCGGACGTGTCGGACGACCTGCTTCGCGCGGGGCTTCGCTGCGCTCGGCTTCGGGCGAAAAGGACGCTGCAGGGCGTGCTTCAGAACGTTCTTCGTAGCGCGATTCGCGCTGAGGGCGGCGCTCGCCTTCCAGCTCGAAAGGCTCGACCTCAATCTTCTTCTTGATCAGCTTTTCGATGTCGGCCATCAGGCGGGCATCGGACGAGGTGACCAGCGACACCGCCAGACCGGAAGCGCCTGCGCGGCCCGTGCGGCCAATGCGGTGCACGTAGTCTTCGGCGCCAAAGGGGATGTCGAAGTTGAACACCGCTGGCAGGGCCGCGATGTCCAGACCGCGCGCGGCCACATCGGTGGCCACCAGCAAATCGACCTCACCAGCCTTGAACGCGGCCAGGGCCTTCAGGCGCTCGTCTTGCGACTTGTCGCCGTGCAGGGCCGAGGTGCGCAAGCCATCACGCTCGAACGAGCGGGCCAGGCGCGAGGCACCCAGCTTGGAATTCACGAAGACGATGCTTTGCGTGATGCCACGTTCGCGCAAGATCTGGCGGATCACGGCGCGCTTGTCGTCGTCGGTGGTGCGGTAAAAGCGCTGCTCGACGTTGGTGGCGGTCTCGTTCGGGCGGGCCGTCTCGACCAAAATCGGGTCTTGCAAATAGCTTTGCGCCAGCTTCTTGATCTCGGGCGAGAACGTGGCCGAGAACAACAGCGTCTGGCGCTGCTTGGGCAGGTAGCTCAGGATGCGCTGCAGGTCGGGCAAAAAGCCGATGTCCAGCATGCGGTCGGCTTCGTCCAGCACGACGTACTCGACCTGGCCGAGGTTGCAGTTCTTGGCCTCGATGTGGTCGAGCAGGCGGCCGGGGGTGGCGATCAGCACCTCGACGCCAGCCTTGAGCTCCAGCGTCTGCTCTTTCATGTTCATGCCACCGAACACCACGGCCACGCGCAGATTGGTCTGCTTGGCGTAGTTGGTGATATTGGCCGCAACCTGCACCGCCAGTTCGCGCGTGGGGGCCAGCACGATGGCGCGCACCGGGTGGCGGGCGGGCGACATGCTGGGGTTCTCGTGCTTGAGCATCTTCTGCAGCAGCGGGATCGAGAACGCGGCGGTCTTGCCGGTGCCGGTCTGGGCGGCGCCCATCACGTCACGGCCTTCCAGCACCAGGGGGATCGCCTTGGCCTGGATGGGCGTCATCGACAGGTAACCCTGCGTCACGATGGCGCGCAGCAGTTTCGGGTCCAGGGGCAGCGTGTCGAACCGAAGGGGTTCTTCAGGCACCACATCGGCGGGCAATGCGCTGGAGATGGGAGCGGCCTCTGCGGAAACTGTCTCGGGGACGGTCGAGGGCGTGGGCGGCAACTCTGCCGCGAGGGGGGTGTTGTGATTCATCAAGTCGAACATTATCCCCTCTGCTTACCCCCAGCGCAAGCCAGTGCCTAGAAGGTGTAGCCCACGGTGCGTTGGATGCCCATGGTGCTGGCCTCGGCCGCCTCCAACAGCTTGGCCAGTGGCCCCAATCCTTGATAGCGAGTACACACTTTGTGCGCATGCGTCCAGACGCGGGGGATGTCGGCCAAATACCCCTGTTTGCCGTCGCGCAGGGCCAAACGGGCGAAGATGCCCAGCACTTTGAGGTGCCGCTGCAGACCCATCCAGTCCAGATCGCGCCAGAAATCGCCAAAGTCAGCGGGCACGGGCAGGCCCTGTTTGCGCGCCCGTTCCCAGTAGCGCACGGCGTGGTCCAGCTGAGTTTCTTCGTCCCAGAACACGTAGGCGTCGCGCAGCAGAGAGACCAGGTCGTAGGTCAAGGGGCCGACCACGGCGTCCTGGAAATCGATGACACCAGGGCGGGCGTGAAGGTCATTGATGTTCACCATCAGGTTGCGGCTGTGGTAATCGCGGTGGACCAACACGGCGGCCTGCGACAGCACTTGCGACTTGATCAAGGCAAAGGTGTTGGCCAGCATGGCCTGCTGCTCGGCGTCGAGCGTCTGGCCGCGCAATTGCGTCAGGTACCAATCGGGGAACAGGTCCAGCTCGCGCTGCAGCAGGGCATCGTCGTAGGGTGGGATGTGGGCGGGCGGGGCCACGGCCTGCAGCCGCAGCAGCTCGTCCAGGGCGGCCACGTAGCGGGCGCGGCTGTCGGGGGTCTCCAGGTTGCCCACTTCCACCCCGGCGTTCAGGGTCGACAGCAGGGTGTGTTCGCCCAGGTCGGTCAGCAGCATGAAGCCTTGGGCCTCGTCCCAGGCCAGCACCTCGGGCACGTTCACGCCACCGGCATGCAGCAGGCGCGCAATCGACACGAAGGGGCGGCAATCCTCCTTGGCAGGCGGCGCGTCCATGACGATGAAAGACGCCGAGGCGCCCTGCGCATCGACCCGGAAGTAGCGGCGGAAACTGGCATCGGCGCTGGCCGAGCGCAAAGTCTCGGGCCGCAGGCCGTGGGCGGGCGCCAGCCCGTTCAACCATTGGTGAAACGCCGCCTGGCGATCGGCTTCAAGCCAGACAATGGAATCAAAAGAAGGCATGGGTGTGAGCGCGTGAAATAATCGCCCGATTGTAGGCAAGGCCGCTGCCGAAGCGGCGCCCCTTCCATCCAGGACAGCGCCCGCCCCACACCGTGACCCGATCCACCGCCCGCCCCCTGTCCGCCCGCTGGACCCCGATTGCCCTGGCCGCAGCCCTGGTGGCTGCCACGCTGGGTTTTTCAACCACCGCCCATGCGCAGGCTGCGGCGGCGAAAGCCCCCCCTGCATCGGTACCGGCCGCCCCCGAGCCATCGGCCCCGGCCGGCACGCCCGCCGACCCACTGCGTTTTTCCTTCAACCTGGACGTGCCCATCGCTGGCCAGGAGAACCCGGCACTGCCCTTGTTTTTCGAGGCGGACCACCTGGAGGGCCAGCCCGATGACCGCATGCGGGCCACCGGTTCGGTGCGGCTCAAACAAGGTGACCTGATCGTGCGGGCCGACGAAGTCATCCACACCTATGCCGACAACACCGCCAAGGCGGTGGGCAATGTGCGCATCACCCGCCGCGGCGACTTCTACAGCGGCCCCGAGCTCACCCTCAAGCTGGACACCCTGGAAGGCGAGTTCGTCAACCCCAATTACCGCTTTGCCCGCACCAACGCGGGCGGGCACGCCGATTTGGTCGAGTTCCTGGGCAGCAACCGCTTGCGCGCCACCAACGCCACCTACAGCAGCTGCACCCCCGAGAACACCGCCGACGGCAGTCCGGGGGAGCCCGACTGGGTGCTCAGCACCCGCAGGGTGACGATGGACATCGACGCGAACGAGGGCCGCGCCGAAGGGGCCGTCATCCGCTTCCTGGGCGTGCCCATCCTGGGCGCCCCGGTGCTGACGTTCCCGCTGTCGGACGCGCGCAAATCGGGCTGGTTGCCGCCCAGCTTCGACGTCGACAACAAGAGCGGCTTCGAGCTGGCCGAGCCCTACTACTGGAACATCGCGCCCAACCAGGACGCCACCCTCACGCCCACCATCTCCACCCGGCGTGGCGCGGGCCTGGACACCGAATACCGCTACCTGTTGCGCGGCGATTCGGGCACCCTGCACGCCTACATGCTGCCCCACGACGATGTGGAAGGCCGTTCTCGCGGCCTGGTCGATTTCAAGCACCAGGGCGACCTGAACTCGGGCGGCAACCCCACGGTGACCAACTACGAACTGCGCTGGCGCCGTGTCTCGGACGACAACTATTGGAAAGACTTCCCGCGCAACCTGCCCTCGCTGACGCCGCGCTTGTACGACAGCCACGCCAGCATCGAGCGCCAGCTCAACACCCGCAACTGGGGCCTGGGCAACAGCCAGACCTCGCTGTACGCCAATGTGCAAACCTGGCAGACGCTGCGCGACCTGTCACCCACCGCCGATGCCGAGACCCAGGTGATCTCGCCCTACCGACGCGAACCCCAACTGGGGGTGCACAGCCGCAGCACCTCCGAAGGCGGCTGGGCCTGGAGCATGACCGGCGAGTTCAACCGCTTCACCAACGAAGACACCACCCGCATCAGCGGCGACCGCGTGCACGCCATCGCCAAGCTGGAACGCCCGATGGGCGACAGCGGCATCGCCATCACCCCCCGGCTCACCCTGCATGCCGTCAGCTATTCGCTGGACCGCACCCTCGCCACCGGCCAGAAGGAAGCGTCTCGCTTCATCCCCACCTTCAGCATTGACAGCAGCGCCACGCTGGAGCGCCAGGCGAACTACTTCGGGCAGGACCTGATCCAGACCCTGGAGCCCCGGGTGGAGTACGTCTACACGCCCTACCGCAACCAGTCGGACCTGCCCTTGTTCGACAGCGCGCCGCGCGACTTCAACCAATACTCCAGCTTCGACGAAAACGCCTTCACCGGCGTCGACCGCATCTCCGATGCCAACAAAATCAACCTGGGCCTGACCACCCGCCTGCTGAACCCACTGACCGGCGCCGAAGCCATGCGCCTGGGCCTGGTGCAAGGCGTGCTGTTCTCCACCCAGCGCATCACACCCAACAACGAAGCCCCGGTCCGGCAAAAACTGTCGGACCTGCTGGTGCTGGGCTCCACCACCGTGGCCCCCCACTGGACCTTGAGCGGCACCGCCCAGTTCAGCGCCCAAGGGCACCGCAACGAGCGCTCGGTGATCGGCGTGCGCTATTCGCCGGGCGCCTGGCGCACCATCAGCGCCGACTACCGCTACACCCGCGACAGCAGCGAGCAACTGGCCCTGGGCTGGCAATGGCCCATCTTCGGCAAGAAGCCACCGATGAACGACATGGCCAGGCAGGCCGTTGCCGAAACCACCGCCATGAACTTCGACAAGCCCACGGCTGGCGGATCCAGTTGCAAAGGCACCTGGTACAGCGTGGGCCGCCTGAACTACAGCCTGCGCGACAGCCGTTTCGCCGACACCCTGTATGGTTTCGAGTACGACGCCGGCTGCTGGATCGGCCGCATTGTGGCCGAACGCCTGTCGGTGGGCCGCGACCAGGCCAGCACCCGTTTCATGTTCCAACTCGAATTGGTGGGTCTGTCACGCCTGGGTTCCAGCCCCCTGCGCGCCTTGAGGGACAATATCCCTGGCTACCGGCTGCTGCGCGATGACAACAGCGTGCTGACGGCCCCAAGCACTTTGCCCAACTTCTCTGATGACTGACCACTCCAAGCCCCCTACCCATACCGCGTCTCGCCTGCCTCGCCGCCAACGGTTTGCCCCAGGCCTGTGCCTGGCACTGACCCTGCTGATGGCCGGCCCCGCGACCCAGGCGCAGGGGCTTAAACGCACCGACGCCCCCTCGGTATCGCCACGCATCTCGGGCAACCGAGGCCTGAGCACCGAGCTCAAGCTGGCCGGGGTGCAGAGCACTGCTGACTACATCGTGGCCGTGGTCAACCAGGAGCCCATCACCCACATGGAGGTGGAAAAGCGCGTCAGCCGCATCCAGGAATCGGCCCCGACAGGCTCGCGCTTGCCCGCAGGCGATGCCTTGCGCCAGCAAGTGCTGGACGCCCTCATCAACGAGAAGGTGCAGCTCTCCTTCGCCCGGACCTCAGGCATGGACGTGCCCGAAGCCGAGCTGGACGCGGCGGTCGAAAACATCGCCACGCAGAACAAGATCACCGTGGCCGACCTCAAGGACCGCATGCGCTCCGACGGCCTGGACTACCAGCGCTACCGCGACAGCCTGCGCGAGCAGATCCTGCTGGAGCGCGTGCGCCAACGCGAGGTCAACGCGCGCATCCAGGTCAGCGATGCCGAAGTGGCCGAGTTTTACGCCAAGGGTGCCGATGGCCTGGGAGAAACCTCCTACAACATCGCCCACCTGTTGATCGCCGTGCCCGAAGGCAGTAGCCCTGCCCAGATCCAGGCCCTTCAAGCCAAAGCGCAGGAGTTGCAACAGCGGGCCGCCAAAGGCGAGAATTTCGCCCAACTGGTCAAGGCCAACTCGGCCGACACCAACACCCGCGACCAAGGTGGCACGGTGGGCATGCGCCCGGCCAGTCGCCTGCCTGACCTGTTTGTCGATGCGGTCAAAACCCTGGGGGTGGGCAAGGTGGCTCCTGTGGTCCGCTCCGGCGCCGGGTTCCACGTGGTCAAACTCGTCGAGCGTGAAAACTCGGGCAAGGCCACCTACACCCAGCAACGAGCCCGCCACATCCTGATCCGCACCACGCCGCAGCTGGACGCCCGGGCCGCCGCCAAGCGCATGGACGACATCCGCAAGCAGATCGTGGGCGGTCAGGCCAGCTTCGCGCAGATGGCCCGCCAATACTCCGAGGATGGCAGCGCCATGCGAGGTGGGGACCTGGGCTGGACGGCTCCCGGCCAGTTCGTGCCAGAGTTCGAGAAAGCCCTGCTGGCGCTGCAGCCTGGCCAGGTCTCTGAACCCGTGGTGACACGGTTTGGTGTGCACCTGATCCAGCTGATCGAGCGCAAGGAAGTCGAGTTGAGCGACCAGCAAAAGAAGGACGCGGCCCGCAGCGTGCTCCGCGAGCAGCAATTCGAAGCCACCTATGAAGAATGGGCCAAGGAACTGCGCGCTGCCGCCTACGTGGAATTGCGCGATGCCCCCTGATCGCAAGAGCAGCCACAAGGGCCACTTCGCGCGCAAGCGCTTTGGCCAGCATTTCCTGTCCGATGTCGGCGTCATTGAAGACATCGTGCGCGCCATCAAACCCAAGCCAGGTCAGGCATTGGTTGAAATCGGCCCTGGCCTGGGGGCGATGACCGACCCCGTGGTCGCCGAGTGCGAACACCTCACCGTGATCGAGCTGGACCGGGACCTGGTGCAGCGCTTGCGCCAGCGCCCCGAGCTGACCGTCATCGAGTCTGATGTGCTCAAGGTCGATTTTGGCGAGCTGGCGCAAGCGCACGCACCCAAAAAATTGCGCGTGATTGGCAACCTGCCGTACAACATCTCCACGCCCATCCTGTTCCACCTGCTGCCCTGGGCCGATCAGGTGGAAGACCAGCACTTCATGCTGCAAAAAGAAGTGGTTGAGCGCATGGTGGCCGGGCCGGGCTGCAAAGACTATGGGCGGCTGAGCGTGATGCTGCAGTGGCGCTACCACATGGAGTCGGTGGTGGACGTGCCCCCTACTGCGTTTGACCCCCCGCCCCGGGTCGATTCGGCCGTGGTGCGCATGGTGCCCTTGGCCCCCATCGAAGGGATCAACCAGAAACTGCTGGGCGAGATCGTGACCGTGGCATTTTCTCAGCGGCGCAAACTGCTGCGCCACACGCTGGGTGCCTGGCTGACCGCACGCGGGGTGAACGTTGACTTCAACGTGACACGCCGCGCCGAAGAAGTGCCCGTGGCCGAGTACCTGGCACTGGCCAAACACTGCCAAGCCTGAAATGACTGAAGCCGCCGAGCCCCCTCAAAGGCAGCTTGGCAGCTTCGCACTGGAACTTAAACCGGCCAAATCTGCACTGCAATGGCCCACATCCCCCTAGAAAAAGGGGGGATGCCGCACCACGATGCGCACAGCGGCCCTTCCAAAGAAGTGCGGCACGCGCCGATACACTGCAGCCATGAAACGATTTTTAGTGGGTGGTGCCGTTCGAGACCGACTCCTGGGCCGGCCTGCGGGCGACCGGGACTGGGTATTGGTCGGGGCATCGCCCGATGAGTTGATCGGGCTGGGCTACACCCCGGTGGGCCGCGATTTCCCGGTGTTCCTGCATCCCGACACCAAGGAAGAGTGCGCGCTGGCCCGCACCGAACGCAAGACTGCCCCCGGCTACCGGGGCTTCGTCGTTCACGCCGCGCCCGATGTGACCCTGGAAGAAGACCTGGCGCGCCGTGACCTGACCATCAACGCCATCGCCGAGGACGAATCAGGCCACCTGGCCGATCCCTACGGCGGCCAACGCGACCTGGCCGCGAAAGTGCTGCGCCACGTCTCACCGGCGTTCTCGGAAGACCCGGTGCGCATCCTGCGCCTGGCGCGCTTCGCGGCCCGATTCGACGATTTCAGCGTGGCCCCCGAAACCCTGGCCCTGATGCGGGACATGGTTGAGCAAGGTGAGGTGGACCACCTGGTGCCCGAGCGCGTCTGGCAAGAACTGTCGCGCGGCCTGATGGAAAGCAAGCCCTCGCGCATGTTCGAAGTGTTGCGGGAGTGCGGCGCCCTCGCCCGCCTGCTGCCCGAGGTCGAGCGCCTGTGGGGCGTGCCGCAACGGGCGGAGTACCACCCCGAGGTCGACACCGGCGTGCACCTCATGATGGTGCTGGACATGAGCGCCCGCTTGAAGGCTGATTTGGCCGTGCGCTATGCCTGCCTGTGCCACGACCTGGGCAAGGGCACCACGCCCGAGCACATCCTGCCGCGCCACATCGGGCACGAAGAGCGCAGCGCCCGCTTGCTCAAGGGCATGAGCGAACGCCTGCGTGCGCCCGTGGAATGCCGGGAACTGGCCGACGTGGTCGCTCGCGAGCACGGCAACATCCACCGCAGCGCGGAGCTGAAGGCTGCGGCCACCTTGCGGCTGCTGGAGCGCTGTGACGCGATCCGCAAGCCCCAACGCTTCACGCAAGTCCTGCTGGCCTGCGAATGCGACTCGCGGGGTCGCCTGGGCCTGGAAGAACGGCCTTATCCCCAGACCGCGCATTTGCAGGCGGCACTGGACATCGCCTTGGGCGTCGACACGGCCAAGGTGGCTTCAAAGTGCATGGAGACGGGCAAGCAGGGACCGGCCATTGGCAAGGCGATCCAGGAAGCGCGCGTCACGGCCATCGAGATCGCATGGGCGAAATCCCGGGCTGAGCACAAGCAATGATGCGTTGAACCGTGGACTCAAGGTGCCCTGCACATTCGCAGGGCACCTTGGAGTTCACTGGACTTCGGTACGACTGACGATCGATCTAACGTAGAGCTTGGATTTCGAGATCAGTCCGCCTGCTTGCGCAGGAAGGCGGGGATCTCGATCTCGTCCATGCCATTGCTGGCCAAAGCATCGACCTTCGCGGCCGCTTGCGTGCGGCCCGATCGCCACACGCTGGGCGTGTTCAAACCGCTGAAGTCGTTGTGGCCCGACGTGGCGCCCATGCCCAGACCGGACGAACCACCATGCACCTGGTGGTTCAGCACCGGCAGGTTGTCCGTGCCCGTGCGGGCAAAGACCTGGCCATGCGCTTGCGCGGCACTGTGCACCACCGACATCGGTGCTTGCGCCCGGCGGCCAGCGCTCAGGCCCGTGGCGATCACGGTCACGCGCAGTTGGTCGCCCAGGCTTTCGTCGTAGGCGGTGCCGTAGATGACATGGGCCTCTTCCGCGGCATAGCGGCGGATGGTGTTCATGGCATTGCGCGATTCGCTCAGCTTGAAGTTGCTCTTGCCCGCGGCAATCAGCACCAGCACGCCACGCGCGCCCGACAGGTCGATGCCTTCCAGCAGCGGGCAAGCCACGGCCGATTCAGCCGCCTTGGTGGCGCGGTCCGGGCCCGACGCGGTGGCCGTGCCCATCATCGCCTTGCCAGGCTCGCTCATCACGGTCTTGACGTCTTCAAAGTCGACGTTCACCAGGCCGGGGATGTGGATGATGTCGCTGATGCCGCCGACGGCGTTCTTCAGCACGTCATTCGCTTGCTTGAAAGCTTCTTCCTGGGTGATGTCATCGCCCAGGACTTCCAGCAGCTTCTCGTTCAGCACCACGATCAGCGAGTCGACGTTGGCTTCCAGCTCGGCCAGGCCCGCGTCGGCCTGCTTCATGCGGCGGCCACCTTCGA
>Ga0209841_1000215_pt1 | contig 13964 bp, 15 predicted proteins | sample GWRWT4_30Apr14_FD_187185 | JGI IMG/M metagenome (GOLD analysis project Ga0209841, IMG submission 187185) | Sand microcosm microbial communities from a hyporheic zone in Columbia River, Washington, USA - GW-RW T4_30-Apr-14 (SPAdes) (version 2) | ecosystem: Engineered > Artificial ecosystem > Sand...
TCGGTGAGCGCAACCTCATCACCATCAACATGAGCGAGTACCAGGAGGCGCACAGCGTCAGCGGCCTGAAGGGCTCGCCCCCGGGTTACGTGGGTTATGGCGAGGGCGGCGTGCTGACCGAAGCCGTGCGCCGCAAGCCCTACAGCGTCGTCCTGCTGGACGAGGTCGAGAAGGCGCACCCCGATGTGCTGGAGATGTTCTTCCAGGTGTTCGACAAGGGCTTGATGGACGACGCCGAGGGCCGCGAGATCGACTTCCGCAACACGGTCATCATCCTGACCTCCAACGTGGGCTCGCAGGGCATCATGCAGGCCTGCTTCAAGCACGATGAGGCGGCCGGTGGCACGGTGATGAAGGCGGCAGACGAGTTGCCCGATGCCGAGGCCCTGGCCGAGGCGCTGCGGCCCACCCTGTACAAGACCTTCAAGCCAGCCTTCATCGGCCGGACCAAGGTGGTCCCTTACTACCCCTTGAGCGATGACGTGCTGCTCAACGTGATCCGGCTCAAGTTGGACCGCATCGCGCAGCGCGTGGCGGCCAACCACCAGGCGGTTCTGGACTATGACGAGGCCTTGATGGAGGCGGTGCTCAACCGCTGCACCGAGGTGGACACCGGCGCCCGGGCGGTTGACCACATCCTGAACGGCACCTTGCTGCCCGAGATCGCCGACAGCGTGCTGGCGCGCATGGCCGAGGGCCAGGCCATCAGCAGGATCAAGGTCAGCGCGGGCAAGGACGGCAAGTTCAAATTCAAGGTGCAGTGATGAGCCATCTGGAAGACACCCATGCAGCCCCCGGCGTGGCCGCCAAGGCGCTGGACCTGGGCGGCCATGCCCCGGGCGCCCACCACCGCCTGGTGTCTCACCGCAAGCCAGCGCCCCAGGACATCGAGGCTTTGCTGATCCAGGCGGCCGACGGGCGTGCCATCGTCTCACCAGCCCGGGACGGGGCCGCGCGCCTGTTGTCACGCCTGAGCGTGGGGCCCTGGACGATCAAGACCGTCATGGCCGACGGCCGGTTTTCGTCGGATTACCAGGTCGTTCTGGCGGCGGGTGCGCTGCGCGCCACCGTGCAGATCCGGTGTTTGCCCAGCCCTCATGTGGTTCACGTGAAGATCTGACCACGCGGGTGTGCGGTAGAGTGGGGCGCATATGCACGAGCCTTCGTCCTCACCCCTCACTTGGCGCACGCTGCTCCTGAGCACCCTGGTTTTGCTGCTCGTGATGACGGCCGTGGCCGGTTTTGGGGCCCACTGGGCTTGGCAAAACCTGGCCGCCCACCTGGTGTTGCGCGATCAGGTCGCCAGCATCAGCATGCCATCCGAGTTGGCGGTGCGGGCCTCGGTCAGCAACAAGATCGAGGTGCGCATTGACCAGAGCCTGCGCTTGAAAGTGCCTGTTCGCGAAACGCTCAGCATCCCGATCAGCGACGCCATTCCGCTCACCGTCAGCGTGGAAACCTCGGTCCCGATCAACTTTGACGTGCCCATTGAGCACACCTTGCACATCGACCAGGTGATCGACCTGGACACCAAGGTCAAGACGCGGATCCTGGGATTTGCCGTTACTTTGCCGATCCAGGGCAAGGTCCCGCTCAAGGCCGATGTGCCCATCAGCCTGGTGATCCCGGTGCGCAAACAGGTGCCGGTGTCTTTGAATACGCCAGCGCTGATCCGCCTGGCCGAGCCCTTGAGTGCCCGCATCGACACGGTGATGGACACCGTGGTGCCCATCCGCGAATCCTTCAGCCTGCCCGTGACCGCGCCCGTCAACGCGACCTTGAGTTTCCCGAGCCAGAACGTGAAGGCCGGCCTGACCCACATGGACATCAAGCTGCCGCTGAACGCCGTGCAGCTTGAGCGCAGGCCGGAGCGCCAACCTTGACGACGGCGGCGGTGCCTGCGCGGCGAGGCTGGCACCGACCCGTGCGTCGGCGCGATGTGGCTTTGGTGATGACCAGCGCCGCGCTGATCTGGGTGGCCCTGCTGGCCGCCGCAGCCTGGCAGGTGCGCGAGCATTGGCAGTCGGTCGTGGCCCTGCGCCATCAAACCATCACCTTGCGCCTGCCCACCGGCATGCCCGCGCGGGCTGAAGTGCACACGCCTTTGTTCCTGCGGCTGGACACCCAGTCCAAGGTGGCCGTGCCCATCGATCAATTGGTCAGCGTGCAGTTGTTGAACAAGCTGAGCGCCCAGGCCGTCATCAACACCACCGTGCCGGTGGACACCAGCATCAGTTTTGACCAGGACATCCCCGTGTCGACCGAGGTGGAGATGAAGATCCCGGTGGTGTCGTGGCTGCCCGCCATGAACGTCATGGTGCCGGTCACCTTCAAGGTGCCGGTGCGCCTCACGGTGCCCATCAAGGTGCAACTGCCTTTGGCGCTGGATGTGAAGGTGACGGGTCAGGTGAGCGATCCCATCAAGGTGCCGGTGCGCACGACCATGCATTTGTCGGTGCCGGTTCACACCAAGCTGCAGGCCGATGTCCTGAACCGTGCCGATTTCAACCTGGTGGGTTTGCAGGCGCCGTTTGACCTGCGCATCGAGCAGGCCGAGGTGCGCACGCCCCTGCGCGACATCGAGTGGTGCCGCAGCGTCACCTGCATGGGCTCAGAAAAAGCTGCCCACGTCCAGCAAGGCCAGCAGGCCCAGCACCGCGAACATCAAGGCAGCGATGCCATGCACCAGCCGCATTGACACTTTCCTGACCACGATGTCGCCCAGCAGCACGGCGGGCACATTGGCCAGCATCATGCCGATGGTGGTGCCAATGACCACCGCGATCAAATCGTTGTAGCGCGCGGCCAGGGCCACCGTGGCCACCTGGGTTTTGTCGCCCATCTCGGCCAGGAAGAAGGCCAGCACGGTGGTGCCGAACACGCCGAATCGCTGCATGGCGGTGGATTCTCCGTCGTCCAGCTTGTCGGGGATCAGTGTCCAGACTGCCATGGCCAGGAAAGACACGCCCAGCACCCAACGCAGCACGTCGGGCCCCATGTGCTCGGACACCCAGCCGCCCACCAGTCCGGCCATGCCGTGGTTCAGCAGGGTGGCCACGAAAATGCCGAGGATGATGGGCACTGGCCGCTTGAACTTGGCGGCCAGCAGCAATGACAGGAGTTGGGTTTTGTCACCGATTTCGGCCAGGGCCACGACACCGGCGGACACGAGGAAAGCTTGCATGGGGTTCTCCAGGGCCGGCAAAACGGATACCGATGACCACACGCATCCCCGGCCCGAGCGGAGGCGATGTGGTCAAAGGTCTTGCCAGGCGTGAAGCTGCAAGCGCCATGGCCGATAGGCCAAGTGTGTTGACGCATGCCCCTGAGGGAAACAGGGCGGCTACTCCCCAATGACGGGCGGACTTTATCACGCAGGCGCTGGGAACCAAAGCGGCCCAGGGTGCTCACATCCATTCACGCGGCAATGGTGCACATGTTGAACAGCGATACCTTCTGGATCTGGATTTCCCGCCTGGGCGAGTCGCCCATCGTCCTGCCCATCGCCATGGCCTTGGTGCTGGTGTTCATGGCGTTTGATGCCCACCGCGTGGTGCGCGCCTGGGCCTTGGCCTTGGGGCTGGCCATCGTGGTGACCTCGGCCTCCAAGATTGCCTTCATGGGTTGGGGGCTGGGCATTGCCGCGTTGGACTTCACCGGTTTTTCGGGGCACGCCATGGTGTCGGCCGCCGTCTACCCGGTGCTGGGGCACGCCTTTGCCCGGCGTCGCCAAGCCTCGACCGCCTGGTGGGGGGCGGCGATGGGCTTGGGCCTGGCCGCACTGATCGCGGTCTCGCGCGTCACCACGCACGCGCATTCGGTGTCTGAATCGGTGTTGGGCTTTGGGCTGGGATGCCTGGTCAGTGTTTGCGCCATGGGCTTCAGGGCCCCGGCCCATCTGCGCATTCCGCGTTGGGCATGGCTGACCGCCGCCGCCTGGCTGGCGGCCATGCCTTTTGTCAGCCTGCCATTCAACACGCACCAAACCGTCATCAAGGTGGCCTTGGCCCTGTCACAACGGCAGTACCCCTATCAGCGGGCTGATCTGCACCGACCCGCTCTGCCTGCTTCAGTGCAGCCGCTCCATGGCCAGGAAGTGGTACTTCTCGGCCATTGAAAAGGGCACCGTGTGCACGACCTCCATCAGGCGCTGGGTACTGCGTTCAGATGCCGCGTGAACCAGCAGCGCGCAGTGGCCCTGGCGCGCCAACTGGGTGTACTGGCGCACAGTGGCCGCTTCGCTGCCAACAGAAGGCATGGGGCCTGCCACGGCCGGTACGGTGGGGCTGACCTGGTCCAGGATGGCTTCGGGTTTCAGCAGCATGATGTCGTCGCTGTGGAATCCGGCGCCCTGCAAGGCCTCGCCGACTTTGTCGGCATCCTCCAGGTTGGGGAACATGGCGAACACATAGCCCGTGGGGTAGAACACGCCGCCCATGGTCAGCATGCGCGGTTCAAGCATGAAGGGTTTCATGATGGGTCCTCAGTGCCAAGACTTTGACACTGTGCGCCACGTTCTACCCTGGGTCAAGCCGCGGCGGATTCAGTAGATTTCAGGCACGACGATGTCGGGGGAGACCGGCTGGCGGGCGTAGTCCTGGTGGCGTTCGCGCGGGGGCAGGATGATGGCGGGGCGCTCGATTTCGCGGTAGGGCATTTGCTGCAGCAGGTGGTGGATGCAGTTCAGCCGAGCCTTCTTTTTGTCGTCGGCCTGCACCACCCACCAAGGCGCCTCGGCGATGTGGGTGCGCTCCAGCATGACCTCCTTGGCCCGGGTGTAGTCTTCCCAGCGGCGGCGCGACTCCAGGTCCATCGGGCTGAGCTTCCATTGCTTGAGCGGATCGTGGATGCGGCCCATGAAGCGCAGTTGCTGCTCTTCGTCCGAGATGGAGAACCAGTACTTGATCAGCTGGATGCCCGAACGCACCAGCATGCGTTCGAACTCGGGTGCCGAGCGGAAGAACTCTTCGTACTGGTCGTCGGTGCAAAAGCCCATCACGCGTTCGACGCCGGCGCGGTTGTACCAGCTGCGATCGAACAGCACCATCTCGCCAGCGGCGGGCAGGTGCGATGCGTAGCGCTGGAAGTACCACTGCGTGCGTTCGCGGTCGTTGGGAGCGGGCAGGGCGGCCACGCGGGCCACGCGCGGGTTCAGGCGTTGCGTGATGCGTTTGATGACGCCGCCTTTGCCAGCGGCATCGCGGCCCTCGAACAGGATCACGACCTTGTGGCCCGAGCTGACCACCCAGTCCTGCAGCTTGACGAGCTCGCCCTGCAGGCGGAACAACTCGTTGAAGTACTGCTTGCGTGTTTCCTTGTCGGCGTCATCGCCGTCGTCCAGTTCGAGTTCCAGCTCTTCGTCGTAGCTGTCTTGCAGGTCGCGGTGAATGCGGCGGATCAGGTCATCGTCGGTCGGGCTCATGGCGTGGACGGTATCGCTGTATTGTGGCAACCCTGTGACAGACATTCATCAAGGCCATGAAATTTCAAAAATCCAGCGGTGGGCTGGTTTACTCCACCGAACTGGGGCGCACCTGCCCCGAATGCCGACAGGCCGTGGCGCAATGCGTGTGTGGCAAGAAGTTGAACCTGCCGGCGTCAGATGGCATCGTGCGGGTGTCGCGCGAGACCAAGGGGCGCAAGGGCAAGGGCGTGACCTTGGTCAAGGGCGTGCCGCTGGACGAAGTGGCGCTCAACCAATTGGGCAAACAGCTCAAGGCGGCCTGTGGTTGTGGCGGCACCGTCAAGGAGGGCGTGGTGGAGGTGCAGGGTGACCATGTGGAAACGGTCATGGCGTTTCTGCAGAAACAGGGCTGGACGGTCAAGCGCGCGGGCGGTTGAAAACATCAGCCTGACCGAAATGATGAGATGAAGTCGGTGGCATTCCAGCCGATAACAAGGGGGCTTTCTTGATCACCGTCCCGACCTCATGCGCAACAACCAGCCCGTCACCCAACAAGAGTTTGATTTTCCCGCTGACACGACCTTGATGTCTACGACGGATCTGCAAAGCCACATCACCTATGCCAACGCGGCGTTTGTGTCGATCAGTGGCTACACCCGCGAGGAGTTGCAGGGGCAAGCCCACAACCTGGTGCGACACCCGGACATGCCCAAGGAGGCGTTCGCCGACATGTGGGCCACGCTCAAGGCTGGTCAGCCGTGGACAGGCATCGTGAAAAACCGCCGCAAAACAGGCGACCACTACTGGGTGCGTGCCAGCGCTGTGCCGGTGGTTCGCCATGGCCGGACGAGGGGCTACCTGTCGGTGCGCACCAAGGCTTCTCGCGAAGAAATTGACGCAGCGCAAACTCTTTACAAGAAATTCCAGGATGGCCAGACCGAGGGTCGTCAATTCCACAAAGGGCTGGTGGTGCGCACCGGCCTGATGGGTTGGACCTCGCTGCTGCAGACCATGCCGGTTCGGTGGCGAATTCGCTCCGCCTTGCTGGCCATGCTGCCGGCCAGCGTGATCGGCGCTTGGGCGTTGGGCTTGGGTGGCATGGCGGTGGCGGGCTTCGCCGCGGGCATGACCGTGTTGTCGCTGCTGGCCGCTTGGTGGCTGGAAGCGCAAGTGTCACGGCCTGTGGAGCAGATGTGTCAGCAAGCCCTGCGCGTGGCCTCGGGCGAAACGCAAAACGCCGTCCACATGAACCGCGTCGACGAGGTCGGCCTGACCTTGCGTGCGATCAGTCAACTGGGCCTGATGTTCCGCTGGTTGATCGATGACGTCAGCGAGCAGGTCGTCAATGTGCAGACGGCCATCAACGAGATCGCGCAGGGCAACAACGACCTGGCTTCGCGCACCGAGGCCGCAGCGTCCAGCGTTCAGCAAACCGCATCGACGATGACGCAGATGACGGCCACCGTGAGAAGCAGCGCCGACACCGCGACTCAGGCCAACGAGCTGTCGGGCACGGCCAGCAAGGCGGCAGGCAAAGGGGGCCGTGCCGTGTCCGACGTGGTCAACACCATGAACGACATCACCCACAGTTCCAAGAAGATCGCCGACATCATCGGAGTCATCGATGGCATCGCTTTCCAGACCAACATTCTGGCCCTGAACGCGGCGGTGGAAGCCGCACGCGCTGGCGAGCAGGGGCGGGGTTTTGCCGTGGTGGCTGGCGAGGTGCGCAGCCTGGCGCAACGCAGCGCCGAGGCTGCCAAGGAGATCAAGCACCTGATCAATGCCAGCGTCGAGAAAGTAGAGTCGGGCTCCAAACAGGTGGACGATGCCGGCAAAACGATGGAAGAAGTGGTGACGCAGGTTCAACGCGTGTCGGATCTGATCGCAGAGATCAGTTCAGCGACCCGCGAGCAGAGCAGCGGCATCACGCAAGTGGGTCAGGCGGTCAGCCACCTGGACCAGATCACCCAGCAGAACGCGGCATTGGTGGAGCAGAGTGCTGCCGCGTCTGAAGGCCTGAAAGAACAGGCGGCACGCCTGGTCGAGGCGGTGAGCGTCTTCCGGTAAGGCCAGGCGCAAAAACCTTGAAGGTTCAGGAGGCGGTACGCCCATGCGAGCGCAGGGTCATGAAGGTCAAGGCCCAGGTGATCAGGGCGCAAGCCGCGATGCCCGACACCATGGCCAGCGCCGAGCCATCCATGAACAACCCCATGAGCGCCACCACCACCGCACCGGTCACCATTTGCAAGGTGCCCAGCAAGGCCGAGGCGGTGCCCGCGAGCTCACCATGGTTGTCCAGCGCCAGCACCGAGGTGGTGGGGATGATCAGGCCCAGAAAGCCATAGCCGATGAACAGCAGGATGGCCAGCACGTCCAGCCGCTGCACGCCCATCGCGAACACGACCACGAGCGCGATCAGGGGCAGCACATAGCCCATGGCCGCCACCTTGACGACGCCCTGCAAACCAAACCGCTTGGTGAGCCAGCCGGTGAGCTGCGCCGTGCCGATGAAGGCCACGGCATTGATCGAAAAGAAGAAGCTGTACACCGTCGGCGTCAGCCCGTAGCCTTGAATCAACACGAACGATGAATTGGCCAGGTAGACAAAAAAGCTGGCCATGCCGAAGCCGCCAATGAAGGTCAGCCCCAGAAAGTGCCGGTCCTTCATCAGGGTGACGTAGCCTGCCCAGGCGCTGGCCAGGTTGCTGCCAATGCGGTCAGCCGGCGGACGGGTTTCGGGCAGCATGGTGGCCGTGAGCACCAGGCCCAGCACGGCCGCCACCGTGACCGCCCAGAACACGGCGCGCCAGCTGGCCAGCTCGATGGCGATGCTGCCAGCCAAGGGCGCCAGCACGGGCGACACGCTGAACACCAGCATGAGCAGGGACATCAAGCGGGCGGCATCGGTGCCGGTGTGCAGGTCGCGCACGATGGCGCGCGGGATGGCCATGGTGGCGCAGGCCCCGATGCCCTGGATGAAGCGCCAGACGGTCAGGGTGTGGATGTCTTGCGCCAGGCCGCAGGCCACGCTGGTCACGGCGAACAGCACCAGCCCCACGTACAGCGGCGTCTTGCGCCCGACCATGTCTGACCAAGGGCCGTAGATCAACTGGCACAAGCCCAGCGACAGGAAGAAAGCCATCAGGCTCCATTGCACCTCGCCCGTGTTCGCCTGCAGGCTTTGCCCGATGGCTGGCAAAGCGGGCAGGTACATGTCGATGGCGAAGGGGCCGATGGCGGTCAGCAGGCCCAGAACCAGGGCCGTGCGCATGAAGCTGGAGGTCATGAGGGCAGCGCAAAGAAGCGAAAAAACGCCATCATGCCTGCCTTGCATCTGCTAACGTATTGGTCACCCTACCTGAGCCCTTGGAAAGACCCCGCGCGATGGACGATCTCTATGCCGACATGTTTGAGCTGGCACCGGTGTCGCTTTGGCTGGAGGACTACAGCGATTTGAAAACGCTGTTCACGCGATGGCGCGAGCAAGGGGTGACCGACCTGCGCGCCTTTTTGCACCAACACCCTGAGCGTGTGGCCGAGTGCTCCAAGTGCCTGCGCATCTTGAGGGTGAACCAGCGCACCTTGTCGCTCTATGGCGCCCGTGATCTTGACGAGCTGTCGTCCAGTTTGCACCAGGTGTTCCGCGACGACATGTTCGAGCAGCACATTGAAGAGCTGGCGCAGTTGTGGGCTGGCCGCACCCAGTTTTCCAGCCAGACCGTGAACTACACCTTGCACGGCGAGCGCTTGTTCATTTCGCTGAAGGCCAACATCCTGCCCGGCCACGAAGACACCTGGTCACGCGTGCTGCTGGCGATCGAGGACACCACCGAACGTTCGCGCACCGAGCGCGCCTTGCGGACCAGTGAGCTGGAGGCCAAAGGGCTGTTCGAGCACTCGCCGGTTTCCTTGTGGCTGGAAGATTTCACCGGCATCAAACAATTGATTGAAGAGGTTCGCGGCCAAGGCATCGCCGATTTTCGGGTCTTCCTGGATGTCCACCCGGAGTTCGTCACCCGCTGCCTGCAAGAGATCCGCGTGCTGGACATCAACCAGCAGACCGTGCACATGTTCCGCGCGGCCGACAAGGTGTCTTTGCTGGCGCAGACCGACAAGGTTTTCCGCGACGACATGCGCCCGCATTTCGCCGAGCAACTGGTTGACCTCTGGAATGGGAAGCTGTTCCAGCAACGCGAGGTGGTGAACTACGCGCTGGATGGCGAGAAGGTGCACGTGTACTTGCAGTTCTCGGTGCTGCCTGGCCACGAGGAGCGTTGGGACAAGGTGTTGGTGTCCCTGACCGACATCAGTGCGCGCAAGAAGGCCGAGGCCTACCTGGAATACCTGGGCATGCACGACGCCTTGACCGGCCTGCGCAACCGCTCCTTCTTCACCGATGAGATCAATCGGCTGGAGCGGCACGGCCCTTGGCCGGTCAGTGTGGTGGTGGTTGATTTGAACAACCTCAAGGGCGTGAACGATGAGCTCGGCCATGCGGGGGGCGACGCCATGCTGCGCCGTGTGGGCGAGATCCTGCGCAAGGCGGTGGACCGGCCTTGCACGGCGTCGCGCATTGGTGGGGACGAGTTCGCCTTGCTGCTGCCCAACACCGATGCGCGTGGCTGCGAGCACCGGGTCGAGCAGATCCACGAATTGCTGGCGCTGAACAACCAGTTCAACGCGGGCAGCTCGCAGATCAGCCTGGCCATTGGCTCGGCGACCAACGTGGCGGGCGAGCGCATGGAGGCTTTGGTGCACCGGGCCGACCAGCACATGTACGAGGCCAAGCGGCGCTACTACGTGAAGCAAGGTTACGACCGGCGTAACCACTGAATCTGGTGGACCGAATCAGGATCGAACTGACGACCTCTGCATTGCGAACGCAGCGCTCTCCCAACTGAGCTACCGGCCCTTCAAAATCAGTGTAGGTGGCTTTTGCCGGCGCTGCAACTCGCAGAACACGCCGGATTGGTCCAACTGATCGAAACCATGGCTGGCCGCGTCGGCATACAGTGCGGCCAGCCGCTGGGTGATCGGCGCGTCAAAGTCCATGCCGGTGGCGGTGTGCAGCGCGTTATTTAGGTCTTTGAGCTGGATGGCCAGCGAACCGCGTTTGGCGAAATCACCATCGACCATGCGCTGGCCGTGCACTTCCAGGATCCGGCTTTCGGCAAAGCCACCGCGCAGGGCTTCTCGCACCCGGGCAGGATCGGCGCCGCCGCGCTCGGCCAGCAGCAGGGCCTCGGCCACCGCGCCCAAGGTGATGCCCACGATCATCTGGTTGGCCAGCTTGGCCAGTTGCCCGCTGCCTGTCGGCCCCACATGCACGGGCCGACCCAACGCGGCGAACACCGGCCTGGCGCGCTCGAAGTCTTCGGCCAGGCCGCCAGCCATGATGGCCAGGGTACCCGCCTCGGCGCCCACGGTGCCGCCCGAGACCGGAGCGTCCAGACTGTTGGCCCCTGACAAGGCCAGGCGTTGGGCATGATCCCGGGCCTGCTCGGGCAGGATCGAGCTCATGTCGATCACCAAGGCGCCAGGCTTGAGTCCCGCCACGGCGCTGTCCCCGGCCAGCCCAAACAACACTTCTTCCACCACCTGGCCGTGCTCCAGCATGGTGATCACGATGTCGGCCTGCGCCACGGCTTGCGCTGGCGAATCGGCCACCAGTGCCCCTGCGGATTGAAGGGCATCGGCCTTGGCCCGCGTGCGGTTCCAAACGGTGACCGAAAATCCGGCGGCGAGCAGGCGACGCGTCATCGGCGCGCCCATCAGTCCGCAACCTAAAACAGTGAGCTGGGTCATGACTGGCACCAAGAGGGGGGAATTGAGGTCAATGCACCGTGGTAAAGCGCACACAAGTACTGTAAAGGTGGCTCACATCCCATGTTTGAAGGGCAGTCAGCCGCGTTAATTTAAGCCAAGATTTGGCCTTGAAGGCCTTCGGCCCGATGCAGGCTCGAATGCACCGGGTTGTTCCAAGAACTCATGACCACACCAATCAACGTTATGGCCGATTCAAACGCTGTGGAGACACTGTCCGGAGGCGTGTTGTCAGACGCCCTGGTGCATGCCCTTGACCAATTGGGCGTGGCCTTGCTGGTCAAGGATGTGGCCAGTGGACGTTACGAGTGGGCCAACGAGGCCGCCTCCAGTTTGTTGGCCGGCCCGCGCAACACGGTGGTGGGCGCCCAAGACGCGGATCTGTTCGATGCCGTGCAGGCTGTGGCCTTGCGTGCTGCCGATCAACAGGCGCTTTCTTTGAGCCAAGGCTTCCTGACCGAGCACCGCCTGGAGCGGTCTGGCGAGCGGCGTGACTTCACCGTGTGGCGGCAAGCGCCTGCACAGGAAGGTGGGTTCGCACACGCACAAAAGCTGCTGTCTGTCTGGAAGGACGTGACCGAGCAAAAGCGCCGCGAAGCCCAATTGCATTCCGCGCTGGAACAGTTGGAAGCCCAGCAAAAAGCCAACGATAACTTGCGCCGAGACATGCAGGATAACCAGGTGCGTGACAGCGCCTCCGGCCTGTACCACCGCGCTCACTTTGAAGAACAACTGCGCCGCGAGGCCGACCTGTCCAGCCGCGAGCAACGCGAGTTCGCGCTGGTCTCGGTGTCGATTGATGGGCTGGAAGAAATCCTGCGCCTGCACGGCCCCGAAGGGGGCGAGCGCGTGGTTGAAGCCCTGGGCCGCTTGCTGCGCGCCAACACCCGGGCCATGGATTCTCCCTGCCGTCTGGGCGGGGATCGCTTCGTGGTGCTGCTATCAGGCGTGGGCTTGGCCACGGCCCATTCCAGGATGGAGCAGTTGCGCCGTCAATGCGCCGGGCACATCGTGCCGCACAACGGCCAGCAGATTCCGTTTTCGGTGAGCATGGGGGTGGCGAGCTTTCCGCACACCGCGGGCTCGGTCGAAGAGATGATGCGCAGCGCGGATCGCGCGATGGCCAGTGCCCGTGACACCGGTGGGAACCGTGTGGCCTTGGCCAGCATCCAGTTCGTTCACACCTGAGCGTGCACACACAAGGTGTTCGTTGCGGACTGGTTGCCGCGTTCCTGAACCCAGGGGATTCAGGTGGGCGAGGTCAGCACAGCTTCGGGTTCATCTGACGCGAGACGATCACACCCGCTGGGCAATGTTCCAAGCCCTGGCTCTAAGAGCATCGGTTCAAGGAATTAAAAGCTTCCACGAACGCAACGAACGATTTCATTCTACTTGCGCCGCGCCTTGGCGGGTGTGGAAATACCCCGTTGCGAAGGGGTTTAAATCAAGTGACCATCTTGGCCCAGCACCTGGTCGATGCGGGCGATGAGCTTGTCCACATGTTCGGGTGATGGCATGTCGGCCGAGTCAGCCGACGGCGCCACTGCAGGCACGGCCGCAGCAGGCCGTTCGGTCAGCTCGTAAGCCAGGTTCAGCGCGGACAACACGGCAATGCGCTCGCGCGCCTTGAGCTTGCCGCTGTCACGGATGGCGCACATTTCGCGGTCCACGTGCGACACCGCTTCTTTCAGGCGCACTTCGCCGCCGTCGGGGCAGCCCAGCAAATAGCTCTGGCCCATGATCGAGACTTCGATTTGTTTCATGCGTCGGGCGTGTGACTCGGGGTGGTGTCGGGGGAGGACGCGGGCAGCTTGTCGATCAGGGCATCGATGCGGGCGCGGGCAGCGGCCAACCGGGCTTTGAGCGAATCGCGCTCGTGCGTGGTCACGTCCAGTTGCTGCTGCAACAGGTCGTGGGTGCGCTGAAGCTCTTCGTGACGCAGCAGCAACCGCTCAACGCGCTCGGTGAGATCATCGATTCGTGACATGGCGGCCATTGTAGGCGCCCTTACAATCCCTGTCGTTGGTGCTCGCGCTGGGGTTCTCCCCGGTGCAGTTCAACGGGAAGCAGGGTGGCTCGGGCATTTCAGATGCCAGCCATACCTGCGCTGCCCCCGCAACGGTCGGCGGTCGAAGCGTTTGTTGCCCAACAAGCGCTTCCGCTCGTGCTCTCTTGCCACTGGATGTTCTTGCATCTGGGAAGGCTGCATGGGTTGCACCGCCTAGCCCGGATACCGGCCAACAGAGGGCGTGAAGTGGTGTGAACCGCTGCACGCATATTGCTCACTGCCTGCGGGGACGCTGGCGCGAGTTGCTTTTTCCTGTTGTTTTCATCATGTTATCTTTGAATTCGGTGCGCCTGGCACCTGGGGTGCGTTCGGCCGTGGCCGTGGCGTGTGGGTTGGTTTGGCTGTCGTCGGCGCAGTTAACTTGGGCGGCCGATGTCGGGCTTGAACCGATGGTGGTGACGGCGACGCGCGCGCCTGTGCCACTGAGTGAATTGGTGGCCGATGTCACCGTGGTGAGTCGCCAAGACATCGAGCGGTCAGTCGCTTCAGACCTGTTGGACCTTTTGCGTCAGCAGCCGGGCATCGAGATGGCCCGCAATGGTGGACCAGGGGGGTCGTCCTCGGTGTTCACCCGGGGCGCGGACAACCGCTTCACGGCCTTGCTGATTGACGGCGTGCGCGTGGATGCCCAAAGTGGCGATGGCGGCGCGCCCTGGTTGAACATCC
>Ga0209841_1000217_pt1 | contig 13849 bp, 13 predicted proteins | sample GWRWT4_30Apr14_FD_187185 | JGI IMG/M metagenome (GOLD analysis project Ga0209841, IMG submission 187185) | Sand microcosm microbial communities from a hyporheic zone in Columbia River, Washington, USA - GW-RW T4_30-Apr-14 (SPAdes) (version 2) | ecosystem: Engineered > Artificial ecosystem > Sand...
ACGGCGTGAAATATGCATGGCTGAATCCTTCATTATGCTGATGCCCGACTGCACCGGAAAGATGACAATGCCGTTGCAGCTTGATAGAGCGCCGCTAAATCAAACCAAAGGCTTTTGTTTCCCATGACAGTTCGCACCCGTGTTGCGCCATCCCCCACCGGCGACCCCCATGTCGGCACCGCGTATATAGCGCTTATCAACTATTGTTTTGCCAAAAAACATGGTGGCGAATTCCTGCTGCGCATCGAGGATACCGATCAGGTGCGCTCGACGCCGCAGTCGGAGCGGATGATATTAGAATCGCTGAAATGGCTTGGCCTTAGCTGGAACGAAGGCCCCGACGTCGGCGGCCCGCACGGTCCTTATCGCCAATCGGAACGCAGCGCGATTTATACCGAACATTGCGACCGTTTGCTTGCCGATGGCCATGCCTTCAAATGCTATTGCACATCGGAAAAACTGACCGATATGCGGCGGCACCAGATTGCCGCGAAGCAACCACCCAAATATGACGGCACGTGCCTAGCGCTGACCGAGGCCGACCGTGCGAAGCTTGATGCGGAGGGCGTTTCCCATGTCGTTCGTATGAAAATCCCGGGCGAGGGCAAGTGCATTGTCCATGATACGCTACGCGGTGAAATCGAGTTCGAATATGCGGTCGTAGATATGCAGGTGCTGATGAAATCAGACGGCCTGCCGACTTACCACCTCGCCAATGTTGTCGACGATCATCTCATGGGCATCACGCATGTGATGCGCGGCGAGGAGTGGATATCGTCCGCACCCAAGCATCTGCTGCTCTATCAATATTTCGGCTGGGAACCGCCGGTGCTCACGCACCTGCCGTTGTTGCGTAACGCCGACAAATCGAAACTGTCAAAACGCAAGAACCCGACCTCAATCCTGTTTTACCAGCGTGCGGGGTACCTGCCGCAAGCGATGCAGAATTTCCTCGGGCTGTTCATCAAATCGGCCAGCGAGGAGGATGAGAAGACCTCGCTGCAAGACCTTATCGATGGATTTGACGTCCACAATATCTCGCTCGGCGGTCCTGTATTCGACACATCGAAGCTCGATTGGCTCAATGGCCGTTATCTGCGCGAGGAACTGGACGTCGGACAGTTTCTCGACGCTGTAAAAGCATGGGCACTGAACGACGCCTATCTGACGCCGATTGCCGAAATGGCGCAGGCGCGGATTACCAAATTGTCCGATTTGGGCGGGCTTGTTGGCATGTTCTTCATGAACCGCATCGACGGCATGACCGCAGAGGCGCTGCGTGACGGCGTGAAGATCGAGCAGGATCAACAGCGTGCGGCCTATACGCTGGCGCTGCAGCAATTTGACGGGCTGATCGAATGGAACAAGGAGGGCGTCGAAGCCACCCTGCGCCGCACAGCCGAGGTGCTCGATGCCAAGCTGAAGGATGTGATCCGGCCGATGTATATCGCCATCACTGGCCAACCTCAGGGTGTGCCGCTGTTCGATGCCATCGTCCATCTTGGCCGTGACATCATCCGCGAACGCCTCCGCCACGCCATGGAGCTATTGGGTCCGGCGAGCAAAAAGGAGGTCGAGGCCTGGGCAGAGTTGTTGACCTCGGAAAAGGCCGAGTGATCTTGTTGCGGCGGCGATGACCGATCATGCCTGACATCCAACTGCACGAAAGCTGGAAAACGCCGCTGCTGCCTGAATTCTCTTCAGATTATATGGCGGCGTTGAAGCAGTTTCTGCAGTCGGAAAAGGCAGCCGGCAAGACCATTTACCCCAAGGGAAGTGAATGGTTTCGGGCGTTGGACCTGACGCCGCTCGACAAGGTGCGTGTCGTCATCCTCGGGCAGGATCCCTATCATGGTCCGGACCAGGCGCATGGCTTGTGCTTCAGCGTCAAACCCGGTGTCCGGCCACCGCCCAGCCTCGTGAATATCTATAAGGAGCTGGAAAGCGATTTGGGCCTGCCCCGACCGCGCCATGGCTTTCTGGAACATTGGGCGCGGCAAGGCGTGCTGCTGCTCAACAGCGTATTGACCGTGGAAATGGCAAAGGCCGCGTCGCACAGCAAAAGGGGATGGGAGCAGTTTACCGATGCCGTCATAAAGCTGGTGAACGTCAAGCCCGACCCTGTCGTATTTCTCCTGTGGGGCAGCTATGCCCAGAAGAAAGCGGCCTTTGTGGATTCAACGCGGCATCTGGTATTGAAAGCTGCGCATCCTTCGCCCTTATCGGCCTATAATGGTTTTCTGGGGTGCCGCCATTTTTCGCAAGCCAACGCTTTTCTGGAAAAGCACGGACAACCCCCCATAGACTGGAGCCTGCCGGATGCCTTTTGATGACCAGCCGCACCGGCGGTTCAATCCGCTCAACGGGCAATGGGTGCTCGTCTCTCCACACCGGGCCAAACGGCCTTGGCAGGGGCAGCAGGATGAACCGGACAACAGCATCCGCCCGGCCTATGACCCCGGATGCTATCTTTGCGCCGGTAATGAACGTGTCGGCGGTGTGGCTAATCCGGATTATGCCGATGTGTTTGTGTTCGACAATGACTTTGCCGCGCTTTTGCCCGGCGATGATGCGCCGGAAGAAGGGGGCGGTCCGCTGTTTCAGGCGGCGCCTGCCAACGGGACTTGCCGCGTCATCTGCTTTTCGCCCGACCATGGCAAAAGCCTGCCCGAACTTCCCGTGACCGCCATCCGCCGCGTGGTGGATGTGTGGGCCGCGCAGGAGGCCGATCTCGCGAAATCCCATGCCTATGTGCAGATTTTCGAAAATAAGGGCGCGATGATGGGCTGCTCGAGCCCGCATCCGCATGGCCAGATATGGGCAACAAGCTACGTCCCGGCCGAGCTTGAGCAAGAAAATAATACACAATATCAATGGTTTAAACAACATGGCACGCCCATGCTGCTGGCCTATGCCGAGGCCGAACGCGCCGACGGCAGCCGCACCGTGGCCTCCAACGACCATTGGCTGGCGGTCGTCCCCTATTGGGCAAGCTGGCCTTATGAGGTCCTTCTCCTTCCCCTCTTTACCGTTTCAAGCATCAGCCGCGTTAACAAACTGCAACGGGATACCCTCGCCGAGATGCTCAAGACCATCACCACAGCCTATGACAATCTGTTCCAAACGAGCTTTCCCTATTCGATGGGCTGGCATGGTGCACCGTCGGACGAGCGGGACGCAGCCCACTGGCAATTGCACGCCCATTTCTACCCGCCGCTGCTGCGCTCGGCGAGCGTCCGCAAATTCATGGTCGGCTACGAAATGCTCGCCGAAGCGCAACGTGATCTGACTCCAGAAACCGCCGCCGCACAACTTCGGGCACAAAGCCCGGTCCACTACCGGAGCAAAACATGACCCCCGCCGACACCGCCCTGCGCCAACGGGTAACCTCTGCCTTCGCGACATATTTTGGTGAACAGCCCTTTTGTGCTGTCCGTGCGCCGGGCCGCGTCAATCTGATCGGCGAGCATACAGACTATAATGACGGCTTTGTCCTGCCCTGCGCGATCGGCCCTGCGACCATGGTCGCCGCCAGCGCCCGTAATGACGGCAATATAAATGTCGTCGCCGCAGATTTTGACGGCGCAACGGACAGTTTTGCGCTGGACGACATTACCCCTGCCACACAAGGCTGGGCCAATTATGTTCGCGGCATGGTCGACGCCCTAAAAAAAGCAGGACTTCCATTGGTCGGCGCCGACCTTGCGATAGCAGGCAATGTGCCCAAGGGTGCCGGTCTATCATCCTCGGCTTCGCTGGAGATCGCCGTAGGTCAAGCCATGCTTGCGCTCACCGGCGGATTGATTGATCGCACCCGTCTTGCACAAATTGCACAGGCGGCGGAGTGTGATTTTGTCGGCACCCAATGCGGCATCATGGACCAGCTCATTTCTGCCCAGGGCAAGGCGGGGAATGCGTTGCTGATTGACTGCCGGTCACTTTCCCTGACCGACGCGCCGGTTCCTGACGACATGGCCATCATGATTGTGCATTCCGGCGTCACAAGGGGTCTGGTGGAAGGTCATTATAATGAGCGCCGCCGTCAATGCGAAGCGGCTGCAAAGGCAATGGGGGTAGCTGCGTTGCGTGATGCCGACATGGAGCTGCTGAACGCCACTACATTGGACCCCACAACCCGCGCCCGCGCCCGCCACGTCATCGGCGAAAACCAGCGAACACTTGATGCAACCGTGGCGCTCGCCAACGGCGACCTAGCGACGCTTGGCGGCTTAATGGCGCAAAGCCATGCGTCGATGCGCGACGATTTTGAAATCACTGTCCCTGCCATCGACCAGCTTGTAGCTTTATTGCAAACAGCGATAGGACCCCATGGCGGCGCGCGGATGACCGGCGGCGGCTTTGGGGGTGCCTGTGTGGCGATACTTGCAGCCGACCAGGTTAATCATGTGCGCGCTGCGGTAAAACAGGGCTATCGAACGCCCGACGGCAACCCTGCACTCATACTGATCGAACGCCCCGGCCCCGGCGTTGCAATTTTAAGTTAAATAATGCGTCATGCGTCCCGCTTTGGATTGACATCGGCAATCGAAAGCCGCTAAGCGCGCCGCCTACCCCGTGCCCAGATGGCGGAATTGGTAGACGCACCAGCTTCAGGTGCTGGCGCTGGTAACGGCGTGGAGGTTCGAGTCCTCTTCTGGGCACCATTTTTCGGGCGCGGTACCGCTTGGCCCGAATCGCGCAAAGTCAAAACATCGCTGGGAAAAACATGGTGCCGCCTATAGGATTCGAACCTACGACCCCCGCATTACGAATGCGATGCTCTACCAACTGAGCTAAGGCGGCGATGGCTTTTGGCCACGGCGGTTCGCATAGACATCTGCGGCCATGAATTCAAGCGTCCTTTGCCAATACAAAAAACCCCGGTGGCGGACCACCGGGGTAGGTTTTTGCTAGGTTTGTCCCGAAAGCGTTATTAACGCAGCAGGTTCAATACGCCCTGCTGGCTCTGGTTGGCCTGTGCCAACATTGCGGTCGAGGCCTGGCTCAGGATCTGTGCCGACGCAAGCTTGGTCGATTCAGCCGAGAAGTCAGCGTCTTGAATACGCGATTTTGCTTCCGTCAAATTGGTGGCGGTTGATGTCAAATTGTTGACAGTCGCATCCAGACGGTTCTGTACGGCACCGATGTCGGCACGTTGTGTTGCAACGGTGTCGATTGCGGTGTCGAGCAGGTTCAGAGCTGTGCTAGCACCTGCAGAAGTCGACAAATCGACGGCACCGATACCAAGACCGGCAGCGGTCATGGCAACCAGGTCGATATCTACGGTTTCACCGCTTTCAACACCGGTCTGGATGCTGATTGTTTTTGCGGCGTCGATAAGAACGGTGCCGTTGAAATCGGTACGCGTGGTGATGTCACCGATTTGGGCAACCAGCGCGGTAGCTTCAGCGGCGATAGCGGTACGGTCAGATGCAGCGGCCGTGCCGTTGGCAGACTGAACGGCCAATTCACGCATACGAACGAGGATATTCGAAATCTCGCCCATCGCGCCTTCAGCGGTCTGCGCCAAAGAAATACCGTCATTGGCGTTACGTACGGCTTGGTTCAAGCCACGGACTTTTGCATCCATACGGGTCGAAATGGCGAGGCCTGCGGCATCGTCTTTCGCTGCATTGATGCGCTTGCCGCTCGACAAACGCTCCATTGCCTGTCCAAGATCCATATTCGCCATACGCGAAGCATTCTGAGCGCGAAGTGCGCTGACATTTGTGTTGACTACGGTCATGATAAATCCTTTTGCTGTCTCTCTATTGGGGCAGCCCTAATCGACGAGCAGCCTCGGAAAGCAGTAACGGCGGAACCTGGCACAGCTTTAATCCTACATCGTCGGAATATTGGCGGGGCATATATTTTATATGTCTAACATGTTGTATATAATGACTTAATAACAATCTGGCACGACCATTGCTTATAAACTCGCATAGGCAATTCCGCCTTCGGACCAAAGCATATGTCGACCATTGACCAGAGCCGGTTGCTGCAAATGCGTTCAACAATTCTGAGCCAGAACGGGGCGCTGCAACGTGCCGCCGGGCGTGGCGTAGATACAGTCGAGACTGTCGCCCAGGCCCCTTTTGCCAAAACCATGACCGATGCGCTGCAAATGGTGAATTCGCAGCAAAGCAAGGCAAGCGAATTATCCGCATCTTACGAACGCGGCGAAACGCACGACATCGTCTCGGTAATGGTCGAACGCCAAAAAGCCTCGATCGGCTTTGAAGCAACCATGCAGGTCCGCAATAAATTATTGTCTGCATATCGCGACATCATGAACATGCCGGTATAATAAATGGCCGATAACCAGATACTTTCCGCTGAAGCTGTTCCGGCAGGAGGTCAGATGACCCGCTTTGCCACGCCCTCCACCTCGGGTGGCTTTGGCGCGTTGCGCGATATTACGAACCAGCCTGCGGTCCGAAAGGCGCTTCCCGCGCTGGCATTGACCGCGGCCGTTGGCATTGCCGCGATTTCCTATTTTGCGATGGCCACGCCTGCCCAAGCCCCATTATTCCAAGGCTTGGCGGAGGGCGATAAAGCTGCGGTTGCCGATGCTTTGCAAGCGTCGGGTATTAGCTACAGTCTTGACCCTGGCACCGGCGCGCTTTCGGTTGATGCCGGCAAAGTCCATGAAGCCCGTATGCTGTTGGCAGGGCAAGGGTTGCCTAAAGCAATGCCATCAGGCGACGCGGTGATTGCGTCCTTACCAATGGGGTCGAGCCGCGCCGTCGAAGGCGAGACGCTGCGCGGTGCGCGTGAAGCGGACCTCGCCCGCACCATAGAGGCCATCGATGCGGTAAAGACGGCACGAGTCCATCTCGCCATGCCTGAACCCAGTGTTTTCGTGCGTGAAGCACGCGAACCGGCGGCGTCCGTCATGCTGACATTGCAGCAGGGCCGCAGCCTGTCCGAAGCACAGGTTCGCGCGATCCGTCATCTTGTCGCATCGTCGGTACCCGGACTTGCCGCCGATTCTGTGTCGGTAATCGACCAGAGCGGCGCACTTATATCCTCACCCACCGGTAGCGCTGATCAGGAAATGTTCCAATTGCAAATGCAGATGGAGGAGCGATATCGTCAGGCAGTTGTTACGCTTTTGACCCCGATCGTCGGGGCCGAAAATTTCTCGGTCGAAGTCCATGCCGATGTTGATCCAAGCGAAACGCAATCCACCCGCGAAACCTTTCCAAAAGATGATCGCGCATTGAGAAGCGAAGAAGGCAATAAAAGCACGCAAAGTGCTTCGACGCCCGGTGCAGTGGGCATTCCTGGCGCATTGTCAAACCAGCCGCCTCCTGCAAGCCAGTTGACCGCTACACCGCCCGGCCAGACTGCCCAGCCAAATGAAGGCGAAAGCCAAAGCGAAGAGACTTACACGCGCAACTTTGATGTCGGTCGGGAAATTGCGGTAACGCATCAGCCGCAAGGAAATTTGCGGCGGTTATCTGTCGCCGTCGCCTTGCGTGACGTAAAGGGTCAGAAAAAGCCGAGTGCCGCCGACGTCGCCGCGCTTGAGGCTTTGGTTAAAGGCGCTGTTGGCTTTAGCACCGAACGCGGTGATCTGGTGGCGATATCATCGCGGCCTTTTGCCGAACAGGCAGAAGCAGTCGTTAATTTCTGGGACGAACCTTGGTTCTTTCCGCTTGTTCAGCAAATTGGGGCTGTCCTGGTTGCCATTCTCGCCTTCGTATTTATCGGACGGCCTTTGATGAAAGCGGCCAAAAGCAAGATGGCTGCGGCAAAAGAGCAAGCCGAAGTAGAGCAAAAATTGCTGGCAGCAACCGGCCAGCCGAGAGTTTCAAATCAAGTGACAATCGAAATGATTGAAGCTGCACCAAGCTATGAAGCGCGGGCCAATCTCGTGCGTTCCTTTATCCGTCAAGACCCCGAGCGTGCTGCGCTAGTCGTGCGTCAGATGATTCAGGAGCGGGCAAATGGATGAAGATATTGCACCCGGTGAAGCCGCCGCATTTGCAACTGCCGCTCCGGGTATCAGTGGCGAATTATCCGCAGCCATATTGATGATGTTGCTGGAAGACGGCGATGCCACCACTATTTTGCAGCATCTCGCACCTGACGAAGTAAAGGCACTTGGTAAGGGTATGTTCGAAGCATCCAGCGCCAACGAAAATGATGTCGAAAAAGCGTTGGAAAGTTTTGTTGCCAGCAACCGTGATCTTTCGGCTTTAGCAGTCGGAGCTCCGGTACGTATCCGCGATATGATGCACAAAGCCCTCGGCAATGTGCGGGCAGGCAACATATTGTCCGAAATCGAACCGCAATCCAGCGCCCCTTCGCTTGACATTTTGCGGTGGATGGATGCGGCATCGATATCCGAGCTCGTCGCATCCGAGCATCCCCAGGTTGCTGCAGTTATTCTTTCCGTCTTGACCCCAGAAGTCTCGGCGGTGGCAATTTCTTCGCTTGATGAGGCAACCCAGACCGATCTGCTTTTCAGGTCGGCAAATTTACGTTCGATTCCGGCCGAAGCCATCGAAGATCTGGAAGCGATTTTGATGAACTACACCAGTAGCAAGGCACACGCACCAGATGTGGCGTTGGGCGGTCGCAACGAGGTGGCCCGTATTGTTAAAAACCTTCCGAGAGCAGCCGCAGAAAAACTGCTTCGTTCGCTCCGGAAAAAAGATCGCTTGCTTGCTGATGCCATCGAAGAAGAGATGTTTGTATTCGACGATCTGGCAGCGCTCGATGCCAAGGCACTTGGTACTATTCTTCGCAATGTCGATTCGGACCAGATTGCCTTGGCCGTAAAAGGCGCCAGCGATGTTTTGGGCGAGAAAATGCTCGGCACACTCTCGGCGCGCGCCGCACAAACAATTCGGGACGATATTGCCGATATGGGCCAAGTCAAACGCGCCGATGTCGAAACCGCCCAAAAGGCTGTTATTGCCGTCGCCCGGCAAATGGCGGCATCGGGCGAAATCTCGATGGGTGGAAAGAGCGACGATTATGTCTGACGCCCCGAAGAGAATTTCTTTACTCGCGGCAACGTCGCAAGGGTCTGCATTTCGTGCCGGCTCTTTGCCAACAGCGGTGTCGAATGTTAAGCGAGTCCCAGATGAATATGCCCGGGGCCTTGCCGATGGGCAACAAATGACAGAAGCTGCGTTTGACGCAGAACGCACCGCGATGCAAAGACTGCTTGCCAGCGCGCAGGCCTTTCAGTCCGATGCAGGGCCGGAACTTTCGCTGCTGCTTCGTGAAACTGTTGTCCGGCTCGTCAGTCAAATTACCGATGGCGTGACAATCGATGAAACCCTTTTGAACAAGCAGATTGCGCGTGCGGTCGACATTATAACCGAAGCGGATGAAGCGCGGCATATATTATTGCATCCCGACGATGCCGCACTTGTTGGCAATACAATCGGTAAGCTAGCCGTCCGTAGCGACCCCAGCCTACCCCGTGCGATGGTCCGTATCGAATGTTCGCACGGCTGGATTGAGCATGGCGTTGCACTGGGTATGGATCGATTGCGCGAATTGTTGCATTGCGAAGGAATGGCCGCATGACCGCCCGCATCGCCCAAGCCGCACGTTCGATATTTGAATCGCTGCATCTGGAGGCTGCTACGCCCCGACGAGTAGGCTCGCTGACTGCCTGCAAAGGCCAATTCCTCGAAGCCGCAGCTTTCCCATATCCCGTGGGTACAGCGGTACGTATCGCACAAAATGGCGGTGGTTTTGTAACGGGCGAAGTCGTTGGGTTTCGCGGTAACAAAAGCATCATCCAACCATTTTCGCAGCGGATGTCTGTCGCGACTGGTGCCCGGGTTTTTCCATGTGGCCGCCATGACCATATTGCTTGTGGCGATGGACTGCTCGGCCGCATTATCGACGCGCAAGGTGCGCCGCTGGATGGTCGGCCTTTAACCGGCTGCCACGAAAGCTGGCCAATCACCGGCGTGGCGTCTAGCCCGCTTGTGCGTGGCCGCATCACCCGCCCCATTGATTGCGGAGTGCGCGCGATCAATGGCCTATTGACGATTGGCGAAGGCCAGCGTGTCGCCGTGATTGCAGGTTCGGGTGTCGGCAAGTCGGTCCTTATGGGGCAGATATTGGAAGGTATTGATGCCGATGTCATCGTTACCGGCCTGATTGGCGAGCGCGCGCGCGAAGTCAGTGATTTTATCGAAACCAAACTGACCCCGCGCATTGCATCCAAATCGGTGGTTGTCGCCGTCGCTGCTGACCATTCGCCGTTGTTACGTTTACGAGCTGCAATGCGTGCCACGGCCATCGCCGAATATTTCCGCGCCCAAGGCAAAAAAGTCTTGTTGCTTATCGACAGCCTGACCCGCGTCGCCCATGCCCAACGCGAGATCGGGTTGGCCCTGGGTGAGCCGCCGACGATGAAGGGTTACACCCCATCATCACTGGCTCTGATACCGCAACTGGTTGAACGCGCGGGCATTGACAGCCGCACTGGTGGCTCAATAACCGCTATCTACACCGTGCTTGCCGATGGCGGCGACCTTGAAGATCCTATTGTTGACGCGGCCCGGGCGATTGTTGACGGGCATATCGTGTTATCGCGGACATTGGCTGAAAACGGGACTTTCCCCGCCATTGATGTCGCTCGTTCCTTGTCCCGTATCATGCCCGATATTGTCGATGCCGAACATATGGCTGCAGCCGCCCATTTTCGTCAGCTTTGGTCAACCCATGAACAGAATCGCGATTTGCTCCTCATGGGTGCCTATTCCGCAGGGAATGATGCTGTGCTTGACGATGCCATCGCAATGCACGGCGACATGCTGAATTACATCAGTCAGCCTATGCAGAGCTCAATTCAGTTCAACGCTTCGCGTGATGCACTATTGCAAGGGTTCGGCGCATGACCCGCAATGTAGAACGCCGCGCCAGGATTGTCCGTATTCGTACTGCCGAAAGCCGGATCGCCCAGATGGAACTGGCTCAGGCCAAAGGCAGCGCTAACCAGATAAAGTCCATCGTTGACCGGATTGTTGCCTTGAACAATGAAAATGTTTCCGCATCGGGTGCAACCGACGGGATGTCGCTTGCCGCCATTTCGGAGACGAGAGCGCGCCTCGACACCGCCCTTAAGGCAACGGCAGCGCCGCTGGAGCACGCGATACAGCGCGTCAGCCGCCAGCAAACTTATAGCGTATATTCCGAAATGAGGGAGCAAGGCGCACGCCGCTTGCTTGAAAAAGCAGAGCGTGAAAGCGCCCGCCAAAGCGAACTCAAAGCAGCAAATTCGCGCTGCCACCCCAAACAACAAACAAGCGGCGACGAACAATGAACGTGAACACGATCCAAAACATCATCACCCCGCCGAGCAAGGCGAAACCGCACGCAAGTGGTAAAGAGGCCGCGTTGGACTTTGTGGCGTTGATCGAAAACGCACCCCAAAATGGTGTCCAAAATAGCCTTGCAAAATCGGCAATTCCCGACGCGCCCGAGACATTTCCCGCTCCCGCCAAAGCCGATACTGTATTTGCCACTTCAGCACCTGCAGCAGGGGCTGAACCGGTCACGTTCGCGCCAAAGGCCACATCGGAAACGAAACCCGTGCCCATTCAAAATGGCCAATTTCGGAAAATTGATCTGGGTGTGAAGGTTGCAGATCAAGAAATGGATTCCGTTACGATAACCCCTTCATTTACGAACGTTGATTCCAAACCTTCTGCGCCAACGCCGTCCAATGAAGCTGCCGTGACAGTGAAGGATTTGGACGGGCGCTTCACTGCCGATACCGGCAAGCTCTCCGATGTGGAGGAACCGGTAACGACCCCGCAAGATAGCGAATCTCCAAAAGTCGCGGCTAAGACAGATATGCAAATTCCCAAAAGGGTTCCGGATCAACTTGCCCGGCCGCTGATCGCTACGACACAAAAAATTGATAGCGGACATTCTGAAGATGAAGCTCTGGACCAGGCGGATACACCATTAGGCGAACTTCCTGCGACACTTGCACAAACGGGCGGTCAACCGGCCAATTTTGGTCCCTTGAAAATCGTCACAACCGATTTGGCTCCACCAAAGAGCGAGTTGCCACAGGACATGAAAGCCGCCCTGCCCAGCGGCGACTACGGCCATAAAAAAATCGCCGTTGCTGCCGCAGAAATACAACACAAATCGCACCCGGTTGAACAGCCGGTAGCGCCGTTTTCTATGCTGGTGACAACGTCGACGGCCGCGGCTCCCGCAACATTTAATGCGCCTTTATTTGCGACGCCTGATGTCTACTCCACACAACAGCTTGATCTTGCCCGTGACACACAATGGATCGAACAACTTACGCGTGAAATAGTGTCGGTTGCCGGACAAGATGGCAAGCTGCGCTTTGGGTTGGCCCCTGACGGTCTGGGCCAATTGGAAGTCATGGTCGAAACACAACCGGATGGTGTGAATATCCAGTTTCAGACCAGCACTGAAAGTGCCGCCAAAATCATTGCGGCTGAACAGCCCAAATTACTTGAAGAATTACGCCAGTCCGGGGTTCGTGTCACAAATGGCGACCTGATGGCTGGCCACCAGATGCAAGGTCAGCGCGATCAGTCCCGAAATCCTAACCCTGCATGGCAAACGCCATCCAGCCAAACCAGTCGGCCCACTCCCTCTTCCAACCCTAATACGTCGCATAGCGGACGTTTTGCTTAAGAAAGAACCGGACACATGAGCAAGATCAAAGAAAAAACCGAAGGTAAAGGCGGCAAAAGTAAGAAGATGCTTTTGATCGGCGTAGGCGCAACCCTTTTGACTGCAGGTGGTGCCGCAGGCGGTATGTATCTGTCAGGCGGTGTTACCGGCAAAGAAGCTGAAGAAGACCCGCACCGTCCAAAATTGGTAGAACGCAGCGAAGAGCCTGCTGAACCCCCGGCCGAGGGCGAAGAAGGCAAGGTCGTTCATAAAGAAGGCACTGTGTCGGTTAAAAATGACAAGGTAAAAGTCGATCCGAAAAAGTTTGAAGTAACCTATGTCGCACTTGAGCAGAGCTTTACAGCCAACCTGGCTGACGGCGCCGGCTTTGTCCAATTGGGTATCAGTCTGGCTACATATTATGACGGCAAGGTTGTGGCGAATGTAGAGCGTCAAGCAGTACCCATTCGGTCCGCCGTGCTCATGGTCCTCTCGCAACAGGACGCAGCAGTGCTTTCTACGCCACAGGGCAAGCAGATGCTGCAACGCGATTTGACGCAGGCTATCAACGATGTTCTTCGCCAGAAAGAAGGCTTTGGTGGCATTGATAATGTGTATTTCACCAACCTGGTGATCCAGTGACGGCGGCATCACCCCAAATGATGCAGCTGACCAGGAATGCAAATGATGCGGCCGAACTTAACCAGCTCGAGCCGTTGGCGCAGCGCATATCCCAATCGATCCAAAGCCTGCTCGGAAGCTTTACCAAAGGCGCGTTCCAGATAACCACCGGAACAGCAAACGGCGCACGTTATCCTGAATGGCGGATCGCTCAAAACCCGTTTAGCGCGGTTTTTCGCTATGCGATGCCGAAGCGTGGCGAGGAATTGCTTGTCCATTTGCCCGGATCGCTCGTTTGCCAGATCGTCGACCTTTATTACGGCGGAAGTGGGACGGTGCAGGCCCGGGCCGAGTTTTCGGCGGCAGAAATGCGTTTCTTGTCAGGTTTTGGATCTCAGCTGGCGCCTTTGCTCAAGGCCCACATTGATCCCGATGAAGGTTCGCCATTTGAATATGTCCGGGCTGAAACAGACTTGCTGCAAATGACATGGCCGAAATCGCGCGAGGCGATCATCGTACAATCCTTTTTTGCCGAGGGCGAAGCCATCAAACCTTCTGCGGTCAGCCTTATCCTGACAACCGAAAC
>Ga0209841_1000218_pt1 | contig 13846 bp, 12 predicted proteins | sample GWRWT4_30Apr14_FD_187185 | JGI IMG/M metagenome (GOLD analysis project Ga0209841, IMG submission 187185) | Sand microcosm microbial communities from a hyporheic zone in Columbia River, Washington, USA - GW-RW T4_30-Apr-14 (SPAdes) (version 2) | ecosystem: Engineered > Artificial ecosystem > Sand...
GAATCGCGCATGCGTGCGGAAAATAAAATCGCGTATCAACGAAAAATTGCACAGTGTTGTCGGGAGCTGGCATACCTTTACTCTAACAATAGAAATGGGAAAGGTGCCCGACGGGCCTATGTTAACGCAGCGCAATGGGCTGAACCACTTAAAGTTGTGATGCCAATAATAAAAACCGTTGTTAAAGACATTCTGAATTTCGGCAAAACTGTTTGATTCTGGACTTTACCCAAGGCCGTGCTCGTCGGGTTAAAAAATTTTTTACCTCCCGCGTTCTTCTCGTTACACTGCGCTCTGTTATAAAGCAGACAGCAAGCACGTAGGGGACTGAGTGAAGGAAAGCCAGGAACAGGTGATTCAGGCGAATGGTTTAAACTTCGCGCTAAAGCTGTGGCAATCTACAGATGGCGTGCCAACCTTGGCTTTGCATGGCTGGCTGGACAACGCCGGCAGCTTTGATGCCATCGCGCCCTTGCTGGACACGCCATTGTTTTGTGCGGTTGATCTGGCCGGACATGGTCTGAGCGAACACCGGCCCGAAGGTAGCCATTACTACATCACTGATTATGCGGCCGATGCGCTGGCAATTGCCGATGCGCTACAGTGGCGCGAATTTAATCTGATCGGCCACTCCCTAGGCGCCAATATCGCGCTGGTAATGGCAGGGATTTTTCCTGAGCGGATCAAAAAACTGGTGCTGATTGAAGGTTTTGGCCCTCACAGTCGCGAGGCCGATGCGGCTGTTTCGCAACTGCGTTCGGCCTTTGCCAAGATGAAAACCTACAAGCCGAAAAAACAGCCAGTGTATCCCGATTGGGCTACCATGGTTGAAAAACGCATGCAGGGCAGTACGCCTGTTAATCGCCAGGCGGCCGAAATTTTATGTAAAAGAGGCGTTAAAGCCGTAAGCGGTGGCTGGTCGTGGCGATCCGATCCGCGTTTGCGTTATCCCTCGCCCTTGCGCTTGACCGAAGCCGAAGTTCGGGCGCTGATTGCTAACATCAGCGCACCGACCTGTCTGATATTGGGGGATAAAGGTCTGCCTCTTGAGTTCATGAAAGTAGAATCGCGACGAGAAAAACTGGTCAATTTGCACATAGCAACCCTGCGCGGAGGGCATCATCTTCATCTTGAAGAGGGTGCCGAACACGTCGCCGCTACCATCAATACATTTTTAGTAACGAAGTAATAACGCATGACAAAAACAACAATGCCCTGGGATGAACAGCACTTCAATGTCAACGGTTTAAAAATGCATACCAAAATGTGGGGACCAGAAGACGGTCAGCCCGTCATTGCGCTCCACGGTTGGCTCGACAATGCCGCCAGTTTTGATTTGCTGGCCAAACAATTGCCCGATTTAAGAATTTGCGCCGTTGATCTGATCGGCCATGGCAGGAGTGATCACCGACCTGGCTGGGGTCATTATTATTTTAACGAATATGTTTTTGATATTCTGGAACTGGCAAGCTGCTTGGGCTGGACACGTTTTAACTTGATGGGGCACTCCATGGGCGCCCATATTTCCGTGATGACCGCAGGCATCGAACCGCAGCTTATCAATAAATTGATGTTGCTCGAAGGTTTTGGTGCACCCAGCATGGTGTCGCCGGAGACATTACCCATTCTTATGCAAACGTCGTTTAGAAAAACCGTGGGACTGCGACAAAAATCACCCCCTTTGTATCCTTCGCTCGATGCCGCTGTTCAGGCACGTATTAATGGATTTTTTAAAATTGATCCACCCGCTGCGCGACTCTTGTGTGAACGTGGTACGCAGCCATTAGGAGAGGGTTTGATGTTTAGCACCGATCCACGTTTGCGTTTTATTTCTTCATCCGCCGCAGGCCATGAAGAATTTTGTGCTTTTGTGAAAGCCATTGAAGCGCCCAGTTGTTTGATACTGGCGGAAGACGGCGTACCTCGCGATGAAGTTGAGTTGCAAAAACGAATCAGCCTGCACCGGAATTTGCGTGTAGAGCATTTACCCGGCGGGCATCACCTGCATATGGAAAAACAAGCACCTGATGTGGCGCGCATTATTGCTGATTTTTTTGCAACAACGTGGCAATCACTGGAAACAATAAAATGAATTACGACAGGCCAGTTGAAAAAAATCTGCGTGATTTTGGCGCATTAATTGTACGCACACTATGCCTGTATTGTATTTTTATTGGCACTGTGTCGGCGCAACTGAAACAGCATTTTCCTGATTTTGTCGAATTCCAGGGCAGTGTGTTACTAAGTGAAAAAAAGGGTTTGCCGCAGGAAGAATACCGTCTTCCTTTGGGCACCTTAAAAAAAACCAATGGCCGAATCGAACCCAAAAAGCAGCAAATACTGCAGGGGCAGGTCCATCATCTGACCTATGAAATTGGCCGTGATCACACGCCGGAAACCGTTTTTAACTATTACCATGCCTATTTTAAGGCGCAAAAGTTCAGTGTGCTTTTTGAGTGCGCTTCTCTGAAATGCGGCAGCAATTCAGACTGGGCCAATAAAATATTTGGGCAACGGGAGTTAAATGGTTTTGATGGAAGCCAGCATTATGTCGCTTTGCGTTCACCCGCAGGCGGTGCTGAACGTTATGTTGCCTTATATTTTGTACAAGGTGGCAACAAAAAGAACTTTATTCATCTGGATCTGATTGTTCCTGCGGATAAAACCATAAACGACACCGACATGTTTGCGCCTTTGCTTGACAAGGGCTTTGCCTTGTTACCGGGAATACGTTTTTCAGACACGGGTATTCTTGATCTTCAGGCCAGCCAAAATGATTTGAATGCGGTGATTGTGTGGTTGCAGAAAAATCCTGACCGAAGAATCGCCGTTGTGGGCCATACGCACCCGCGCCCGGATGTGGACGCTGCCTTGGTCGAATCAAAAAAAGCGGCAGAACAGCTTGTGGACTATATAACGAAGCAAGTGAACGGCGTAAACCTGACCGCTTATAGCGTGGGTCCCTTGGCGCCCAGTGGTGCAACAAAAAATCAATCCTTTTACGTGCAGTGGATTTTATTGCCTTAGTTTTCTTGAGCTTTATGGAAGCGTTGCTGCTTTTTGTCCATAACAGCGAGCGGGCTAATGCAAACAAAGTATTAAAGTTTTGCACAGGAGGCGTTTAAGATAGATCTGTTAAATCACTTTTATTCCGTCTCATGGTGTTTTGTCAGGTACTTTTTTCGAGGCTGATGCAAGTAATAAACAGGTGAGTGTATGATTGAATTTATGCGTAGTGCGGCGACGGTACACAGTAATGTAAACGGTACCGAACCCCTGAAACGCCCCACCCAGGCACTGGGGCGTGATGACCGCGACGACAAGCTGAGTGTTGCTGCTACACAGTCGGTGCAGCAAAGCAGGGAAGCCTTGGTGGTGCCTACTGAACTGAATAAAGACGAGTCGGTTCAGCGCAGTGAAGAAAACTCTGCACTGCAATTTAATCCGCATCTTCTGACGGGCAAGAAAACTGAAACAGTAGACGCAGATTCAGACTCGGATAACGATAAAAAAGCAGAAACCACAGGGAGCACTAGCACTCCTGCGAAAGTTGCGACACAAAATATCCTACACGATCTTCATACACTGGAGCCCGGCGCAGTACTGGGTACGCGTGTAAGCACCAGCGCCTGAGCCTGGGCATTTATTTTTTTATCAGTGATAAAAACTCGGCACGAGTGCGATGATCGTCGCGCAGGCGTCCCAACATAACCGACGTTTTCATCATTGAATTCTGTTTTTCAACCCCACGCATCATCATGCACATATGCTGTGCTTCAACGATCACGGCCACGCCGGAAGCATTGGTCATTGACATCACTGCCTCGGCAATTTCTTTGGTAAGATTTTCCTGAATCTGTAAACGTCGGGCAAACATGTCGACAATCCGGGCAATTTTCGACAAGCCAATAACCTTGCCTGTGGGCAGGTAACCCACATGGCATTTGCCAATAAAAGGCAAGAGATGATGTTCGCAGAGCGAGTAAAGCTCAATATTGTCAACAACAACCAATTCATCGGTATCAGAGGGAAAAATTGCCCCGTTGACAACTTCTTCCAGTGTTTGCTCATAACCACGGGTGATGTATTTGAATGCTTTGGCCGCGCGTTGAGGGGTATCTTTCAAACCAGGACGTGATAAATCTTCACCGATGGATTGAATGATATGTGCAAATGCGTTTTCCATTGACCTTTTACTCTTGAATGGATGAGTAACTATATGAGGGGGAACAGATCGGCATCATACTCTTTTCACCTTTCTTAAACCACCGCGTGGTAATTAAGGATTTGTGCGGAGGTTTTTTCAGCGACGTTTTGGAGTACACTTGTTTCATTTTTTCGGGAGAGGCCTGTGTTGATTAACGAGGTAGAAGCGGTTGAGGAATTACATACTATTCTCGATTTTTTACGCTGGGCGGTCAGTTGTTTTGAAGCGGCTGATATCCATTTGGGCCACGGCACTGACAATGCCTGGGACGAAGCCCTGGCCTTGATTCTGCCTTCATTGCATCTTCCGCTCACCACTGAAGCGCCTATTATTCAGGCACGTTTAACCCGTTCCGAACGCCAGTTTCTGGCCACACAAATCAAACGGCGTGTCGAAGAACGGATTCCTACCGCCTATTTGACCCATTCATCCTGGTTTGGCGAACTGGAATTTTATGTCGATGATCGGGTATTAATTCCCCGTTCTCCCTTTGCCGAATTTCTGCGCGATCACCTGCCTAACTGGTTTGATGAGGCGGGGCCTGAAAGCATTCTTGAACTGTGTACCGGCAGTGGCTGTATTGCGATTCTTGCCGCATTGAATTACCCGCAAGCCGAGGTCACGGCCTCTGATATATCGCCTGATGCACTAGAGGTGGCACGAAAAAATCGCAGCACCTATCAGCTGGATGATTCGCTCGAACTGCTTGAATCTGATCTTTTTGCAGGGATACCTGAAAGAAGTTATGACCTGATTATCAGCAATCCGCCCTATGTTAATCCGCAGGAAATGGCCTCATTGCCTGCCGAATACCAATATGAGCCGACGCTGGCTTTGGCGGCCGATGACGATGGCCTGGCGATTGTGATTGAAATTTTACAGCAGGCAAGTGCTTACCTCAGTGATGAGGGTTTGTTGGTGCTTGAAGTAGGCAGTGCTGAAGACGCTTTACAGGCACGTTATCCCGACGTGCCTTTTTTATGGCTCGAATTTGAACACGGCGGGCAGGGGGTTTTTGCCCTTACCGCATCGCAGTTAAAAGAATACCAAAGCATGTTCTAATTAAAACGCTTTAAAAAACGTCCCCAAGCTCTTTTATAAAATATATTGAGGAATAACGCAGGCCATGTCAGGAAACAGCTTCGGAAAACTCTTCACGGTGACAACATTTGGTGAAAGTCATGGCGCAGCCTTGGGTTGTATCGTTGATGGTTGCCCCCCAGGTTTGGCGTTATGTGAAGCCGATTTGCAACATGATCTGGACCGTCGTCGCCCCGGCAGTTCCAAGTACACCACCCAGCGTCGTGAAGCCGACGAAGTGAAAATTCTCTCGGGTGTGTTTGAAGGTAAAACCACCGGCACGCCCATTGGTTTGCTAATTGAAAATACCGATCAGCGTTCGCGTGATTACAGCGAAATTCTCGATCGTTTCCGCCCCGGCCACGCCGATTATACCTACCAGCAGAAATACGGTTTTCGTGATTATCGCGGCGGCGGGCGTTCATCGGCACGTGAAACAGCCATGCGTGTAGCCGCTGGAGCCATTGCCAAAAAATATCTGGGCGATCAATTCGGCGTATGCATCCGTGGCTATGTGAGCCAAATCGGCGGCATCAAGGCAGTTTTTAACAACTGGGAAAGTGTCGAAAGCAATCCTTTTTTCAGCCCCGATGAGGCGGTAATTCCGCAAATGGAAGAACTGATTGAACAATTACGCCGCGATGGCAGTTCCATTGGCGCAAAGGTTGTGATTTCAGCAACAGGCTTGCCGCCGGGTTTAGGCGAGCCGGTCTTTGATCGACTCGACGCAGAGCTTGCACATGCACTGATGAGTATTAACGCGGTTAAATCGGTTGAAATCGGTGATGGGGTCGATGTAGTCACGCAACGTGGCGAACAGCATCGTGATGAAATGACGCCAGAAGGTTTTTTGTCCAATCACGCGGGCGGCATTCTTGGGGGTATTTCAACGGGACAGGAAATTATCGCCCGCATTGCACTCAAACCCACGTCCAGCATTCGCATTCCCGGCAAAACCATTAACACCCAGGGTGAGGCGGTAGAGGTTGTAACCAAAGGTCGCCATGATCCTTGTGTCGGCATTCGTGCCGTGCCCATTGCCGAGGCCATGGTAGCCCTGGTGTTAATGGATCACCTATTACGCCATCGGGGGCAGAACAGTGGCGTGATTGTGACCACCCCACGTATCAAACCCGAGGTGGGCGCATAAGCGTTTTGCCTCAGGCAAGCGGGTCGTCACGGATTCCCTATTGGCGGCTTTCGGGATTTTATTTTTTCTATTTTGCGCAGCTTGGCGCATTTATTCCGTACCTCACCGTTTACCTCAAAGAAAAAGGACTCAGTATTGAAGAGATAGGCCTGTTATCGGCCATTCTCATGCTGAGCAAAGTCATTGCGCCTAACGTATGGACCTGGCTTTCAGCAAAAATTGGCCGGGACATTGTGGTTTTACGGGTAGGAGCCGTGTCGTCCGGTATTTTTCTGATGGGCGTTTTCTTTTTGCATGATTTTTGGGTTCTGGTGCTTTTGTTGTTCACCTACAGTTTTTTTCGTGACGCCTTGTTACCACAAATGGAAGTATTAACGCTGGGGCACTTGGGCACTCAGGCCAACCGTTATGGGCAAATCCGTTTATGGGGCTCGATGGGTTTTATTGTGTCTGTTATGGGTCTGGGTTACTTATTCGATAGTGTATCGGTGGCCGCTCTGCCCAATTATCTGGCAGTGACTGTAATGGCCATTATTGTGATGAGTTTTATAGTGCCCGGCGCCCCTGTGCCACTGGATATACAACACACAACACCCTCTATTTTTCAGGTTATTTTGCGCAAGGAAGTTATCGTATTTTTGCTGATCGGTGCCTTGTTGCAGTTCTCACACGCGCCTTATTACACGTTTTACACGCTTTTTCTTGAACAGCACGCTTACTCAAAAAGCACGGCAGGAAGTTTATGGGCGCTGGGTGTGCTGGCAGAAGTGGTGCTGTTTATCTATGCCCATCGAATTTTTATGCACGTGTCTGACTATAACCTGCTAAGCATAAGCCTCTTGTTAACGGCAGTGCGTTGGGGCTTGATTGCCAGTTTTCCTGATAGCCTCTTGTTACTTGCTATGGCCCAGCTATTACACGCGGCAAGTTATGGAGCCTGTCATGCAGCCAGCATGCGTATTATCCGCTTTTATTTCCCCGGTAAACTCGAAGTGCATGGTCAAGCACTTTATGTCAGTTTTTGTTTTGGGGCAGGAGGAGCCTTGGGCGCTTTTTATGCCTCCTATAGCTGGAGCAATTACGGCGCACATTTTAGTTTTCTAATTGCAGCAGCGGCCTGTGTTATAGCTACTTTATTGGCCTTTTTTGGCCCGCGACCAGAAAAAGCACAAAGGGAAAAAATAGATGATTCTATGGATTAAAATCCTGCATATGAGCTGTGCACTACTCACAATTTCAGGTTTTTTTGTGCGTGGTGTCTGGATGTTAAGAGACTCACCGCTATTGCAAGCCCGCTGGGTTAAGGTGTTGCCGCATGGCATTGATAGCGTTTTATTGCTTTCCGGGGTGACACTGGCCGTGCTCACGCAGCAAAATCCCATGGTGCAACATTGGTTGCTGGCGAAAATAGTGTTGCTCTTGCTGTATATCGTTTTGGGTTCTATCGCCTTGAAATATGGCCGCAGCAAAAAACAGAAAATACTGGCCTGGGTGGCCGCCTTGGTTGTGGTGATGATGATAGTCTCCATTGCACGCAGTCATCAGGTTAATTTTTTTGGCTTCTATCAAGTTTGATTTGTTTAATTGGCTTTATTGGTTTCAATAAAAAAGCAGTGATAAGAACAGAGAACAGATAAGGAAAGTAAACGTGGTGGCCCATAAAAACACTTTGTTCTGGCACGACTATGAAACCTTCGGCATCGATCCACGTCGGGATCGCCCAGCGCAATTTGCCGGTATACGTACCGATCTGGAGTTAAACGTGATCGGTGAGCCGCTTAATATCTATTGCAAACAAAGCATCGATGCCTTGCCGCATCCTGAAGCTTGTCTGATTACCGGCATCACCCCGGATCAGGTCAATAAATTGGGCCTGCCAGAATACCAGTTTATTGCGGCGATTTATCAGGCACTGGCGCAAGTCGGCACCTGCGGCGTGGGATATAACACACTGCGTTTTGATGATGAAGTCACGCGGAATACACTCTACCGCAATTTTTATGATCCCTACGAGCGGGAATGGCGTAATGGTAATTCGCGTTGGGACATTATTGATTTAGTGCGCGCCGTACATGCCTTTCGACCTGAAGGCATCGTTTGGCCAAAAGATGAACACGGCGTGACACGGTTTAAATTGGAGTTACTGACCAAAGAAAACGGGCTGCATCATGAAGACGCCCACGATGCCTTGTCTGATGTGCGCGCTACGATTGATCTGGCGCGTTTACTGAAAACAAAACAGCCAAAGCTCTATGACCATGCCTTTAGTTTGCGCAACAAACATACCGTTCAATCCATGCTTCAGATCGAATCAGGCAAACCGCTGTTGCATGTGTCGTCAAAGTATTCAGCACAAAAGAATTGTTTGGCGCTGGTTATTCCTCTTATGCAACATCCGACGAACACCAACGGGGTCATTGTTTACGACCTGAGTATCGATCCCGAACCGCTCCTGAGCTTGTCAGCAAAGGAAATTCACCACCGTATTTTTACTGCGCAAAGTGCGCTTGATGAAAGTGAAATACGTATCCCACTGAAAACGATCCATTTTAATCGCTCGCCTATTATCGCGCCCTTAAGTGTTTTACGCGCCGGCGATGCCGAACGTTTACAACTTGATCTTGCACGTAGCAAACAGCATTACGAAAAAATCAGCGGCGCTCATAACTTGTCTGAAAAATTAAGCCAGGTCTTTAGTACGCCATTCGAAAGCGAGAATATTGACCCTGATTTGTTAATCTACAGTGGCGGATTTTTTCACGATAACGATAAAAAACAGTTTGCCCAGATTCGCAAAAGCACGGCTGAACAATTGGCAAACGCGCATTATCATTTTCAGGATCACCGATTAACGGAGATGTTATTCAGATACCGTGCACGTAATTTTGCCGAAAGCCTTACGCAGGATGAAAAAAAACGCTGGCAAAACCATTGCCGTCAACGTTTGACTGATAACAAAGGGGAAGGTTTCTTGACGCTGGAAGTCTATTTCAAAAAACTGGATAGCCTGCGACAAAGCCCGTCTGATCAAGGTCAAACTACAGCCACACAAGCGCTTATCGAAAATCTTCAGCAATATGGAAGAGAAATAGAGTGCTATCTAAACACGGCACTTTGATTGCCCCAGACATGCCACGCTTGAAAGAGCGCATGCCTAGGTGATTTGCCTAAAATAAAGGGACAAATAAAGGCGATAGTTAAGGTCACTTTTATAGTTTGGTTATTTGAGTCATAACCTTAGCGGCCTCTTCAACATCACCGTTCATGGTCAATGCTTCAGAGTAATGGTGCAAAATATCCTTTACTTTAGGCGCTGCTTCAGCGGCCTGTTTAAGAATAGGTAAACCTTTTTCAAGCTGATTGTTTTTAACCAGAATCCAGCCATAGGTATCCGCTATTGCAGGGCTTTTTGGGGCAAGCATATAGGCTTTTTCGGCCAATTCAAGCGCCTTGGGATTAGAGTTTTCAAAATAGATATAGGCCAGATTATTTAATACCAGGGGATTATCATTTTTTAAAGCAAGCGCCTGTTCGTAGAGATCAATTGCCGCCTGTTGGTTTTTATTTTCTTGTTGCAGCATGGCCAGTGTAATAAGCGCATCCAGATTTTTTGGTTCAGCTTTTGCCCAATCAACGACATGCTGCATGGCTACGTCATTTTCATTGGTTTCTTTTTTAATTTGATACATCTTTAGTGCTAAGCCACTATTTTTATTTGTGCTCCATATTTCGTTATACGCAGTCAGGGCTTTATCAAACTGAGCCAATTGGGCCCAGATATTTCCTTCCAGCTCCCAGCCTATGATTTTAGTAGATTCATCGCTTCTTAAGTTTTTGGCTATGGCCAGTGCGTCATCACGCTTGCCATCTTTGAGAAGGATGCCGGCTTTGAGAATAGAAGCGCGTATATTTTTAGGGGTCAGCACCAGTGAATGATTAATCTGTACCAGTGCTTCTTTATTATTGCCGGTTCTGGCGGCCTGAACAGCTTTGATAAAGTGCAAATTGCTGCTCATGGTTTTTAGCAGTGGATCATTGGCATTAATTATTTCGGCGCTATCAAGGTATTTTTGCGCTTGTGGAAAATCCTGTTTCTGAAAATAAAAAGCAGCCAGAACAAGTGAAGGCGCAATTAGATCTTTTTTGCTGGCCTGAAGGGTTTTGATTTTGGCGAGCACCCACTCCGGGTCTTTGTGCTGCAATCCAAACTGCAAGGCTTGCGCCAACACCGGCACACTGTCTGGAGTGCTGTCTACGGCAAGGGTGAGCTGCTCTTTTGCGGCGGGTAAATTTCCCTGTTTTTCGTAAAGCTTTGCCAAGCCTGAAATGGCAGGCAGTAATGTTTTATCCAAAGACAAGGCTTTTTTAAATTCGCTTTCAGCGTCGGCTTGTTTGTCTTGCTGGAAAAGGAGACTGCCTTTTAAGGAGTGATAAACGGGATTCTCCGGGTTTTCAGCAAGGCCTGCTTCTATAAGGGTTAAGGCTTGATCGGTATGATTGAGCTTGAGGCGCGTCAAAATAAGCGCAAGACGGGTTTTTTCGGGAATATATTTGCCTTCCAGTGCCGTACTTAAATATTTTTCAGCGGCTTCAAGATCGCCTGTTTTGAGTTTCGACATGCCCATCATGAAGTTAGATGGGCCGTGGTCGGGCGCAATGCTCAGGGCTTTCTGCAATTCTTCTTCGGCCTTTACGGTATCCTGCTCAGAAAAAGCCGTAATGGCGTTTTCATAACTGGACTTGAGTTTTCCCGGATTCGATTTTGCCAGAATTCCCGAGTAGGTGAGCGCTTCTTCGTACTTTTCCTGCTGATTGAGTGCCTCGACCAAACCGCTCAAGGTAAAATATTTCCTTGAGGTCATGGTGTCAAATTGCTGTTGATTGAGCAGCGCATCATTAAAGAGTTTTTCAGCATCAGCCCCACGTTTTTCAAGCAAGGCTATGTGACCATTCAGCAATAAAGCATCAATATTTTTGGCAGAAGTCTGCAGCATTTTTTGTGCATAGCTTTTAGCAAGCTCAATATCCTGGTTAGCCAGTGCAATTTTGGCCAGGCCATAATTGGCATCTGCTAAGGCTGGATCTATTTCGAGTGCGCTTTTATACAATTGCTCAGCCTGACTAAAGTCTTTTGAGCTCATGGCTTCTATGATCAATTTCTGTGCTTTTTGCTGTTCATTGTCAGGAATAAATTCAGCTATTTGCTTAGCCAAGGTGTCGTTGCTGCCGGCTTTAGCCTGAAGCATAAAAAGCTCAAGTTGCTTGTTCTTATTATTGTCTTTTGAAAGGGATAAACCTTTCTGGTATTGCTGCGATGCTTCGTCAAACGCGCCAATCGACGCCATCATGTCTGCAAGAATAAAATAGGTTTCCGGATTATTCGCATCGGCTTGAAGTGCATTTAGCAACTCTATTCGTGCGGCAGAGAGTTGACCTTGTTTGATATAGGATTTTGCGCGCACCAGATTTTCATAGCTGGGTGACACTTCTTCGTTCTGCACACAAGCGCTTAAGGCAAATAGCGCCAGCAGGTTAAGCAACACAACAAAAATACGGGCGACATGAGAAGCGCTTTTATAAAAGGTTTTATCCATGAGTCATACTCTAGTAACTTGTTTTGATTAAAAGATATAGTGCTGTCCATTGTAAAAGAGGTGTTGCTATAATGCTCTGCCAGTCTGATAGGGCATAAGCAATTGAAAACTAAAGACCGTACCAAGTGGGTTTCTATTAATCAGCCCTTGATTCTCCTTGTTACTGGTATGGATCATACATTGAAGTCAATGAATTTTCATAGGTCAAAATTCATGTTTTTTGCTATCGATAAAACACGAATATCTCGGTACTATTCCGGGGGCGCGGTGTTTCATGGTGCAGGCTGGGTATGGCACACAACACGTTGAATTATCCCCGCCTATACTGCAGTAATAAGCAACAGGTTTTTTTAACGCAATAACGTTTAACACCACTAGTTAGTTAGCACTAGCAATTTAGTAACAACGCAATTTATGCGCAGAACTGAACTGCTCTTGACGCAGGCATAAGGATACATATGTTTCACTGCCTGTTGGTGTAATAGTTGCGCAATAGTCAAAACGCGTTACGTATTTGTTTTATTTTTTGATAAACATCAATCACTTTTACTATTGGGGCGCTCATTTGGATATACCACTGCTGGAGTTAATCAAGCTTGGCATTCGTCAGCTTTATCTGTTTAAAAAAACAAGTGCAATATTGTTTTTGATCGGGCTTGTGGCCGTGCTTGTAGTTGGCTTGGTTTATCCCAAAAAATACACCTCGTCTGCAACGTTAAAACTTGAAGATGAAGGCGTTATTCGCCCCCTGATGGAAAGCCGCGCAGCAATAGCGGGTCCCGCTGACTGGGTAAAAAACGCGACGGAAACCGTGTTTGTGTATTCAGTGCTTGAAGGCATTGTCAAAGAAGTCGATTGGGGTGGGATGAATCTTGAATCTGACGATGTCATGGAAAGCCTGGTAATGAAAATCAGGGCAAATACCGTGATTTCAAATGCCGGACAATCCTTTTTGAAATTTTCATACACTGATAGCGATAGAAAACGGGCCTTTGAAGTCACTCAAAGTCTGGCCGATTCTTTTATTATGCAAATGCTGAAAGAAAAACGGCGAAACAGTAACGAAGCCTTTGACTTTATCAGTACACAAGTCGAAACGTATAAAAAAAATCTGACCGTATCTGAAGAAAAATTAAAGGCATTTAAACAAGACAATGTTGAAGGCTCTATCTCGGCAACCGTGCAGCGCATGAATGATATCGAACAGCAACTGGAGGCTGCCAATATCGAATTGGCAGAAAACAACTTCAGACTGGAATCTTTAAAAAAACAACTCGTGGGTGAGCGCGCGGTTCGCGAGGTTTCATCGGAGGCGCTGGCTTTAAAAACCAGAATTAACAATCTGACACGTGAACTGGATCAAATGAAGCTGGTTTATCATGATCAATACCCCGACGTGATAGCGCTGAAAGAACGCATAGATGAGCTGCAAATAAAGCTCAATAAAATGGATCCTGGTGCGATAAACGCGATGAATGCCGAAAGCGAACAACAAGGCGCTCAAGGAAAAGCCTTGTATTCCGAAATACGAAGTCAAATTTCTGCCATTGAGTCAAATACCGCCGCCATTAATATCAGAAAAAGCAAGCTGGAAACTATTCTGGCAGAGCAAAAAGAAAAATCCGAAAAACAGCACGAAGTTGAGGCAGAGCTTGCCGAACTCACCCGGGATTACACCGTTAATAGAAATATCTATCAGGATTTATTGATGCGCCGTGAAAATGCACGTGTATCAATGAATATCGAGCTGGAAAACAAAGGCGCTTCATTCAGAGTAGTGCAGCCCGCAAAAATTCCGCTTCAGGCACAAACACC
>Ga0209841_1000220_pt1 | contig 13807 bp, 7 predicted proteins | sample GWRWT4_30Apr14_FD_187185 | JGI IMG/M metagenome (GOLD analysis project Ga0209841, IMG submission 187185) | Sand microcosm microbial communities from a hyporheic zone in Columbia River, Washington, USA - GW-RW T4_30-Apr-14 (SPAdes) (version 2) | ecosystem: Engineered > Artificial ecosystem > Sand...
GGCGACTTTTCCGTTTTACTATGGACCGTGGTTAGGCGGGGATGCACGTAATGCCCTTGTGCTTGCAGGCGTCTTGCTTCTCTGCGCGGCGATTGCGGTACTGCGCGTTAAAGATAGCGATCTGGCAACTGCCTGATCGCGTTCGGAGCCGGTCCGAATGTGGCGAGAATGACACATAAATAGCGAAGTAGAGATTTTATGCAAAGGTTTGCGAAAATTTCTTGCAAACGATTTCCAAATCTCTATCAAGCGCAGTGGAGGCGCGCAAAACTGCGTCCGGATTAGGTTTCATTGGGGAGGATGATATGAAAATATCCCGTTTACATGGTTATGCATCGGCGATTGCGCTGTGCACTGCATTGGTTGCCACACCCGCATTTGCACAGGACGAAGCTGCTTCGGCGGACGAAGAAATTTCCAGTCTTGACGAAATTGTTGTGACAGCATCTGGCCGTGACCAGACCAAGATTGAAACCTCGGTGTCGGTCACAAGTATCGATGCCCAGCTCATCCAGGATTTCCAGCCCAGTTCCGAAGCCGAAGTTTTCAAACTGATTCCCGGAATTCAGGTGCCCGGCACATCCGGCCCAGGCGGTAACTCCAACATTGCGGTTCGTGGCTTGCCCGTTGCAACCGGTGGTGCGCCATTTGTGCAGTTGCAAGAAGATGGCCTGCCTGTTGTACTGTTCGGCGATATCCAGTTCGGCAATAATGACTATTGGACACGGTTCGACCCGTCTGTGGCCACAATCGAAGCGGTACGTGGCGGTTCGGCAACGACTTTTGCTTCGCAGGCGCCCGGCGCGGTTATCAACTATATCAGCAATTATGGCCGTGAAGAAGGCGGCTATGTCGAGCTCAAGAAGGGCATCGATTACAGCGAAACCCAGCTTAACTTCCGCTATGGTGGTTCGCTGACCGAAAGCATGAATTTCCATGTCGGCGGCGCATTCAAGCGCGGCCGTGGCCCGCTGAACGCAGGCTATAACCTCAGCGACAGCATTCAGGTCAAAGCCAATGTCACCAAGGAATTTGGCGACGGAAAAGGCTATTTCCGCCTGTTGTTCAAATATGCCGACACAGCAGAGCCAAACTACACAGGCGCACCGGCGCTTGCCACAATCAGCGGCGGAAAAGTCAGCAATGTAAGGCCTTTCCCCGGTTTTGACGGCCGCAAAGACACGAATTACTCGCTCTATAACCAGAGCTTTCTGATCTATAACCGCGAAGGTGTTCTCGAGCGCGTCAAGATGGACGGGATCACGACCAAGCAGAAATCGATCGGTGCGTCGTTCCATTATGAGTTGAGCGACAATATCACCGTCGACAACAACGCCCGCTATTCGGATCTGAGCGGTGGTTTCGCATCGCCTTTCCTTGGCATTGCAACCACGGCGAGCGTTCTGGGTTCGACTGTCAATGGACGCACCGTGCAGGCGATCCGCTATGCCAGCGGCCCCAATGCTGGACAGCTCTATACAGGCACCTATCTGGACAATAACGTCAATGTGAAGACAAACATCCGCGATCTGGGCAGTTTTGTAAACGATCTCACCATCGCAGGTAAATTCGAAACAGGCTTTGCAGATCTGACTGCGCGTGTTGGCTATTTCTACATGGACCAGACCATCGCAATGGATTGGCATGTAAATAAATCGCTGCGCGAACTCAGCGGCAATAATCCTTCGCAGTTGGACCTTTTTGACAGCGCAACGTCGACCGCCGCCGCCAACCAGATTACGCAAGAAGGTATCTCCGGCTACAATAATAACTGGGGCAGCTGCTGTGCGCGTGATTATGACCTGTCCTACACCAACACGGCGCCATATGCGCAACTGGTGCTTGATAACGACACCTTCAATCTCGATGGCAGCATCCGGTTCGAACGGGTCGAGGCATCGGGTTACACGATAGCAGGCGGTCCGGAATTCAATGTAAATTCCAGTGGCGTGCTCATTCCTACAACCACGGCAAATGGCACACGCGAAGTGCTTGACTATAGCCGCAGCTACACAAGCTGGACCGCGGGTGCTTTGTGGAAAGCCACCCCTGATCTGTCGCTTTTCGGTCGCGCTTCGCGTGGCGGACGCTTTAACAGCGACCGTCAGACCGTAAGTGGCAAATTCAACCCTGATGGCAGCTTGTGCACTCGCGCACAGGCGACCGCGCTGTCGTGCACAGACGGCGTTACGCCGTCGGTCGATTTCGTCAACCAGTATGAAATCGGCGTGAAGAACCGCGGCAATCTTGGTGACGGACGCTACACAGTGGAATTCACCTTGCTCAAAGGTGACTTCAAGCGCAGTGATTTCGAACCGACCACAACGGGCATTTGCCCCGGCGGCGGTTGCGTCATCGACAATAGCTTCAAGACACAGGGTGCAGAATTTTTTGCCACCTTACGTTTGGGCGGGTTCAATTTCATCGCCAACGCAACATACACCAAAGCGAAACAGAAGTTCACTTCGACACGCGGTGGAACACAGGTTGCCGGATCGGCAAGCTTTGGCCGTGCATTGAATATCCCGGATCTCAGCTATTCGCTGTCGGCCAATTATGACATTGCCGAAATCGCAACGGTGGGCGTCACGGCAGTGGGTCAGTCCAGCACCTTTGATGGCGCTCTGACGTATCCGGGCAAGACAGTCTTCAATACCAATTTGAAGATCATGCCACTGGAAAATATCGAGGTAGGTCTCAACATCTACAACCTGTTCGATACCTATGACTCGCGCGGTAACGGCAACGGAACCTTCGGCGGCGGCATAACCGGAACACCGGTCATTGGCCGGACGCTGACCGGTTCGGTGCGCTTCAGCTTCTAAACCAATCCCGGAGGGTCGAACCTTCGACAGGATAAGAGGCGGGTCTGGTGGCGAGAGCTTCCGGACCCGTTTTCGTTGCAAAAACAAGTAGCGGGCGTAACGGGAAATGATGACGGACAAGCGTATCGAATCGATTGTAATTGTCGGAGGCGGGTCGGCCGGATGGATGACCGCAGCCGCGCTGTCGAACAGCCTGCGTCACGGGTGCAAGATCACCCTTATCGAATCGGACGACATCGGCACCGTTGGTGTGGGCGAGGCTACGATTCCACCTATCCGTACCTTCAATGAAATGTTGGGTATTGATGAGCGGGCATTCGTAAAGGCGACGCAGGGCTCGTTCAAACTTGGCATTGAATTTGTTGACTGGGGCCATTTGGGCAACCGTTATTTCCACCCTTTTGGACCGCATGGCCGGGCGTTCGATATTGTCGGCCTGCACCATTATTGGCTGAAAGCGCGCGAGGCCGGCGAGACAGCCGCGTTTGACGAACACTGTATGGCATGGGCGTTGGCAAAGGCCGGAAAGTTCACACGGCCGGGTCAAGACCCGCGCAACGTGTTGTCGACATTTGATTATGCCTATCATTTCGATGCCGGGCTCTACGCCCGCTATCTGCGGCATTATTCCGAAGAACGCGGCGCCCTGCGCGTCGAAGGCAAGATCGCCTCGGTCGCGCAGAATGGCGAAAACGGACATGTCGAAAATGTCCAACTGGAGGATGGCCGGGTTTTTGCCGCTGACCTGTTTATCGATTGTTCGGGCTTTCGCGGGTTGCTGATCGAAGGCAGTTTGCAAACGGGCTATGAAGACTGGTCCCATTGGTTGCCGTGCGACCGCGCGGTTGCCATGCCCTGTGCCAAATCGGGCGAGTTCACGCCCTACACCCGTTCCACCGCGCGAGCCGCCGGATGGCAATGGCGCATTCCGTTGCAGCACCGCACTGGCAACGGCTATGTCTATTGCAGCCAGTTTCTGTCGGACGATGATGCCGAGGCTATGTTGCGAGCCAATCTGGATGGGGAGGCATTGGCTGGACCCAATCGTTTGCGTTTTACCACCGGACGACGGCGAAAATTCTGGAACAAGAATGTTATCGCGATTGGCCTGTCGAGCGGCTTTATGGAACCGCTGGAATCGACCAGCTTGCATTTGATCCAGGCGGGCATTTCGAAATTGTTGGCGCTGTTTCCGGACAAGGATTTCAATCCGCTGCTCGCCGATGAATATAACCATATTGCGGTTACCGAATTTGAACGCATCCGCGACTTTCTGGTGCTGCATTATAAACTCACCACCCGCGACGACAGCGAATTGTGGCGTTATTGCGCGCATATGGAAATTCCGGATACGCTGCAATTCAAGATCGACCATTTCAAAAGCTATGGCCGCCATATTGCCCGCGACATGGATCTGTTCGGTTCGCCCAGTTGGCTTGCTGTGCATATCGGGCAGGGCAATATCCCCGACGCGGTCGATCCATTATTCGAACATCGCGGAATTGACGGACGCGAATGGCTCGGCAAATTGCGCGGAGCGATGCAGGCCGAGGCCGCACGCCAGACAAGCCACCAACAGTTTATCGACCAGCATTGCAAGGCGGAAAGCTAAGCCGTGGATGCCGCCACGCTGTTCCGGACAGCCTGTGAGGCACGCCGGGTTCAGGATATAGAAAGCGCGGTCGAGGCGATTGATGTCGCGCAAAAATTAGCGCCCGTCGATCCACAGATAGCCGCCGCTCGCGCAACTTTGCATTATGAAAGCTGGCGTCCGGCATCCGCCTTGTTTGCCCGCGCGGTCGCGCTCAATCCTCAGGAATTGGAGCTACGCCGCAATCAGGCTCTGGCGCTGCAATCCGAAGGAGACGGGCAGGGCGCGCAGGCACTACTGGAAAATGAATTGCGTGGGCGACCGGATTGGGTCGACGGGCACGCCACCTTGTCGCGTATCCGGCAAACCAGCGGAGAGGCAGGAAATCATGACCGGAGCTTTGCCGAAGCCTGTGCCGCACCGGACGCGCCGCTCGCTCTATATCTTGCTTGGTTTCACAATGCGGCGATCGCGAAGTCATGGGGGAAAGTCCGTTCGATACTTGAGTCTGCGGAGCGCGCATTTCCCGATCAGCCCGCCTTGCGCGTCGCCCAATTTTATAGTGCGGGCGAAACCGGAGATGACACAAGCGCGGAGGCGATCCTTGCCGAAATCGCGTTCGTAACCGATCCCGGGTTTGATCTGTGCCGTGTGCGTTTCCACCTGCGTCGTGGCCAATGGGCAGAGGCCGAACGATGCGCGCGTCGCCATATCGGGACGCCGGCAGGTGCGATGTTCTGGCCCTATCTGTCGCTCATCTGGCGACTGACGGACAATCCGCTGGCAGCGTGGCTGGACGGCGCGCCGCCTCATCTGGCGGTGCTTGATCTCTCCTTTACACAGTCCCAGCTTACCGATCTGGCTGATGTGCTGCGCCGCTTGCATATCTTGCAGGCGCCCTATCCCGAACAGTCGGTGCGCGGTGGTACGCAAACCGACCGGCCGCTTTTCTTTCATCCCGAACCTGTTGTGCAGGCCGCACGGCGCATGATCATGGATGCTGTGCGCGGCTATGTCGACGCGCTCCCGCCGCAGGACCCGCGCCATCCCTTTTTTGCCCCCGACCGCCCGGAGCTGCTGCTAGACGGCAGCTGGTCGGTGCGGCTGACTGGCAAAGGCTTTCACGCCAGCCACACACATGTAAACGGGTGGATCAGTTCGGCTTTCTATGTTGCTTTGCCCGGGCATCCGGGGCCGCCGCACGCGGGCCATTTCGCGCTGGGCACACCGCCGCCGGAACTTGGTCTAGACCTCCGGGCATATTGCACCGTAGCGCCCAAGCCCGGTCGCCTGGTCCTGTTTCCGTCGACCATGTGGCACAGCACCATTCCATTTGATGCCGGGGAACGGCTGACCATCGCTTTTGATATCAAGCGTCCGTTAATCTCTTGCTCTCGACGGAATGTCCAGTAACAAGACCAACATGCTAGGCGTCTGCTATTATCCCGAACATTGGCCCGAAGACATGTGGGCCCGTGACGCGCAACGGATGCGCGACCTTGGTCTGACCTATGTGCGTATAGGCGAGTTCGCCTGGGGCCGGATTGAGACGAGCGAAGGCCAATTCACATGGGACTGGATGGACCGTGCGATCGACACTCTGGGCGAAGCTGGCCTGAAGGTGGTGCTCGGCACCCCGACGGCGACGCCGCCCAAATGGTTGTGCGAAAAATTCCCCGATATCTTGCCCGTCGACATCCATACCGGCCTGCCGCGAGGTTTCGGTTCGCGACGCCATTATGATTTTTCCAGCGAGTCCTATCTGGCGCAGGCAGAACGGATCAGCGCGGCCATGGCGCAGCGTTATGGCAACCATCCTTTTGTTGCAGGGTGGCAGACCGATAACGAACTCTGCTGCCACGACACAACACTCAGCGCATCGCCTGCGGCACGGGACGCATTCCGCATCTGGTGCGCGCGCCGCTATGGCTCGATAGAGGTGCTGAATGCGGTATGGGGTAATATATTCTGGTCGATGGAGTATGACAGTTTCGATCAAATTGAGCTGCCGTTCTTTACCGTGTGCGAGACGAATCCCGCGCACAGGCTCGCCTATCGCCGCTTTGCTTCAGATCAGGTCGTACGCTTTCATGACGTCATGATTGCCGCCATCCGCGCGCACGCGGGCGAAGGGCAATGGGTCACGCACAACATCATTCCGCCGGCCACCACCGGCGTCGACAATGCTGCGCTGACGCGTGGGCTCGATTTTGTGAGCTACGACAATTATCCGCTCGGCTTTTCCGACCAGTTGATGGTCAGGGCGCTGGCGGAGGAATGGCAACCGTTTATGCGGACGGGTCACCCGGATCTTGCTGCGCTGAATTTTGATTCGGTGCGCGGATTGTCCAAGGGCGCATGGTGGGTGATGGAGCAACAGCCGGGTCCGGTGAATTGGGCCCCGCACAATCCGCGCCCGGCACCCGGCATGATCCGCCACTGGACGCTGCAAGCCTTTGCCCATGGCGCAGCCTGCGTGGCCTATTTCCGCTGGCGGCAGGTGCCATTTGCCCAGGAACAGATGCACGCAGGATTGCTGCGGCCCGATGACCTGCCTTCGCCCGCATGGCCCGAGGTGGAACAGGTCGCGCGCGAAATGGCCCTGCTGGGTGATCTGTCAGAGGTACCCGAAAAGGCGCCGGTAGCGTTGCTGGTCGATCCGGCGTCGGCGTGGGTTGACGATATCGAACGGCAGGGCGCGGGTTATCGTTATCCGGCGGTGATCTTCCAATATTATGGCGCATTGCGGGCTTTGGGAGTCGATGTCGATATCCTGCCTGCAGGACAAGCACCGCTCGAAGGTTACAGGCTGATCGTCGCTCCGACACTGGCCATGCCCGATCAAGCGACGGTCCAAAACTTGCAAGCAAGTGAAGGCCTGCTCCTCTTCGGGCCACGTTCGGGGGCAAAAACGCAGGAGTTTTCGATCAGCGACGGCTTGCCGCCCGGCCCGTTGCGGGAATTTGTGCCGGTCAAGGTTATCGCCGTCGAAACCTTGCGTCCGGATTGCACCGAAACGCTGCATTTTCAGGGCGAACGCTTTGAAAGCGGCCGCTGGCGCGAAACGATCGAGGTAGGCGAGGCCGAGATCTTTGCCACCTACGAAGACGGTGCACCAGCCGCAATCCGGTCCGGCCGCAGCGTGTATGTCGCGACCCTGACCGACGATGCCTTTTTGAAAAGCCTGCTGGTCCGCCTGTGCGCCGAGGCGGACATTGCGGTCACGCCCTTGCCGCCAACCTTGCGTCTACGCCGCCGTGGCGGTCTTACATTTGCGTTCAATCTCGCTGATCAACCAGTCCACGCACCGGCACCCGAAGGCGTGGATTTTGTGCTTGGCGGCGGTCAAATCGAACCTTACGGCGTTGCTGTCTGGCGGGAAGGGGACAGTCCCTAAAGTCGGCAATCAACGTTCCTTGGTTGCGCTGAATTTCAGGTCAGGGTGCTTTTCCTGCTGGTACCCTACATCCCATGCTGACCGCGCCATAAACACCGGATGGCCGTCGCGATCCTTGGCCATGTTACCGCCGTTGAACGACGCGAACTGGGTCAGGTCGGCATCGGTCCCGATCAACCAGCGCGCGGTGTCATAAGGGGCGGCTTCAAGAAAGGCGTCGACCTTATATTCGGCCTCCAGACGGGAAATCAGTACGTCGAGCTGTAACTGGCCTACCACGCCGATGATCCAGTTCGAACCGATTTCCGGATAGAAAACCTGAATGACACCTTCCTCGCTCAAATCGTCGAGGGCCTTGCGTAACTGCTTGGTCTTGGTGGGATCGCGCAGGACAACGCGGCGCAGGATTTCCGGGGCAAAATTGGGCAGGCCGGTAAAGCGCACCTCATTACGTTCGGACAAAGTGTCGCCGACCCGCAATGTACCATGGTTCGGAATACCGATAATGTCACCCGGCTCCGCGCTATCGGCAATTTCCCGGTCCTGAGCGAAAAACAGGATCGGCGAATGGATCGCAACGGGCTTGCCAAGGCCGGAAGGCGTCAGCTTCATGCCGCGTTTGAATGTCCCCGAACACAGCCGCATGAAGGCAATCCGGTCGCGGTGCTGCGGGTCCATATTGGCCTGCACCTTGAAGATAAATCCGGTCACCTCTTTGCCCGAAGGGTCGATCACGCCTTTGGAACTGGGTTGCGGGCGGGGTGGCGGGGCAAAAGCGGCAATGGCGGTGATAAGCTCGATCACGCCGAACTCTTTCAATGCCGAGCCGAAATAGACCGGGGTCAAATCACCATTGCGGAATGCGGTCAGATCGAATTCGGAATAACCCGCCTGTGCAAGCTCTGCCTCTTCACGCAAGCGCGCGACGCCCCGCGCGGAAAGCACTTCGTCCAGGCTTGTCGCATCAAGACCTTTATGGTCGCTGACTTTGCCTTCAAAGGCTTTGCTGTCGCCCGATGGCTGGCTCAAACGGCCGCTGGTGAAATCATAGAGCCCTTCAAACTCGCCGCCCATGCCCACGGGCCAGTTCATCGGGCAAACGTCGAGCGCGAGAGCATCGGCAACTTCGTCGATGGTTGCAAATGCGGCGCGGCCTTCGCGGTCGACCTTGTTCACAAAGGTGATGATCGGCACCGAGCGCAAACGGCAGACCTCGAATAATTTGCGGGTCTGCGGCTCGATCCCTTTTGCGGCATCGATCACCATGATCGCGGAATCGACGGCAGTGAGCGTGCGATAGGTATCTTCGGAAAAATCCTCATGCCCCGGCGTGTCGAGCAGGTTGAAGACAATATCGTCCTTTTGGAATGTCATCACCGACGAAGTTACCGAAATGCCGCGCTGTTGTTCGATCTTCATCCAGTCCGAACGTGCGCGCCGCGCTTGCCCGCGTGCCTTGACCTCGCCTGCAAGATGGATCGCGCCCCCTTGCAGCAACAGCTTCTCAGTCAGTGTGGTTTTACCAGCATCGGGGTGGGAAATAATGGCAAAGGTGCGGCGGTTCAGCGTCATGCGCGCCGCTTAGATGGAATTGTGTGAAATTGGAACCAGTAACCGTCCGAAAAGCGCGGCCTGTCTTTACCGCTTCAGACCGTTGGTCAGGAAATCCGCGGCGATATCGGCCACCTCATTGGCATCACGGTCTTCCCCCATGACGCCATAGCGCAGCCCCAAAAACACGTTCATGCCCACAATTGCCCAGGCGTGTACTTCCTCGACATCGGCGCGGACTTGCCCCTTTTCAGCGGCGTCTTTCAGGCTTGCGATATAACCTGCCACCGTATTTTCATAATGGGCGCGATAGCTGGGCGGATCGACGAATTCGGCTTCGTCGATAATCCGGTATAATTCCTTGTGCCGTCGCACAAAGCGCAGGAATTCGGCGAGCCCCTTGCGTTCGCCATCGAGACGATCCGATTCTGCGGCCATGACCGGGCCGACTGTATTGCGGACCTGTGCCGACATGTCGCGGACCAGCGCCTGAAACAGCGAATCTTTCGAATCAAAATAGGTGTAAAAACTGCCCAGCGCGACGCCAGCACGTTGCGTGATGCTAACCACCGAACTTTCGTGAAAGCCCTTTTCCCCGAACTCGGCCGCCGCCGCATCGAGCAAAAGGCGCAAGGTTTTGCGTCCGCGTTCGGTGCGTGGAGTTTTGCCTGCAGGTGTCATTGTTGCTGATATGCCACGATTGGCGGGCATTCTCCAGCCTTCCTCTCACTTAAAGTTGAAACATGGTTCAACTTTCACTATAGCTCATTTCCAGAACGGGTAAAGGCCCGCTTTTTCTGCAGGAGAGTGACATATGAAATCCCCTAAAATCTCTTTCGTTCGCGCCGTCTTGTTGGCCGGTATTGCCGCACCAGGAATATTCTGCGCCGCTCCCGTTTTGGCGCAAGAAGCTGGTGAATCCGCGACCAACAGTGATGAAATCATTGTAACCGCCCGCCGCCGTGAAGAAAGTCTGCAAGATGTTCCGGTAGCCGTGACCGCCTATTCGGGCGCGCAACTGGAAGCGGCTGGCGCGCTTGATATCACTGATATCAGCGACACGACGCCCAACGTTACGCTTGAAAATTCACGCGGAACCAACTCGACCCTGACCGCCTTCATTCGCGGTGTCGGGCAGCAGGATCCGGTATCGGGCTTTGAAGCCGGCGTGGGCATCTATCTTGATGATGTCTATCTCAACCGGCCGCAGGGCGCGGTGTTGGACATCTATGATGTCGAGCGTATCGAAGTGCTGCGCGGCCCACAGGGTACGCTTTATGGACGCAACACAATAGGTGGCGCGGTCAAATATGTAACGCGTCGTCTCTCGCAGGATTTCGCCCTTAAGGCACGCGCGACATATGGCACCTTTAACCAGGCTGATGGTGTATTGACCGCTTCGGCACCGATCAGCGACCTGATCCGCATTGGCGGCTCTGTCGCGCGCCTTTCGCGTGGTGGCTTTGGCGATAACCTTAATCTTGCCGGTGTAGAAAATTACAACAAGGATGTCTGGGCGGCGCGTGGCAGCTTCGAAATGGGCGGCTATGGCGAACCGGTATTCATCCGCGTTTCGGGTGACTATACCCGCGACAAATCAGATGCACGCAATGGCCACCGCCTCATTACCAGCCTGTTATCCGCCGCGCCGGTATTGAACGATGTCTTTGATACCCGTTCCGGATTGAACACGCCGAAACAAGATGTGAAGGCCTATGGCCTGGCCATCAATGCGGAGGTTAGTCTTACAGAAAATCTGACGCTAAAGTCGATCAGCGCATGGCGCAAGGATCGCAGTTTTACGCCCATCGACTTTGACTCTCTGCCATCGGTCGACGTCGACGTCCCGGCGGTGTATCGCAACGAACAGGTAAGTCAGGAATTCCAGCTCCTTTATGAAGGCGACAGACTCAACGGTCTGGTGGGTTTCTATTATCTGGATGCAGACAGCTCGACCCAGTTTGACGTAATCCTCGGAACGACCGGTCCGCTTTTGGGCCTCCCCGGCCTCAATGCCTTTACCGAAGGTGAAGTGAAAACCAAGACATGGTCGGTTTTCGGCGATTTCACTTTTGATTTTAGTGACCAGTTCGCCGCATCGGTCGGCGGGCGCTATACCAGCGACGAGCGAAGCTCGCGCATATTGCGCCAGACAAAGATTGGCGGCAGCTCTCCGATCTTTGGCGGAACGGCCATTCCGATCGCAACCGTAACGAATTTCGAAGGGTCGGCGAAGTTCAGCGATTTCAATCCACGCGCCTCGCTCAGCTTCAAGCCGAATAGCGACCATCTCTTTTACGCCAGCTACGCGCAAGGGTTCAAGGGTGGTGGCTTTGACCCCCGCGGCGACGCCCGGATCGCGCCAGATACAGACCGCAACGGGATTCGCAGCTATGAGGAAATCTACGATTTTTTCCTGTTCGATCCGGAAACCGTCGATAGCTATGAATTGGGCTGGAAGGGCAGCTTTGACGGCGCCCGCATCGCCATTACCGGCTTTTATGGCGACTATAAAAATGTCCAGATCCCGGGATCTGTTGGTGTTGATACCAATGGCGACGGTATATTCGAAAGCTTTGCCGGGGTAACCACCAATGCGGCCAAGGCGACATTCAAAGGTGTTGAATTTGAATCCTTCTCGCGCTTTGCTGATGGTTTCGCAGGCGATGGATCGGCGATCACATTTGCGGGTACTATCGGCTATATCGACGGGCAATATGACCGATTCATTGTGAACAATGTCGATGTGTCGAACTTGCGCCGAATTCAAAATACCCCGAAGTGGACAATTTCGGGGACTCTGGGTGTAGAGCTGGGGGCATTCAACGCGTCGACCACATACAGCTATCGCAGCAAGACCAACCAGTTTGAAGTACCCAGCCCGTTCCTCGACCAAAAAAGCTATGGCTTGCTGGACGCTAGCTTGACCTGGTCGAGCGATGACGACCGTTTCAGCGTCGGCCTGCATGGCAAGAATATATTGGACAAGGAATATATCACTTCAGGTTACCAGTTCCTGCAAGTGGCCGCGGATGGTACGCCATTGCGTAACACGACAACCGGTAACGTCATCCCGTCGCTCGGCCGCGAAGGCATCGTAACCGCATTCTACGGGAATCCGCGCCAGGTGTTTATAACTGCTGGCTTCAAATTCTGATCTGGATTTCGGGAACGAAAAAAGAGGGCCGGGCGTTACGCTCCGGCCCTTTTTTTATCCGCGTAAAACGCCGCCCAGCTTGGCGGCAGCGGCAATGACGCGGTCGGATATGGCTTTCAGTTCTTCATCGCCATAGCTTTTCTCCAAGGGCTGCAACGTTACTTCTACGGCTAGTGATTTCTGACCCTCTGCGACACCTTGACCGGCAAACAGGTCGAATAGCCGTACAGCAACGATATTGTCCTTGTCGCATCCCTTGATGGCGCGAACCAGATCTCCGCTTGCAACATCCGCCGCCACCAGAAATGCAAAGTCGCGCGTTACTGCCTGCAATGCCGGTGGTGTAAAGGCGGCGCGCATGAATCCGGGGGATTTTTTGACAGGTATGGCGTCCAGAAAAATTTCCGCTGCCATCACTGGTCCGTCCAGATCAAAAGCCTTGGCCGTCACAGGATGCAGCGCGCCGAATGCAGCCAGAATATTCTTTGGCCCCATCCGCAATGTTGCCGACTGGCCCGGGTGATAATGCGCCCCTGCTTCGCCCATGACCATCAGCGTATCGACAGCAACACCCGCCGCCGACAACAGCGCCTGAACCTCGGCCTTGGCATCAAATGCGTCAAACTTCGTTGCTTTTCCGCTGGCCCAGTCGCGCTGGGCTTTGTCACCGGCTAACACAAAGGCGGCGGTCAGTTTTTCGCTATCCGGCAAATACCGTCGGCCGATCTCGAACAAACCGACAGATGACGCGCCGCGATTCATATTGCGTTGCGCCGCCGACAAAAGGCCCGGAAGCAAGGATGGCCGCATGACTTTCATATCTTCGCTGATCGGATTGGCCAGTGACCAATGGCCACCACCAAAGGCCGCAGCCTCTTTTTCCGGAAGGAACGACCAATTGATCGCTTCGTTCAGTCCGCGCGCCGCAGCTGTCCTGCGAACCTTGCGTTCAATCTTTTGCATCGGCGTCGCCGTTGGCCTGGCTACCCCTTCTTCGCGGGGCAGCGGGGTCGAAGGTACATTGTCCAGCCCGACCATGCGGACCACTTCTTCGACGATGTCAGCAGACCCCTCGACGTCACGACGCCAGCTAGGCGGTGTGACTTGCCAGTCTGGCGTCACTAGAAAACCGAGCCTTTCCAGAATGTTGCGCTGATCGTCTAGCGCGACGGAAACACCGCCAAGACGCAGACAATGTTGCGGGTCATAGGAAATGTTGCGCGGCGCAACTGGCGGTGAGCCCGCACGGGTGATCGCGCTGGCCTGTCCGCCGCAAATGGCGAGCA
>Ga0209841_1000221_pt1 | contig 13696 bp, 12 predicted proteins | sample GWRWT4_30Apr14_FD_187185 | JGI IMG/M metagenome (GOLD analysis project Ga0209841, IMG submission 187185) | Sand microcosm microbial communities from a hyporheic zone in Columbia River, Washington, USA - GW-RW T4_30-Apr-14 (SPAdes) (version 2) | ecosystem: Engineered > Artificial ecosystem > Sand...
ACCCACTGCCGTGCCGGCAAAGTTGACGCCGTGATAGCCCCGCTCGCGCCCGATCAGACGGGTGCGGTGGCCTTCGCCACGCAGGCGGTGGTAGGCAATGGCGATCTTCAGGGCTGTGTCCACGGCCTCGGAGCCCGAGTTGGTGAAGAACACCTTGTTGAGGCCTTCAGGCGTCAACTTGACCAGCCGTTCGGCCAGTGAGAACGCCAGCGGGTGGCCCATCTGGAAGGGGGGCGCGTAGTCCATCTCCGCCACTTGGCGGGCAATGGCCTCGACGATGCGGGGGCGGGCATGGCCAGCGTTGACACACCAAAGGCCTGACGTGCCATCCAGGATTTCACGGCCCTCAGGCGTCCAGTAGTGCATGCCATTGGCTTTGGCCAGCATGCGCGGTGACTGTTTGAATTCCCGGTTTGCCGTGAATGGCATCCAGAAGGCGTCCATGTTTGGGTTCACGTTGTGCTCCATGTGTTTCAGGCCACCCTACAGCATTGGGCTTGTACAAGCATTTTCACGCCCAAAAATCGACAAGATGGCGTGGGGGCTGAAAAATTGAGTCTTATATAAGACATAAGTCTTTGAAATTTCCGCTGAACTCTGTAGAATCGCGGGTTTTCCTCGTACCCACCAACCTCCCCCGGAGATGTCATGACGAAACTCACCCGCGAACAACAGATCGCCGCCCTGGAAAAAGACTGGGCCGAAAACCCCCGTTGGAAGCTTGTCACGCGCGGTTACTCCGCTGCTGACGTCGTGCGTCTGCGCGGCAGCCTGCAGCCTGAGTACACCCTGGCCAAGAACGGCGCAGAAAAGCTGTGGGAAAAAGTCAACGGCGGCGCCAAGAAGGGCTACGTCAACGCTTTCGGCGCCATCACCGCTGGCCAAGCCATGCAACAAGCCAAGGCTGGCCTGGAAGCCGTGTACCTGTCGGGCTGGCAAGTCGCCGCCGACGGCAACACGTCGGAAACCATGTACCCCGACCAATCGCTGTACGCGTACGACTCGGTGCCCACCATGGTTCGCCGCATCAACAACACGTTCAAGCGCGCTGACGAAATCCAATGGGGCCGTGGCATCAACCCAGGCGACGAAGGTTTCGTTGACTACTTCCTGCCGATCGTCGCTGACGCTGAAGCCGGCTTCGGTGGCGTGTTGAACGCTTTCGAGCTGATGAAGAACATGATCGCTTCGGGCGCTGCTGGTGTTCACTTCGAAGACCAATTGGCTGCCGTGAAGAAGTGCGGCCACATGGGCGGCAAGGTACTGGTTCCTACCCGTGAAGCCATCGAAAAGCTGAAGGCTGCTCGTTTCGCTGCTGACGTGATGGGCGTGTCCACCATCGTTCTGGCTCGTACCGATGCTGAAGCTGCCAACCTGTTGACCAGCGATTGCGACGACAACGACAAGCGTTTCGTCACTGGCGAGCGCACTCAAGAAGGCTTCTACCGCGTCAAGAACGGTCTGGAACAAGCCATCAGCCGTGGCGTTGCTTACGCTCCCTACGCTGACTTGGTGTGGTGTGAAACCGGCGTGCCTGACATCGGCTTCGCCCGCGAATTCGCGCAGGCTGTGCACGCTGCCTGCCCCGGCAAGCTGCTGTCGTACAACTGCTCGCCTTCGTTCAACTGGAAGAAGAACCTCAACGACAAGCAAATCGCTTCGTTCCAAGAGGACCTGTCGGCCCTGGGCTACAAGTACCAGTTCATCACGCTGGCTGGCATCCACATCAACTGGTACAACACGTTCCAGTTCGCTCACTCCTACGCCAACGGCGAAGGCATGAAGCACTACACGGAAATGGTTCAAGAGCCAGAATTCGCTGCTCGCGACAAGGGCTACACCTTCGTGTCGCACCAACAAGAAGTCGGCGCTGGCTACTTCGACGACGTGACCACCGTGATCCAAGGTGGTTCGTCTTCCGTGAAGGCCCTGACCGGCTCGACCGAAGAAGAACAGTTCCACTGATCAGTGGTTTGAGGCCCGCTCACGGCGGGCCTTCTGCCAGATCGTGCAAAGCCGTCCCTGGGGGCGGCTTTTTTGATGGCCGCATCAGAACTTTAGTCTGACGCCGGTGCCAAAGGCCCAGGCTTGATCGCGCGGATAGACGGGGTCCAACCGGGGCCAGAAGTGCCCGACGATGAGCTCACCGATCAGGAAGTCCTTGTAGATGGGCTGGGACCATTTCACCTGCAATCCGTAGTCCGCCACCGCGACCGGGTCACCGACGATGCCCCCAAGCAAAGCCTCCAGCGACAGCACGCGCTGATCGCCGAATGCTTGGTAAGCACCCAGGCTGCTGGACCAGCTGACGTCCTTGGTGGCGCGGGTCACGGTGGCAGCGTTGAGCCAGCGTGCCACCAGGGTGGACGTCAGCGTGCGTTCGTAAGACAGGGCGGTGGTCGAACCCAGTTTGTCATCCTCGGTGAAGAACAGCGTTTCACGGAACTCCACCCGGTCTGTCGGGCTGATCTCCCAGGGCTGCCGGTAGCGGGCCTGGGCATACGGTTTCAGGCCGCCCCGAAAGCCCAGCCGCAGATCCACCGAGTCACGGAGCGTGGCTCCGATGCCGGCAAAGAAGGCGTTGTCGCGGTTGTCGCCACGAGACAGTTGCTGTTGCCGCGAAAACGTGTCGGGCTGGTCGGTGACGATTTCGCGCCTGTCGTCATTGCCGACAAAGAGGTATTGGTAGGATTCGAGATTGGGCAGCCGGAATCGGGCTTTGAAGCGGACGCCCACCGTTGAGGGTTGGTCCTGGCGCTTGTATACGTTCAGTCCCAGTTCGCCATTGGTGACCTTGCCTCCCTGGGCGTAGGGGATATCGCCAAACCAGCCATCGACCCCGCTGGCCAACCACTCGACCGAGGATCGGACCGTGCTGCGCGTGGATTCCAGCACCTGCTCGGTGGCAGAAGATGGGGTGGAGGGTGGCGTCTCGGTCTGGGCCGATACCGGTCCGAAGGCAAGGAGGCCGATGGCCAGCGCCAAGCTCGGCAGGTGGATCGCATGCCAGCATCGAATGGTGTGGTTCATTCTGGCCTTTGTCCCCGTTGTGGTGCTGACCAGCATACAACGTCCCAATCCGGTGGTGTCAAGCTTGGCATGTCTGGCTACAATGTGGGCATTGGCGCCAGACATGGTGCGCTACTGCGACAGATTTAAGGAACGTAGAAAGGCAGATCCGGTTATGACACCGCGAACTTCGACCACCCCTTCGACCTCTGCCGAGGTGTAGTCCGGCTGGCCACTGCTTTCGTTTTCCTCTTGTTCATTCAGAAAGCGCGGCGACCACCGCGCTTTTTTATTGCTTCTCAAGGTTCACACCATGATTTCGATTCAATTGCCTGACGGCTCCAAACGTGAATTTCCAGGTCCGGTGACCGTGTTCGACGTGGCCTCGTCCATAGGCACCGGCCTGGCCAAAGCGGCCCTGGCTGGCCGTGTGGGCCAAGGCGACAGCGCCCGCATCGTTGACACCAGCCACCTGATTGAGTCGGATACCCAGCTGGCCATCATCACCGACAAGGATTCAGCGGGCCTGGACGTGATCCGCCACTCCACCGCCCACTTGCTGGCCTACGCCGTCAAGGAGTTGTTCCCCGAAGCGCAGGTCACCATCGGCCCCACCATCGAGAACGGTTTCTTTTACGACTTCGCCTACAAGCGCCCCTTCACGCCCGATGACCTGATCGCCATCGAGAAGAAGATGAGCGACCTGGCCAAGAAGGACGAAAAAGTCGAGCGCCGCGTGCTGCCGCGCGACGAAGCCGTGGCTTACTTCAAAAGCCTGGGCGAGCACTACAAGGCCGAGATCATTGAAAGCATCCCGGCCGACCAGGACGTGTCGCTGTACAGCGAAGGCGCCTTCACCGACCTGTGCCGTGGCCCCCACGTGCCCAGCACCGGCAAGCTCAAGCACTTCAAGCTGATGAAGGTGGCCGGTGCCTACTGGCGCGGCGACCACCGCAACGAGCAACTGCAGCGCATCTACGGCACAGCCTGGGCCACCAAGGATGACCTGCAAAAGTACCTGACCCTGCTGGAAGAGGCCGAAAAGCGCGACCACCGCAAGCTGGGCCGCGAACTGGACCTGTTCCACATCGACGACCACGCGCCCGGCGTCGTGTTCTGGCACCCCAATGGCTGGACGGTGTGGCAGGCCGTGGAGCAGTACATGCGCCAGGTCTACCGCGACAACGGCTACAGCGAAGTCAAGGGCCCGCAGATCCTGGACAAGACGCTGTGGGAGAAGACCGGCCACTGGGACAAGTACCGCGAGAACATGTTCACCACCGAGAGTGAAAAGCGCGACTACGCCCTCAAGCCCATGAACTGCCCGGGCCACATCCTGATCTTCAACCAGGGCATCAAGAGCTACCGCGACCTGCCCGTGCGCTACGGCGAGTTCGGCCAATGCCACCGCAACGAGCCCACCGGCGGCCTGCACGGCATCATGCGCGTGCGCGGCTTCACGCAGGACGACGGCCACATCTTCTGCACTGAAGACCAGATCCTGCAAGAGTGCGTTGACTTCACGGCCTTGCTTCAGAAGGTTTACCTGGATTTTGGCTTCACCGACATCATCTACAAGGTGGCCACGCGCCCCGAGGCCCGCATTGGCAGCGATGAAGTCTGGGACAAGGCCGAGCAAGCCTTGATCGAAAGCCTGCGCGCCACCGGCAGCGAGTTCGAAATCGCGCCAGGCGAGGGCGCTTTCTACGGTCCCAAGATTGAGTACACCCTGAAAGACGCCCTGGGCCGCCACTGGCAGTGCGGCACGATTCAGGTCGATTTCTCGATGCCGCAGCGCCTGAACGCCGAATATGTGACCGACACCAGCGAGCGCCAGCACCCCGTGATGTTGCACCGCGCCATCCTGGGCAGCCTGGAGCGTTTCATCGGGATTTTGATCGAACAGCACGCTGGCGCACTGCCCGGCTGGCTGGCGCCGACGCAGGTTGTGGTGCTCAACATCACCGATTCGCAGGCGGATTACGTCAAGCAGGTGACCAAAACATTGCAAAAACAAGGACTTAGGGTCAAATTGGATTTGCGTAACGAGAAAATCACCTATAAAATCCGCGAGCATTCGCTACAGAAGGTGCCTTACATCCTCGTTGTCGGTGACAAAGAGAAGGATGCTGGTGCCGTCGCCGTGCGCGCCCGGGGCAATCAAGACCTCGGTGTGATGTCGCTAGACAGCTTCTCCCAGAGGATTGCTCAAGACATCGCCAGCAAGGCTTGAGGTGAAGCGTGGGTGTTTTCAGCCCACGCCAGCTTCGCTTTCCGGGACGCGTGTTTCATTGTTGACTGGTGCGAGCTCCATTGAAGAGCCCGTGGCCTGAAGGAATTCGAGATCGCTAACTTTTTTGACCGCCGGACGCCCAATGTTGAGCGCAAGCACCGGCTGAATCGTGAGATCACTGCGCTAGAGGTCCGTTTGAACGGGATTGAGAACGAGCCCCTGGGCATCGTGAGCATCCAGGACGCCTTGCGCATGTCTGCCGAAGCTGATGTGGACCTGGTCGAAATTGCCGCCGCGGCTGAGCCGCCGGTCTGTCGTCTGATGGACTACGGCAAGTTCAAGTACCAGGAGCAGAAGAAGGCTCACGACGCCAAGCTCAAGCAGAAGGTGATCGAAGTCAAGGAAGTCAAATTCCGTCCGGGCACGGACGAAGGCGACTACCAGATCAAGATGCGCAATTTGCGCAAGTTCCTGGAAGACGGCGACAAGGGCAAAGTGACCTTGCGCTATCGGGGCCGAGAAATCACCCACCAGGACATCGGCATGAGGTTGTTGGAGCGTGTGCGTGATGAGCTCACCGATGTGTCGGTGGTCGAAAACATGCCCAAGCTCGAAGGACGCCAGATGATCATGATCCTGGGTCCGAAGCGGAAGAAGTGATTGTTTGTTTGAAGTGACGAGATGACACCTCCCGGGCAACCGGGGGTGTTTGCCCTGGAGAAGGTTTGGTCGCCGTCTCCGTGGGTTCAAAGTGCCTGCAGGCCATCAAGACGCGGAGAAGTTCGCGGCGCCTGTCAGGAACAATTTAAAAGGAGCAGAACATGCCCAAAATGAAGACCAAGAGCAGTGCGAAGAAGCGTTTTCGCGTGCGTCCGGGTGGGACCGTCAAGCGCGGCTCCGCCTTCAAGCGCCACATCCTGACCAAGAAGTCCACGAAGACGAAGCGCCAACTGCGCGGGATCTCCAACGTGCATGAAACCAACATGAGCTCCGTCGCCAAGATGTTGCCCGGGTTTGGTATCTGATTTTTTGATTTTGATTCATCGCCTGAAGGAGTTCATCCATGCCTCGCGTTAAACGTGGTGTAACAGCCCGTGCTCGTCACAAAAAAGTCCTCGCCCTAGCCAAGGGTTTCCGCGGTCGCCGCAAGAACGTTTTCCGCATTGCCAAGCAAGCGGTCATGAAAGCTGGGCAATATGCCTACCGTGACCGCCGTGCCAAGAAACGCGTGTTCCGTCGCTTGTGGATTGCCCGGATCAACGCCGGCAGCCGTTCACTGGGCTTGACTTACAGCAAGTTCATGGCCGGCATCAAGAAAGCGTCGATCGAGATCGACCGCAAGGTCCTGTCCGACATGGCCATCAACGACCCGGCTGCTTTTGCAAGCCTGGTTGAGATCGCCAAGTCCCAGTTGGCCGCTTGATAGCCTTGCACAGCACACCATGCTGAAACGGTTTGGCTGAAATTTTCAGCCAAACTTTCACAAAGGCCTGACCCCGTGTCCGGCCTTTTTTTTCGACGCATTTAGACAAAAGCGCGACGAAAAACACGACGAAGACCGCGACGACATGAACGATCTCGAACAACTGGTTCAATCTGCTGCCGAGGCTTTTGCCGCCGCCGCCACCCCTGCCGATCTGGAAAACGCCAAGGCGCGCTTTCTGGGCAAGTCTGGCAGCCTGACGGAGCTGCTCAAGGGCATGGGTGCGTTGAGCGTGGAAGACAAGAAGACGCGCGGCGCCGCCATCAACCAGGCCAAGCAGCAGGTGGAAGCGGCCTTGACCGCACGCCGCCAGGCCTTGGCCGACGACGAGCTGGCTTTGCAGTTGCGCGCCGAAAGCCTGGACGTGAGCTTGCCTGGCCGCCGTCGCGGCGAGGGCGGTCTGCATCCCGTGTCGCTGACGCTGGAACGCATGGAAGCCATTTTTGGTTCGATGGGTTTTGCCGTGGCCGATGGTCCGGAAATCGAGACCGACTGGTTCAACTTCACGGCCCTGAACACGCCGGAAGACCACCCCGCGCGCTCCATGCACGACACCTTCTACGTGGAAGGCGGCAACCTGTTGCGCACGCACACCAGCCCGATGCAGGTGCGCTACGCGGTGCAGCACGTCAAGCAGCACGCCGAGGCCGTGGCCCGTGGTGAGCGCATCCCCGAGATCCGCGTCATCGCGCCGGGCCGCACTTACCGAGTGGACAGCGATGCCACCCACTCGCCCATGTTCCACCAGTGCGAAGGCCTGTGGATTGGCGAGGCGGTGAGCTTCACCGACCTGAAGGCGGTGTTCGCCGATTTCTTCCGCAATTTCTTCGAGACCGACGACCTGGACATTCGTTTCCGGCCTTCGTTCTTCCCCTTCACCGAGCCGTCGGCCGAGGTGGACATTGCGTTCGCCAGTGGCCCCCTGAAGGGCCGTTGGCTGGAAGTGGGCGGTTCGGGCCAGGTGCACCCCAACGTGGTCCGCAACTTTGGCCTGGACCCTGAAAAGTACATCGGCTTTGCTTTCGGCCTGGGGCCGGATCGCCTGACGATGCTGCGCTATGGGGTCAATGACCTGCGCTTGTTCTATGAAGGCGATCTGCGCTTCTTGTCGCAGTTTCAGTGAAGATTGACGTCCCCACACCTGGAGCCGAACCGATGACCACCGCCGCCACGTCCATCCAAGCCTGGGCTGCCAACGCCGCCAAGCAACCGCTCGAGCCTTTCAACTATGAGCCGGGCCCGTTGGGTTTGGAAGAGGTTGAGATCCAGGTCGAGCATTGCGGCTTGTGCCACTCCGACCTGTCCCTGATCGACAACGAGTGGGGCGTGGCGCCTTACCCGATGGTGGGTGGCCACGAGGTCATCGGCCGTGTGGTGGCCTTGGGCTCGTCGGCCAAGGGCCTGAAGCTGGGCCAACGCGTGGGCCTGGGCTGGAACTCGTCCAGTTGCACGCATTGCAATCCCTGTCTGCGCGGGTTGCAGCAGTTGTGCCGCCAGGCACAGCCCACCATCATTGGGCACCACGGTGGCTTTGCCGAACGGGTGCGCGCGCATTGGGTTTGGGTCGCGCCCATTCCTGAAGGGCTGGATGCCAGCAAGGCCGGGCCTTTGTTGTGTGGCGGCGTGACGGTGTTCTCGCCTTTCCTCACGTACGACGTCAAGCCCACGCACCGCATCGGCGTGGTGGGCATTGGGGGTTTGGGCCACCTGGCGCTGAAGTTTGGCCGGGCCTGGGGTTGCGAGGTCACGGCCTTCACGTCGTCCGAATCCAAGCGCGACGAAGCCTTGCAGCTGGGCGCGCACCGTGTGGTCTCCAGCGTTGATCCGGCGTCGATGAAGCAGATCGCGGGGCAGCTTGACCTGGTGTTGGTCACCGTCAATGTGATGCTGAACTGGAAGGCCATCATGGGCACGCTGGCGCCCAATGGCCGCCTGCACCTGGTGGGCGTGCAGACCGAGGCGATGCCTGTTGAAACGCGCGGCCTGATGGCCGCACAACGCAGCGTGTCGGCCTCGCCCACGGGCTCGCGAACCGACATCGACGCCATGCTGGCCTTTGCGGCACGCCATGGCATTGCGCCGCAAACCGAGCATTTCCCGATGAGCCGCATCAACGACGCGCTGGACCACCTGCGTGCTGGCAAGGCCCGTTACCGCGTGGTGCTGGACGCCGATTTCGCGCAAGCTTGAGATCGCCCGCATCCGCTTTCTGATTAAAGATTTCCCAAGGATCCCTCATGCAATTTCCCGAGTCCTGGCTGCGTTCGTTTTGCAACCCTGACCTGAACACCCAGCAACTGGCCGATCTCTTGACCATGGCCGGCCTGGAGGTGGAAGAGCAGCAGCCGGTGGCGCCTCCTTTCACCGGCGTGGTGGTGGGCCTGGTGCTGGAAGTGGCCAAGCACCCGGATGCTGATCGCCTGAACGTGTGCAAGGTGGACGCGGGCACGGGCGAGGCGCTGCAGATCGTGTGCGGCGCGGCCAATGTGGCCGTGGGCATCAAGGTGCCTTGCGCCACCGTGGGGGCCGAGTTGCCGCCCGGTGCCGATGGCAAGCCCTTCAAGATCAAGCTGGGCAAGCTGCGTGGGGTCGAGAGCCAAGGCATGCTGTGCTCGGCACGCGAATTGGGCGTGTCTGAAGAGGCTTCGGGCCTGCACATCCTGCCGTCGGATGCGCCCGTGGGCACCAGCATCCGCGACTACCTGAAGCTGGACGACACGCTGCTGACGCTCAAGCTCACGCCCAACCTGGCTCATTGCCTGAGCGTGCAAGGCGTGGCCCGCGAAGTGGCGGCCTTGACGGGCGCCCATCTCAATCGTTTGACCATCAAGCACGTGGTGCCCACGATCGACGACCGCGTGCCGGTCAAGGTCACGGCGCCTGACCTGTGCGGTCGGTTTGCGGGTCGCGTCATCCGTGGTGTGAATCCTCAGGCCCCAACGCCCGCCTGGATGGTGGACCGCCTGGCCCGTTGCGGCCAGCGCTCGGTGTCGGCCCTGGTCGACATCTCCAACTACGTGATGTTCGAGCTGGGCCAGCCTTCGCATGTGTTCGACCTGGACAAGGTGCATGGCGGCCTGACCGTGCGTTGGGCGCAGGCGGGCGAAACGCTCAAGCTGCTCAATGGCCAGACCGTGACCCTGGACGAGCACGTGGGCGTGATCGCCGACGAGCAGCAACTGGAGTCGCTGGCCGGTGTGATGGGCGGTGACTCGACGTCGGTGGGCGACGACACGCGCAATGTCTACCTGGAAGCGGCCTTCTGGTGGCCCAAGGCCATCGCGGGTCGTGCGCGCCGCTACAACTTCTCGACCGACGCCTCGCACCGCTACGAGCGTGGCGTGGACCCGGCGCCCACGGTGGAGGCCATCGAGCACATCACGCGCCTGATCCTGGACATTTGCGGTGGCCAGGCCGGCCCGGTGGATGATCAGGTCGTCAAGGCCGTTGAGCGCCCGCCCGTCACCCTGCGCTTGTCGCGCGCACAAAAGGTCATCGGCATGCCCGTGACCCTGGCGCAATGCCAGGAAGTGTTCACGCGCCTGGACCTGCACTACAGCACCCAGGCTGCCAAGGGCGGCGACACGAACCTGGTGGTGATCCCGCCAAGCTGGCGTTTCGACTTGCAGATCGAGGAAGACCTGATCGAAGAAGTGGTGCGTGTGATTGGCTTTGACCAGTTGCCCAAGCGTCCACCCATCGCCCCCATCGAAGCGCAGGTGCTGCCCGAAGCCAAGCGCAGCCTGTTCGCCGTGCGGCGTTCGGTGGCCAGCCGTGGCTACCAAGAGACCATCAATTTCAGCTTCGTGGAAGAGCGCTGGGAGCGCGAACTGGCGGGCAACGAGAACCCCATCCGTGTGCTCAACCCCATCGCCAGCCCATTGAGCGTGATGCGCTCCAGCCTGGTCGGCAGCTTGGTCGAAGTGCTGCGCACCAACCTGTCGCGCAAGGCGGATCGCGTGCGCATTTTCGAGATCGGCCGCGTGTTCAAGCGCGATGCCTCCGTCATCAACAGTGACCAGACCGTGGCGGGCATCGATCAGCCGGTCCGCGTCACGGGCCTGGCTTATGGTGCTGCCGATGTGCAGCAATGGGGCGCCGCATCACGCACCGTTGATTTCTTCGATGTGAAGGGCGATGTGGAGGCCTTGCTGGCGCCGCGTCAGCCTCGCTTTGTGGCGGCCGAGCATCCTGCCTTCCACCCCGGCCGCTGTGCCCGCGTCGAGCTAGACGGCCATGCCGTGGGTTTCATTGGCGAGTTGCACCCCAAATGGCGCCAGGGCTATGAATTGCCCCAGGCCCCGGTGCTGTTCGAGCTGGACGCCGCCGTGCTGACCCAGCGCGTGGTGCCATCCTTCCAATCGGTGCCGCGCCTGCAATCGGTCTACCGCGACCTGGCCTTGGTGGTGAACGACAGCATCACGCACGATGCCCTGATGGCGGCGATCACCGAGGCGCCTTCCGAGGGCCTGGTGCGTGGTGCGCGCCTGTTCGACATCTACAAGCCCAAGGCCGCCGTGGCCGGCATGGCCGACAACGAACGCAGCCTGGCGGTGCGCATCGAGTTGCGTGACGACGAGCAGACCTTGACCGACGAGCGCATCGAAACATCCTTGAAGGGTGTGCTGGCGTCCTTGTCCGAACGCGTCAGTGCGCGGGTGCGGTCATGAGCGACAAGATTCCGCCCGAAGTGCATGTGCTGTTGCCGACCCTGGAGACGCCCACGCTGACCAAGGCCGACCTGTCCGAGATGCTGTTCGACCGGCTCGGCCTGAACAAGCGCGAATCCAAGGACATGGTCGAGGCGTTTTTCGAGCTGGTGCACGAGACGCTGGACCAGGGCCAGGACGTGAAGCTGTCGGGCTTTGGCAACTTTCAAATCAGGCGCAAGGCGCCCCGCCCCGGGCGCAATCCGCGCACTGGCGAGGCCATTCCCATCGCGGAACGCCACGTGGTCACCTTCCATGCCAGCCAGAAGCTGAAAGGCATGGTGCAAGGAGACTCACCCATCGAGGACGAGTTGGAGTAAAGTCTCAGGCCCTTCACCGATCTTGTTGATTTAGATCGGGAAATTGCCAACACGGGCCTTTTGACGACCATGGACAGCGCCTTGCCGCCAATTCCCGCGAAACGCTACTTCACCATCGGTGAGGTCAGTGAGCTGTGCCTGGTCAAGCCGTATGTGCTGCGCTACTGGGAGCAGGAGTTCGTCCAACTCAAGCCCATGAAGCGGCGCGGCAACCGGCGCTACTACCAGCACCACGAGGTGCTGCTGATTCGCCGCATCCGCGAGTTGCTGTACGACCAGGGCTTCACCATCAGCGGGGCCCGCAACCGCCTGACCGAACTGGGCGCCCGTGGTGCCTTGCCCAAGTTGGATCCAGCCTTGTTGGGCGAAGAAATCGAGCCTTCGGACGATGCGGTCGAGCAGCATCCCGCCGTGGCCTTGCAGGCCGGTACGCGTGCGCCTGCCACCTCCCAACGCGTGGCCCATGCCACGCCCGAAACCGCCTGGTTGGGCCCCGATGTGCGCGAGGTGCAAAAGGCCAGTCCGCAGGCGGTGGAACAGCTGCGCGAAGCCTTGCTGTCGATCCGCGAATTGCTGGAATGAGCGAAATTAATGGTATAGTCTAAGTCTTCGGGGCGTAGCGCAGCCTGGTAGCGCACTTGCATGGGGTGCAAGGGGTCGTGAGTTCGAATCCCACCGTCCCGACCAAGCATCACGAGGGTTAGTAGGTTAGCGCCTACTAACCCTTTCGTGTTTCTGGGCCACCTTGATGCCCGACTTATCCCCGACTTCTGTGGATAACCTTGTTGGCAAGTGCGGGGTAAAGCGTCCCTCCCCAGGCAAGCGCTTTCTGTGCTGCGAAATGAGGCAGTTCCGTGACATCTGGAGCATCCCTTGTCCCTGAGAAAAATGGCCCCGACCAAGGAAGAAACTGCGGTGATGCCGCCGTTCCCAGGTTTGCCTCTGGATCGCATCTTCGTGCCCAGAACCCAGGCCGAGTTCGCGGTAGCGTTTGACGAGATCCTGGCGGCAGGCCGGGCGGGCTTCGACACCGAATCCAAGCCCACCTTCACTATGGGCGAGGTCAGCGAAGGCCCGCACGTGGTGCAGTTCGCCTTGAGCGACAAGGCTTTCATCTTTCAGCCGCACCGCAGCGAAGGGCACGCTTTCCTGACCGAGCTGTTGCACTCAGACAAGGTGCTGAAGGTCGGTTTCGGCTTGCAGTCCGACAAAGGGCAGATCCACGCCAAGCTGGGCGTTCAGCTTCAGGCGGTGCTTGATCTGAACAGCGTGTTCCGCCAACAGGGCTACAACAACTCGATGGGTGTGCGGGCGGCGGTGGGCGTGGTGTTCCAGCAGCACTTCCACAAGTCCAAGAAGACGACCACCTCCAACTGGGAGGCGCGTGAACTCACGGACAAGCAACTGCTGTACGCCGCCAATGACGCCTATGCCGCGCTCAAGGTGCTTGATGCGCTGAAGCTGTCCCACCCCGATTTGCCGTAGCGCTCACCGGGGCCTGATGGCCTGAGCAGCCGATCCGATCAGACCGGCATGCGTTGTTCGACCCGATCCAGCACGGCTTCCGGCTCTTGCGCCTCGGCCTCGGTCTCGTTGTTCAGTTGCCTGTGCAGGCGAGCCTTGTCCAGGTCACCCGTCATGTTGGCCACCACGATCGTGGCCACGCCATTGCCCACCAGGTTGGTCAGCGCGCGTGCCTCCGACATGAAGCGATCAATGCCCAGGATCAGCGCCAGCCCCGCGACCGGCACGCCGCCCACCGCCGACAAGGTCGCGGCCAGCACGATGAAGCCGCTGCCGGTGACACCAGCAGCCCCCTTGGAGGTGAGCAGCAGCACTGCCAGCAAGGTGAGTTGCTGGGTGAGTGTCATGGGGGTGTTGGTGGCCTGCGCCACGAAAATCGCGGCCATGGTCAGGTAGATGGAGGTGCCGTCGAGGTTGA
>Ga0209841_1000223_pt1 | contig 13552 bp, 12 predicted proteins | sample GWRWT4_30Apr14_FD_187185 | JGI IMG/M metagenome (GOLD analysis project Ga0209841, IMG submission 187185) | Sand microcosm microbial communities from a hyporheic zone in Columbia River, Washington, USA - GW-RW T4_30-Apr-14 (SPAdes) (version 2) | ecosystem: Engineered > Artificial ecosystem > Sand...
TTGACTTCGCTGCAAGCTGCCAACTCGTTGGTGAACATCCGTCGCTCGGTGTTCAACGATGACGGCTCGATCAGCCAGTACAACATCTACATGGCTAACTTCGACGTTAACCTGGGCAACTCGACGATCTACGCGAACCTGTACTCGCGCACTGATGCCGGCACCCTGATCAACTACGGCAAGCAAGCCATCTTCACGGCTGACGTTCCTGGCGTCATCGGTGGCACGGGCGGCAACATCCAAGTGACCTCGGTCACTGGCACTGTGGCCAACGGCACGGCAAGCGGCAGCTTGGCTGGCAGCCTGCGCATGAATGGCACGACGGCTACCAACATCCTGACTGCGTTGAACCTGTCGACCGCAGCCACTGACCCTGTCGCCATCCTGGTGCGCACGGCCAACTGGGGCGGCACGCAAGCTGGCGGTACTTTCACGGCTCCTGCTGTCCCTGAGCCATCAACCTACGTGTTGATGGGCCTGGGCCTGGTTGGTATCGCTGCTGTGGCTCGCCGCCGCCGCGCTGCCTAAGTTAAAGCGTTTGCGCTTTAACGCCAGGACTTTGATGAAGTACTTGGCTGGGAAAGTTTAATCGCTTTCCCTATTAAAACCGCTCTGTGGTACAGAGCGGTTTTTTACATCAGGGTTGGGTCAATTGACGATAATTGGGGCATGACCCCCAAAGAACCTATCATCGCTGGAGACAATATGACAATGCCGTTCCGTTTGAGTGCAGTTGCTGGATTGATGTTATTGGGTGCCATGGCCAACGCCGGCGCTGAAACCACAACCGATCGGTATGGTAAGGAGCTCAAGATTGAGCCGTCGCGCAATATTTTTGCGCGGTTTGGTATGTTGGGCTTTAAGATGAATAATAAATCGGAGGCTACGAGGGATGTCAGTGGGCCGGTGTTGTCTCGGCCTGCAGTTGTTCCCACAAGTCCACTTTCTCCCACGTTCACTCCGGGTGATCGCGGTTGGATGTGCCCCCAGAATTTTGACGATGATACTGGATTGCCCATTCCTCCTTGCACGGTGGCAAATGCACCTTTGCAAATTGTAACGATTTATAACCCAAGTCATGGTGGAACCGAGGGAGCCATATTTGGCAATCCTTCCACGCCAGGTACGCCTGCTAGTCAAGGTATTGACTATCTTGGTCTACCCGAGAATGTCAAAGCCACTATTGCGGACCCCAAGCCTGGTGCGGTTGGCACGGTGGGCATGTACTTTGACGAAGATCATAAGTGGGCGATTGAAGTTCCTGTGATGGCACTGCCTTTTGAAGCGGATATCTATGGTGCGGGTACTTTCCAGAATGCCGGAAAGATTATCACTGCTAAAACACTTGGTTTTTTTGTATTTGGACATTACTACTTCGGCCAAAAGGCTGACAAGTTTCGTCCTTCTGTTTCCTTATCGGCTAATTATTTGCTTCCCTATGACATGCATGCCACGTCAGAGTTGGAGCGATGGACTGGTGGGCGTACAAAAGTTTCAAGCAAGGGTTCTCTTGGTCTTGGGTGGCTGGTGGGGGGTAAATATGCCATTAATGATCGTTGGGATTTGAATTTCAATTTTGGGCAATTCAAATCTAAGATTGAAACTACGCTTACTACTTACGATACGGTTTTTAGCCAAAATTCCCCAATTTTTACCTACTGGCCAGGCCAGCTAGGGGAGAATTTGAGGGCGCTTAGGACTGGTAGTATTTTAAAACAGCAGTTGGATGGGTTGATGGCTTACCGGAATTATGATCCCGCCAATCGTGTGAATGGCGGCGCTAATCTCGGCACTTTCACTCGCAAGCAAACGCAAACGCTGGACCCCTATGTGCTCATGATGACGGTTGGATATAACTTCTGAAGATTCTGAAGAAAATCCAACGCTGAGTAAAAAAGCTGCCATTTGGCAGCTTTTTTACTTGCGGGTTCGAATCAAGTCAGCCCACTTGCGTAGGCCTTCCATCCTTCAAATAATCAAGGAGCAGGAACGTAAGGCTTGTTCGACACGGCAGGCTTGCGAACCTTGACTGCGATGTCTTGCGTCAGGGTGCCGAAGTCGGTGTCACGAACCAAACCAATCACGGCGTCGCCCGACAGGCCCAAGGATGAGGCAAACAGGTCCACGGCAGCAGGCGTCAACTTCAGCTTGTCCAGCACTTCGCGGCCAGTGATGCTCAGGGGGAACTTGTACTTCAAAGCAAGGGGTGTGGCGACATTAAAGTCGTACACGGCGAACATGGGCTTGGTGGCAGCGCCGTGGGTGGTGGCATCGGCCAGCACTTGGTGGCCGATGTAGTCCAGCTTGAAGTTGGCCAGCACGATACCGGAGGTGACCAGCGTACCTTCTTCATCGATGGTGCGGCGGACGATGTCCAGGGCCGAGCCGCTGGCTTGGCCGGCACCAATCTTCAAAGCTGGGGTGACGGTGATGCTGGTGATGGGCAGGCTGAACGACCAGGCGCTGGTGGCACCGGTTTCCAGGATGGGGGTGGTGTTGCCCAGGGCTTCCACTTTGCCGCCATTGGCCTTGAACAGGCTGATGGCGTTGGCCGAGAAGTCCAGCTTGGAGGTGCCCACCAGGCCGCTCCAGTTGATGGTCAGCGCGTTGGCCGAGGCGGCCATGACGAGGGTGGCGGCAGCGAAAGAGATCGAACGGATGGTCAGCAGTTTCATTTTTGCTCCTTGGTGGACAAGCTTGCTAAGTGCAAGTGATTGGATGACTCAATGGTGCATCAAAGCCTTTTTGCAGCCCCCCCCGCGAACAGGGGGTGAAGGCTGCTGACCCCCTGGATAGTGTGAAAAACTGGGGAAACCAAGTAGTTGGAATTCAAGCGACGACTACGGGATTCCACTATCGGGTCATTTTTTCAGGCCTCCGAGGCACAGAGCGTTTGCAATGGTGTTGTTCCAATGAAAAAAGGCTCCCGGTTGGGAGCCTTTTTGTACTATGAAATCGTGGATGGTTTGATCGGGAGGAGCTACCCGATCAGCGCATCGGCGAAGTTCAGGGAGCAGGAACGTAAGGAGTCTTCGAAGCAGCAGGCTTGCGGGCGTTGGTGCTGATGGTTTGGGTCAGCGTGCCGAACTCGGTGGTGGCCACCAGGTTCAAAACGGCATCGCCAGACAGGCCCAACGACGATGCGAACAAGTCCACGGCTGCAGGGGTCAAGATCAGCTTGTCCAGCAATTCATTGCCATTGACGGTGAAGGGGAACTTGTACTTCAGGGCCAAAGGCGTGGCCGTGTTGAAGTTGTAAACGGCGAACATCGGTTGCGTGGCGCCGCCGTGGGGGGTGGTGTCAGCCAACACCTTGTGGTTGATGTAGTCCAGCTTGAAGTTGGCCAGCACGATGCCGGTGGTAACGACCGTGCCTTCTTCGTCGATGACGCGGCGGATGATGTCCAGGGCCGAGCCACTGGCTTGGCCGGCGGCGATCTTCAGTGCCGAGTTGATTTCGATGCTGGTGATGGGCAGAGCGAAGCTCCAGCCGGTGGTGCCGACGGGCGTGGTGTTACCCAGGGCAGCCAGCTTGCCGCCGTTGGCCTGGAACAGGCTGATGGCGTTAGGCGAGAAGGCCAAGGTCGACGTGCCTTGCATCTTGGTCCAGTCGATGGTCAAGGCATTGGCGGAAGCGGCCAGAACGAGGGTGGCGGCAGCGAAAGAGATCGAACGCAGTTTCATTGAGTAGCTCCTTTTAAGTGCTTGCAGGTTGCAAGAAGTTGGTGAATGAATGTTGCCCCAGCACCGATTTGAGGCACCCCCGTGACTAGGGGGCTTTAGAGCGACAGGGTCCTGAAAACTAGGGAAACCATGGGGCGTGGAACATCAGTCGTTCCTCGGGATTCCACTAGTTGGGGCCTTTTGCGACTCATTTGTCAGCGCATTGAGCGCTGATGGTGCGCAGTGTTCAGCGAGGCGCCAGGTTGGTGCTGTGCAACTGCACGCGCAACTGGGCCAGGCCACTTTGGGCGTCTTGGGCCATCAACACGCCAGGGTCGTCCACGTCCACGCCCATGGCAGGGTAGCGGGCGGTCAGGCGGGCCAGATCGCGCTCGCTGTCCAGGCGGATGAGTTCGGAGAACAACTCGGCCGAGAAGCCCACGGGGTGGCCTCGGCGGTGGCGGTACTGCGGAAAGACCACGGTGTACAGCGCGACCGCGTTGGCCACGGCGCGCAAGGTGTCCACTTGCAGCATGGGCATGTCTGCGGGCAGCAGCAGCCAGCCTGGGGCATTGGCGCTGGCTTCGACGCCCGCTGCAACCGCCTTGGCCAGTCGATCCGCGCGTGAGCGTGACGATGGCATGTCCGGCAGTTCAACCACATCGTTGCCGGGCAGCAGCATGCGGGCTTGTCGGGCCATGTCGGGCGGCGCCACAACCACCATGGGCAGGCCGCTGGCCAATCCCCGGCGCACCGTGCTGTCCATCACCGAAAACAGTCCCAGGGCTTGCCCGTTGGTCGGCGTTTGGTTGTCTGCATCCGGCCCCCCCGCGCTACTGAGCGTGGGTTCGGCCAAGATGATGAGGGTGGGCTGGTGGTTCATGATTTAACAAGGACTTGCAACAAAGTGTGAGCCAAATTGCTGCAATGCACCAGAGCACCTTTACTTAGGCAAATACCCCAGACGGGTTTAAGCCGTTTTGCTTCACCACCGGGCCAGACTGATTGATACTTGGCAGATGGAAAAAACCTCACACGATCTGGCGCAGATGCGCCAAAACTATGAACGGGCAGCCCTGGACGAGACGCATGTGCAAGCCGATCCCATGGGGCAGTTTCACCAGTGGTTCGATGAAGCTGTTCAGCTCAAGCTGACGGAGCCCAACGCGATGACGCTGGCCACGGCAGGTGCGGATGGGCGGCCTTCCACTCGGGTGCTGTTGCTCAAGGGCGCTGATGAGCGCGGCTTGGTGTGGTTCACCAATTACGCCAGCCGAAAAGGGCGGGATCTGGCCGCGAATCCGTTTGCCGCGATCCAGTTTTTTTGGGGCCCTCTGGAGCGGGTGGTGCGCGTTGAGGGCCGGGTGGAGAAGGTGGCTGAGTCCGAATCGGACGAGTACTACCGCTCCAGGCCGTTGGGTTCGCGGATTGGTGCCTGGGCTTCACCGCAAAGTGAAGTGATCCCCTCCCGGGAGGCGTTGGAGACAGCGTGGGCCGATCAGCAGGTTCGCTTGGGCGATGACCCACCCAGGCCTGATCACTGGGGCGGTTATCGCCTGGTGCCGGATCGGTGGGAATTTTGGCAAGGGCGCACTTCGCGCCTGCACGATCGCCTGATTTTTGAATTGAATCCGAGCGGGCAATGGGTGCTTCGCCGTTTGGCGCCCTGATCCCTCAATCCTTTTTGAGCAAGTCAGCGAAGGTTTTCTGGAACTTGGCCACCTTGGGGGCCACCACGAAGGTGCAGTAGCCGGCGTGGGGGTTGTGCTCGAAATACCGCTGGTGGTAGGCCTCGGCTGGGTGGTAATTGGCCAGGGGGCGCACTTCGGTGACGATGGGCTTGCCAAAGGCGTGGCTGGTTTCCAGTTGCTCAATCAGGGCGCGGGCCTGGTGGGCCTGCTCGTCGTTATGGGTGTAGATGCCTGATCGGTATTGCGTGCCCTCGTCGTTGCCTTGGCGGTTGAGCGTGGTGGGGTCGTGGATGGTGAAAAACACCTCCAGCAGTTGGTGGTAGCTGACCTGGCTGGGGTCAAATTTCACCCGCACGACCTCGGCATGGCCCGTGGTTCCAGCGCAGACGTCGTCGTAACTGGGGTTGGGATGCTGGCCGTTGCTGTAGCCGGATTCGGCATCGATCACCCCTTTCAACTGGTTGAACACGGTTTCGACGCACCAGAAGCAGCCGCCGCCAAAGGTGGCTTCTTCGAGGGTGTTGCTTTGGGGTGCATTCGCTTCCATGGGGGGGTCCTTGTGCGTAGACTGACGATCGATCCCCAATGATCATCCAAACCAAGTCATTTCCATGAGCAAAGCCACATTTTCCTGGGCCGATCCCTTGTTGCTGGATGCCCAGTTGTCTGACGAAGAGCGCGCCATCCGTGACGCGGCCCAGGCCTATTGCCAGGACAAGCTGCAGCCGCGCATCCTGTCGGCCAACCGGGAAGAGCGCTTTGACCGTGCATTGATGAACGAGATGGGGGCCCTGGGCTTCCTGGGCTCGACCATTGAAGGCTATGGTTGCCCGGGCGTCAACCATGTCAGCTATGGCTTGATTGCGCGCGAGGTGGAGCGGGTTGACTCTGGCTACCGCAGCGCCATGAGCGTGCAAAGCTCTTTGGTGATGCACCCGATTCACGCCTATGGCAGCGAGGCTCAGCGGCAAAAATACCTGCCCAAGTTGGCCACGGGCGAGTGGGTGGGCTGTTTTGGCCTGACCGAGCCCAACCATGGATCCGACCCCGGCAGCATGGTCACCCGGGCCACCAAGGTGGCGGGCGGCTATGTGCTCAACGGTGCCAAGATGTGGATCACCAATTCCCCCATCGCCGATCTGGCGGTGGTGTGGGCCAAGCTGGACGACACCATCTGCGGCTTTGTGGTCGAGCGGGGCATGACGGGTTTCAGCACGCCGCGCATCGAGGGCAAGCTCAGCCTGCGCGCCAGCGTGACGGGCGAGATCGTGCTGGACCAGGTGCTGGTGTCTGATGAGCACATCCTGCCCAATGTGTCGGGCCTGACGGGGCCATTTGGGTGCTTGAACAAGGCACGCTATGGCATTGCCTGGGGCGCGATGGGGGCGGCCGAGTTCTGCTGGCACGCAGCGCGCCAGTACACGCTGCAGCGCATTCAGTTTGGCCGCCCGCTGGCGCAGACCCAACTGGTGCAAAAAAAGCTGGCCGACATGCAGACCGAGATCACGCTGGGCTTGCACGCGGCTTTGCGCGTGGGGCGTTTGCTGGACGAGCACCAGGCAGCGCCGGAGATGATCAGCCTGATCAAGCGCAACAACTGCGGCAAGGCGCTGGACGTGGCACGCATGGCCCGCGACATGCATGGTGGCAATGGCATCCACGATGAGTACCACGTCATGCGGCACATGGTGAACCTGGAAACCGTCAACACTTATGAAGGCACGCACGATGTGCATGCCTTGATCCTGGGCCGTGCCCAGACCGGCTTGCAAGCCTTCTTTTAAAGGCCCGCCATGCAGGATCTGGCGGCTTGGAAGCCTTTGATTGGTGCGTTGCTGTTGCCGCCCGTGCCTTGGCTGGTGTTGGTGCTGATCGGCGCCCGATTGATCCTGCCCCGGCGCAATTGGGGGTATTTTTTGCTGCTGGTGGGCGTCGTCGGCTTGTGGATGGGGAGTTGCACCGGCACGGCCACCTGGCTGCAAAACAATGTGTTGCGGCCGCCTCCAGCCTTGTTGGGCGAGGCCCAGGATCGGCTGGCGGCCAGCGGCCGGGCCTATGCGCAGCAGGTGGCGTTGGCGCAGCGGCAAGGCAAGGTGCCGCCCCAACCCACGGTAGGCATCATGGTGCTGGGCGCTGGCCTGGTGCCCAAGTCGCAAGAGTACGGCGTCACGGACCTGACCCATTTTTTTGCCGAACGCCTTCGTTACGGCGTGTGGCTGAGCCGTTTGACCGGCTGGCCTTTGGGGGTGACGGGCGGCGTCGGTTGGGGGCAGAAGGGGGTGCAGGATGGCCCTGCCGAGGCCGAAGTGGCTGGGCGGGTGGCTCAGCAGGCCTATGGTCTGCCGCTGCGTTGGGTTGAAAAGGATTCGGCCGACACGAGGAGCAATGCGGCAGGCGCGGTGACCTTGCTGGCCGATCAAGGCGTGACCGAGATCGTGCTGGTGACGGATGCCTTCCACATGCCGCGTTCAAGGCGGGCTTTTGAGCAAGCTGCGGCCAGTTGGGCGGCTCGCGCGGGCAAGCCGGTGCCTGTGATCACGCCAGCGCCGATCAAATTCTGGGGCAAGGATGCGAACCTCGTGCTGGAGTGGATTCCCTCGGGCGCAGGCATGGTGAATGTGCGTCTGCTCTGCCACGAATTGCTGGGCATGCTGGCGGGTAGTTGAACCTGCGACAAAAAGCATGCCCACCAATAGAAACCCCCGGACTAGGCCGGGGGCTGGAGCGGCCGGAGCCGTCCTTGGAAAGGGCAAAGATTGTCGTTTGCCACATCCCGTCAGACACAGTGACTGCGTCTTTTCAAGGTGCCTGTTTAGCAGGCAAATTCAGATTAGTCCAAGCGGCCGTCGAGTGCAAGTCCTTTTGTCAGCATGGGATCAGCCAGGCGTGAATTTGGTCCCCATGATGTCCTGCAGCAGGCCATCAACCCGGCGCGTGATCTCTTCAGGCATGGTGATGGTGCGGCCCCATTCGCGGCTGGTCTCGCCGGGCCACTTGTTGGTGGCGTCCAGCCCCATCTTGCCGCCCAAGCCGCTGACGGGTGATGCGAAGTCCAGGTAGTCGATCGGCGTCTGCTCGACCAGGGTGGTGTCGCGTACCGGGTCCATGCGCGTGGTGATGGCCCAGATCACTTCCTGCCAGTTGCGGGTGTCCACGTCGTCGTCCACGACGATGATGAACTTGGTGTACATGAACTGGCGCAGGTAGCTCCACACGCCGAACATCAGGCGCTTGGCGTGGCCCGGGTAGGACTTCTTCATGCTGATGATGGCCATGCGGTAGCTGCAGCCCTCGGGCGGTAAGTAGAAGTCCACGATCTCGGGAAACTGCTTTTGCAGGATCGGCACGAAGACTTCATTGAGGGCCACGCCCAGCACGGCGGGCTCATCCGGCGGTTTGCCGGTGTAGGTGGAGTGGTAGACGGGGTCCTGGCGGTGTGTCATGCGGCGCACTTCAAACACGGGGAACCAATCCTGCTCGTTGTAATAACCGGTGTGGTCGCCGAAAGGGCCTTCCAGGGCGTGCAGGTAGCCGCCGCGTTCCATCAAGGGCACGCCGTGGTCGCTGGTGCCTTTGAAGCCAGTGGGGGCGGTGGGGATGTGCCCTTCAAGCACGAACTCGGCGCTGGCCGGGACTTGCAGCCAATGGTCACCCTCGGGCGTGCGCTCGCCCACTTGCGTGTTGACCACTTCGGTGCGGCTGCCGCGCAGCAAGCCGGCGAATTGGTATTCGCTCAAAGAGTCGGGCACGGGGGTGACCGCGCCCAGGATGGTGGCAGGGTCGGCCCCAAACGCGACGGCGATGGGGAAAGGCTGACCCGGGTTGGCCAGGGCAAACTCGCGGAAATCGAGCGCGCCGCCCCGGTGGGCCAGCCAGCGCATGATGACCTGGCGGGGGCCGATCAGCTGCTGGCGGTAGATGCCCAGGTTCTGGCGCGTGCGGGGCTTGGGCACGCCCTGGGGCCCCCGAGTGACGACCAGGCCCCAGGTCAGCAAGGGGGCGGCGTCATCAGGCCAGCACAACTGGACGGGCAACTTGCCCAGGTCCACATCGCTGCCCTCCAGGACGTGCTCCTGGCAGGGCGCTTTGCCCACGCGGGAGGGTTTCATGTCCCACAGGGCCTTGGCCATGCTGAACAGCTTGCCGGCATCCTTGAGGCCCTTGGGCGGTTCAGGCTCTTTCAGGCTGGCCAGCATGCGACCGATGTCGCGCAACTCGCTGACGTCGTCGGCGCCCATGCCCAGCGCAACCCGGCGCGGGGTGCCGAATAAATTGGTCAAGACTGGGATTTTCGGAAGAGATGCCCCCCCTGTTTGGGGGGGTGTCAAGCCGGTGGGTTGCTCGAACCAAAGCGCCGGCCCGCCCGCCCGCAACACGCGGTCGCTGATAGCGGTCATCTCCAGCCGCACGGACACAGGTGTTGCCACACGTTTCAGTTCGCCAAGCCTTTCCAGGCCTGACACGAAGTCCCGAAGGTCGCGGTATTTCATGTTTTTATGTATAAGAAGTGACTTCTTTATGCTTGACTGGTTATTACAGGCTTGCCTAGAATCCGCTCGCAACGACCCCGGAGTGTTTTTATCCGGGTTTTCCCTGTGCCTTGGCGGCGCAGCACGGCCAGCATTGGGCGTGCCCATCATGGGGGTGATTATCGCCATCGCGTCATTGAAGACATTCAGTGACCGGGGGTGAGGAAAGGAGTGTCATGACAGCAATCAATCGTGACGTGAGCGAGCTGGTCTCGTCCGCACGCGCTGGCGTGAGTTTGTTTGTGCAGGATGTGGTGACTGGTTTACGCCAGGTGAGCCACAACGCATTGGCCCTGTTGGGCTTGGCCGCTGTGGCCGTGGTGGTGTTTTTGTCGGGTCGTGACGATGTGCGCCATGGCTTGGAAAGCCAGGTGCTGAGCTGGTTGGTGGACCGTGCCACCGCCCGCACCCAAGTGGCGGTGGACCCTGAGCTGAACAACGTGTTGCTGGCCATGGCCGAGCCCGAAGCCATTCAGCGCGCCACGGCGATTGATCCCGCTGACCTGACCCGTCAGCAGGCCGCCGTCGCCTATTGGCTGTCGCGCCGCTACAGCGTGGCGCCTGAGCCCGTGAGTCGCCTGGTGCAAGAGGCCTGGGACGTGGGCCGCCGTGCCGGGGTGGAGCCCACGCTGATCATGGCCATCATGGCCATCGAGTCCAGCTTCAACCCATTCGCGCAAAGCCATGTGGGCGCGCAGGGCCTGATGCAGGTCATGACGCGCATCCACCATGACAAGTACCAGATCTTTGGCGGTCAAAACGCCGCTTTTGACCCGGTGACCAATTTGCGTGTGGGCGTGCAGGTCCTCAAGGAATGCATCCAGCGGGCGGGCAGCCTGGAAGGTGGCCTGAAGTATTACGTGGGCGCCGCGAATCTGGCCACCGACGGGGGCTATGCCTACCGCGTGCTGGCCGAGCAGGCCTTCTTGCGGCAGGTGGCGGCGGGGCAGAAGGTGCCCGTGAACGTGTCCACGCCGGCTCAGACCATGGTGCAGGCTGAATCGTCGGCGCCGCAGATGTTGCAGCCGGCGGCGGTCTCGGCCACGCCTGAGGCGGCGGTACAGGGCGGCCATTCCGCACCTGCCGTGGTGATCCCGCCTGCGGCTTTGCCGACGGCGCCTTCTGCCAGCGACACGGCCCCCATTCGCAGGGCTGAGCAGGTGGCTTTGGCGCACTGAGGCGCCCAGTCCGATACAATCCAGACTTGCCGCGCGACTGGCGATAGACGGCCCCGTTCTGGGGTCTGAGGTGGTGAACCACCGGGAAGCGCGGCCGGCACCAGGCATCTGGCCTGATTGCCGTTGCGCCGTTCGCCTGGGCAGCCCTCTGGCAGCAATGATGTGCTGCGGTGGGTCTTCACACGACTGAAGAGGACTGCCTTTCATGTTTGACCGCGCCCAACAAACCCTGGCCAACGTTGATTCCGAGATCTGGTCTGCCATCCAGCTTGAGAACAAACGCCAGGAAGACCACATCGAGCTGATCGCCTCGGAAAACTACACCTCGCCCGCCGTGATGCAGGCGCAGGGCTCCCAGCTGACGAACAAGTACGCCGAAGGCTACCCCGGCAAGCGCTACTACGGTGGCTGCGAGTTCGTGGACGTGGTTGAGCAACTGGCCATTGACCGCCTGAAGCAGTTGTTCGGCGCCGAATACGCCAACGTGCAGCCCAACTCGGGCTCGCAAGCCAATCAGGCTGTGTTCTTCGGCTTGCTGCAACCCGGCGACACCATCATGGGCCTGAGCCTGGCCGAAGGCGGGCACCTGACCCACGGCATGCCGTTGAACATGTCGGGCAAGTGGTTCAAGGTGGTGTCTTATGGCCTGAACGCGGCAGAAGACATCGACTACGACAAGATGGAAGCCCTGGCCCGGGAGCACAAGCCCAAGCTGATCATCGCAGGTGCTTCGGCCTTTGCCCTGCGCATCGATTTCGAGCGCTTTGCCAAGATCGCCAAGGAAATTGGCGCTTACTTCATGGTGGACATGGCCCACTACGCCGGCCTGATCGCCGCAGGGGTGTACCCCAACCCCGTGCCCCATGCCGACGTCGTCACCTCGACCACGCACAAGAGCCTGCGCGGCCCCCGTGGCGGCATCATCCTGATGCGTGGTGAAGAGATCGCCAAGAAGATCAACAGCGCCATCTTCCCGGGCATCCAGGGTGGTCCGCTGATGCACGTGATCGCTGGCAAGGCCGTGGCTTTCAAGGAAGCCCTGTCGCCCGAATTCAAGGTGTATCAGCAGCAAGTGGTGAAGAACGCGGCAGCCTTGGCTGACACGCTGACCCAGCGCGGCCTGCGCATCGTGTCGGGCCGCACCGAGAGCCACGTGATGCTGGTGGACCTGCGCCCCAAGAACCTGACGGGCAAGGAAGCAGAAGCCATCCTGGGCAAGGCGCACATGACCTGCAACAAGAACGGCATCCCCAACGACCCGCAAAAGCCGATGGTGACCAGCGGCATCCGTCTGGGCAGCCCGGCCTTCACCACGCGCGGCTTCAAGGAAGAGCAGGCCATCGCTGTGGGCAACTTGATCGCCGATGTGCTGGACAACCCGCACGACGAAGCCAACCTGGCCCGCGTGCGCGAGAAGGTCGCGGCGCTGACCCGCGATTTCCCGGTTTACCGTTGATCGACTGATGTCACAACCCGGCCTCTGTGCCGGGTTTTTTGTTCCTGTTGTGTTCTTTTTGCTTGCCGTTTGGATGGGCCCTTAACCATGCGTTGCCCTTTTTGTGCACACCCCGATACCCAGGTCGTTGAAACCCGTGATTCTGACGAGGGGGACTCAACGCGTCGTCGTCGCCGCTGCGGGGGGTGCGACAAGCGCTTCACCACGTATGAGCGCGCTGAAATCGAACTGCCCGCCATCGTCAAACGCGATGGGCGGCGCACTGACTACGAACGGGCCAAGCTGAAGGGTTCGATGATGGTGGCGTTGCGCAAGCGGCCAGTGAGTGCGGAGGCTCTGGACCTGGCGATTGAGTCGATCGAGGCGCGCTTGCGCCAAAGTGGTGACAAGGAAGTGAACTCGACCCAACTGGGCGAATGGGTCATGAATGAGCTGCGCAAGCTGGACAAGGTGGCTTATGTGCGCTTTGCGTCGGTTTATCGCAGCTTTGACGATGTGAGTGAGTTTGTGGCGGCGATCAAGGAGACGGCGAGGCGGGGGGGCAAGGAGACGGGTTGAGGTGCTGATGGTGCGTCATGGCTTGGGTCTTCTCCCCAACAGGCGTTGCAGCAAGCCAGGGGGATGCGCTGGTGCCTCCACCGCCTCTGATCCTGACGCCTGGTCATGCGAGTTGGCCAATTGAGCCAGGGTCTCGAAGATATAGCGCCGGGGGTTGATGCGCTTGCCCGTCATTTTTTCCATTTTGGCAATGGCTTGAACCGCGAGCAGCGAATGTCCACCCAGGTCAAAGAAATTGTCGTGGGGCTGAACGTGATTCACGTTTAGCAGTTCTTGCCAGACCGACGCGAGCAGCTTTTGCGTATCGGTACTCAATGAGTGCAGTGCTTCGTCCGATGCTGTCTCATGCAGTGAGGGCACGGGTGCTGGCAGCCCTTGGCGGTTCACTTTGCCATTGGCCAATAGCGGAACCGCGGTGAGTTCAACGTATTGCTGCGGCTGCATGTGGTCAGGCAGGCAATGCCATGCATGTTCTCG
>Ga0209841_1000224_pt1 | contig 13547 bp, 16 predicted proteins | sample GWRWT4_30Apr14_FD_187185 | JGI IMG/M metagenome (GOLD analysis project Ga0209841, IMG submission 187185) | Sand microcosm microbial communities from a hyporheic zone in Columbia River, Washington, USA - GW-RW T4_30-Apr-14 (SPAdes) (version 2) | ecosystem: Engineered > Artificial ecosystem > Sand...
TGGGCCGCAGCATCCCTGCGGTCAAGTCGAATGCCAATCTCTGACGTGGCCGCCTCCATCACGCGTCGAGTCATTGCGGCACTCGTGCTTCAGGCCACCCGAGATGTGAACGAGTTGATCGTGAAGTTCTTTCTCAAGAACCTCGACATGGCAAGGTGATGACGACCATGCGCGTCGAAAACCTCTTCACCAACTCGACACCCCCGGGCGATGACGAGCGCTTTGACACCATTTTGAGCCACCGCAACGTGGTCATCGAGCGGATCGTCAGTTCTTCGGGCATCACGCCGCACGAGTACGTGCAGACGCAGGATGAATGGGTCTTGCTGGTTCAAGGCGAAGCTTGGATGACCGTGGCCGGAGAGTCCGTGTCGCTCAAGGCGGGCGACCATCTGTTTTTACCGGCCGGTGCTCCGCACACGGTTGAGCGCACCTCGGAAGGCGCCATGTGGTTGGCTGTGCACCTTCACCCAGCGCAAGGCGCCGAACCATGATCACCATCCTTGTCGATTTTGAAGCCCGTCCTTCGTCGTACAGTCAGAGGGCTGTCCTCTGCAAGCCAAGGAATGATTGACATGAGTACCACCAACACCGTCCGCCTCCACCGCGTCATCCGCAGCACCCCGGATCGCCTCTACCGCGCCTTCCTGAACGCTGAGGCCTTTGTCAAATGGCTGCCCCCGCACGGCTTCACTGCCAAGGTCCACCAGATGGACGCCAAGGTGGGTGGCCACTACAAGATGTCGTTCACCAACTTCAGTTCGGGCCACAGCCATTCGTTTGGCGGCCAGTACCTGGAGCTGGTGCCCAACGAACGCCTGCGCTACACGGCTGTGTTCGATGACCCTAACCTGCCTGGTGAGATGCAGACCACCATCACCTTGAAGCAAGTGTCTTGCGGCACCGAGCTGAGCGTGGTGCAGGAAGGCATCCCGGCCATCATCCCCACCGAAGGCTGCTACCTGGGCTGGCAAGAGTCGCTGACTTTGCTGATCCAACTGGTCGAGCCTGAGATTCCGGGTTGACACCATGCCCAATCTTCGCGTCACAGAGATCAAGGCCTTTGTCCCGGCCAAGAACTTCGATTTGTCCAAGCAGTTCTACCAGGACATCGGCTTCACCATGGCGTCCGAAGGCGGGGGCGTGGCCTATTTCCATATCGACGGCCAAGCGAGCTTCCTGCTTCAGGATTTTTGCGCTGAATCATTGGCCGAGAATTTCATGATGCACTTGCTCGTTGAAGATGTGGATGCTTGGTGGGCGCGCATCGATCAAAGCGGTGTGGTGGCCAGATATGGCGTCAAGCTCTTCGGCATCGAACAGCAACCCTGGCGCATGCGCGATTTCTGCATCACTGATCCTTCCGGTGTGCTTTGGCGCATCGGTCAAAACACTGATTGATGGTTGGCCTGCCCATGAACGCCGTGCAACTTGGTGAGTTTCCCCCAGAGGCACTGCTAAACCAATACAAAGAGCAAGGCGTGTACACGGACTGCTATTGCGTGGATCTGCCACGCGCCGTGTCCCAGGCCGAGTTTGTCGAGGCCTTCTACACCACCAAGCTGTTCAAGGCAGAGCGATTCATCCTCTCATCGCTGCTTTCAAAGCCCTCCACGGACGAGCAGGCCAGGCAGCTGGCGGCCGGGGAGGTTGAAGCGTTCGCGGCCTGGCGCGTGGAGGCACGAAGCGCGAACCAATTGCTGCTTTGCGATTTCTTGGGCCGCACGAGGTCGTGGTTGATGAGCGTCGCCGACGAGGGCGCCCGCCCTGGCAGTACGCGTTTGTACTTTGGCTCGGCCTTCTTACCCAAGGTGGACCGAGCGACTGGCCAGGCCAGCTATGGCCTGGAGTTCCATGCCCTCAAAGGCTTCCACCGCCTTTACTCCCGGGCCCTGTTGCGGTCGACGCAATCGCGCTTGCTGCTCACCAAGCCAAGCTGAGGCAAGCGCCATGGCCACCGACCAAAGCTTTGTCGACTACATCTGCGAGCAATCCAACCTGGGCGGCCGCATCTCACACAAGAAAATGTTCGGCGAGTACGCCCTCTACCTGGACGGCAAAGTCATCGCCTTCGTGTGCGACAACCACCTGTTCGTCAAACCCACGGACGAAGGCAAGGCCGTGCTGGGCACCGTGTCAGAGCATCCGCCTTACCCTGGCGCCAAGCTGTATTTCCGCCTCGGTGATGAGATCGACGACCAGCACCTGTTGCAGCGCGTGTTCCAGTCCACCGCCGGTGCTTTGCCATTGCCCAAGCCCAAAGCCGTCAAACGCAAAACTCCCAAAGCCAAGGCTCCATGAAAAAAGCCCGAGGGGCAGGGCGCACTCGGGCTTTTCAAGGATGACTTCAGCAAGTCAACCGGGCGTCATCAATTCAATCAAATGCGCTCAATGATCATGGCAATGCCTTGGCCACCGCCAATGCACATGGTGATCAGGGCGTAGCGGCCCTTGATTCGTTGCAGCTCATACAGCGCCTTGGTCACCAGGATGGCGCCGGTGGCACCCACCGGGTGGCCCAGCGAGATGCCCGAGCCATTGGGGTTGGTCTTCTCGTTGGGGAAGCCCATTTCCTTGGACACAGCGCAGGCTTGTGCGGCGAAGGCTTCGTTGGATTCGATCACGTCCAGGTCGGCCACGGTCAAGCCGGCCTTGGCCAGCGCGGCCTTGGAGGCGGGCACGGGGCCGATGCCCATGTACTCGGGCTCGACGCCAGCGTGGCCATAGGAAACCAGGCGGGCCAGGGGCTTGAGGCCCAGTTCCTTGGCCTTCTCGGCCGAGGCCATCACCACGGCTGCAGCGCCATCGTTCAGGCCGGAGGCGTTGCCGGCGGTCACGGTGCCTTCTTCCTTCTTGAAGGCGGGCTTCATCTTGCCCAGGGCCTCGACGGTGGTGTCGCCCTTCACGTGTTCGTCGGTGTCGAACAGCGTGGTGCCCTTGCGGGTTTGCAGTTCCACCGCCACGATCTGTTCCTTGAAGTAGCCGGCTTCAATGGCGGCGGCAGCGCGCTGTTGGCTCTGCACGGAGTAGGCATCCTGCTGTTCGCGGGTGATGTCGTAACGGGCGGCCACGTTCTCGGCGGTGATGCCCATGTGGATGTGCTTGCGCGGGTCGTGCAGGGCGCCGAGCATGAAATCCAGCATCTTGACGTCGCCCATGCGTGCGCCCCAGCGGTTGCTGGTAACCAGGTACGCGCCACGGCTCATGGATTCAGCGCCAGCGCCGATGGCCACGTCGCAGTCACCCAGCAGGATGGACTGGGCGGCCGACACCACGGCCTGCAGGCCCGAGCCGCACAGGCGGTTCACGTTGAAGGCGGGGGTCTCTTGCGGCACGCCAGCGTTCAGCGCGGCCACGCGGCTGATGTACGCGTCTTGCGGCACGGTGGGGATCACATGGCCCAGCACCACGTGGCCCACGTCCTTGGGCTGCACGCCTGCGCGTTCCATCGCGGTCTTGATGACCAGGGCGCCCAGGTCGGCGGGAGGCACTTCCTTGAGCGAGCCACCGAAGGTGCCGATGGCGGTGCGGGCGGCGCCCACGAAAACGACTTCACGAGTCATGGTTTTTCCTTCAAGAGAGGGGAGGGAGATGTGATCGGAATGGTTGTCAGATTATGCCGCGTTGGGCGCCAGCAAGGTCGAATCCTGTTCGCCCATGATCTTTTCTGCATGCTCCAGCACAAAGTAGCGAAAGGCCTCGGCGGCGGGCGACAGCACCTTCGACACCTCGTGCACGATGTTCCAGGTGCGCCTCAGGGGCGTGCCTTCAAAGTCCACCAGGTGCAGCAGGCCGTTTCGCAACTCTGGTGCTACCGCGTGCAGGGACAAAAAGCCGATGCCCAATCCCGCCGTGACCGCCGCCTTGATGGTTTCGTTGCTGGCGATCTCCATGCCGATGCGCGGCGCCATCTGGTGGTGCTTCAAATAGGCGTCCAACACTTCGCGGACCTCGGACCCGACCTCGCGCGCGATCAGCGGGTGGTTCATCAAGGCATTGAGCGGTGGGTGGCCCACGCCCAGCAAGGGGTGCCCCGGCGGGCAAACAAACACCATGGAATGACCCGCGAAAGGCTCGGCGCGCATGGCGTATTCCTTGGGTGGCCGGCCCATCACCGCCAGGTCGATTTCGTTGCTGTGCATGCGCGCCATCAGCTTGCTGATGTCGCGGGTCACGTCCAGTTTCACGTCCACCCCTGGATGTTCAGCGCGAAATCGCGCCAGCAGTTGCGGCAGGAAATAACCCGCCGTACTGATTAACCCGATGGTGAGCACCCCCGTCTGCACCCCCTTGAACCGGGCCATGACGTTGTCCGCATCCTTCAAAGTTGAAAGCAAACGTTTGGCGTAGACCAGGAAGTACTCGCCACCCATGGTCAGCTGGATGTTGCGGCCTTGGCGCTCGAACAGCGGCATGCCGACATGGCTTTCCAGCTCCTTGACCTGCATGGTCACCGCAGGGGGCGTGAGGTGCAAAACCTCCGCGGCGCGGCTGAAGCTGAGCTGCCTGGCGACCTCCGTGAAGACCCTTAATTGCCTAAAAGTCACGCTTCTCATTAAGCAATACCTTAAGTGAATTCAAAGAATAACTGAATTTACCTTATTCGAGGTGGGTCCTACATTGAGTTCAACCCCTTTCGTTTTTTCGCTTTTTCTCCATTCCCACAGAGGATTCAACATGAACAAACCAGTGGAAGCCGGCGTCGTGAACGCCGATCAGATCACCGACCAGAAAAAGCGCTACAGCGCTGGCGTGCTCAAGTACCGCCAGATGGGTTACTGGGACTCCGACTACCAACCCAAGGACACCGACGTCCTCTGCCTGTTCCGCATCACCCCCCAAGAAGGCGTTGACGCCATCGAGGCCGCCGCCGCCGTGGCCGGTGAGTCGTCCACCGCCACCTGGACCGTGGTGTGGACCGACCGCCTGACCGCCTGCGACAGCTACCGCGCCAAGGCCTACAAGGTCGAGCCTGTGCCCAACAACCCGGGCCAGTACTTTGCCTACGTGGCCTACGACCTGATCCTGTTCGAAGAAGGCTCCATCGCCAACCTGACCGCCAGCCTGATCGGCAACGTGTTCAGCTTCAAGCCACTGAAGGCCGCGCGCCTGGAAGACATCCGCCTGCCTGTGGCCTACGTGAAGACCTTCAAGGGCCCGCCGACCGGCCTGGTCGTCGAGCGCGAGCGCCTGGACAAGTTCGGCCGCCCCCTGCTGGGCGCCACCACCAAACCCAAGCTGGGCTTGTCGGGCCGCAACTATGGCCGCGTGGTCTACGAAGGCCTCAAGGGCGGCCTCGATTTCATGAAGGACGACGAGAACATCAACTCGCAACCCTTCATGCATTGGCGTGACCGCTTCCTCTTCGTGATGGACGCCGTGAACAAGGCCAGCGCCGCCACCGGCGAGGTCAAGGGCAGCTACCTGAACGTGACGGCCGCCACCATGGAAGACATGTACGAGCGCGCCGAGTTCGCCAAGAACCTGGGCTCGGTCATCGTCATGGTTGACCTGGTGATTGGCTACACCGCCATCCAGTCCATGTCCAACTGGTGCCGCAAGAACGACATGATCCTGCACATGCACCGTGCGGGCCATGGCACTTACACGCGCCAGAAGAACCACGGCGTCAGCTTCCGCGTGATCGCCAAGTGGCTGCGCCTGGCCGGTTGCGACCACCTGCACACCGGCACCGCCGTGGGCAAGCTCGAAGGCGATCCGATGACCGTGCAGGGCTACTACAACGTCTGCCGCGACAGTTACACCCACACCGACCTGCCGCGCGGCCTGTTCTTCGACCAGGACTGGGCCGACATGAAGAAGGTCATGCCAGTGGCTTCGGGCGGCATCCATGCCGGCCAGATGCACCAGCTGATCCACCTGTTCGGTGATGACGTGGTTTTGCAGTTCGGCGGCGGCACCATCGGCCACCCCGCAGGCATCCAGGCTGGCGCGGTTGCCAACCGCGTGGCGTTGGAGTGCATGGTCAAGGCGCGCAACGAAGGCCGCGACCTCCTGGGCGAAGGTCCGGACATCCTGCGCAAGGCCGCCCAGTTCTGCACCCCCCTCAAGCAGGCGCTCGACACCTGGGGTGACATCACCTTCAACTACGCCTCGACCGACACGTCCGACTACGCCGTGACGCCTGGCGTTTCCAACTAAAGCTGGGCAAGGAGAACCACACCATGATGACCAACCCCACCGGCCGCCTCACGCAAGGCCAGTTCAGCTTCCTGCCCGATCTGACCGACGAAGAGATCGCCTTGCAGATCGAATACGGCCTGCGCAAGGGCTACGCCTGGAGCGTGGAGTACACCGACGACCCGCACCCGCGCAACACCTACTGGGAGATGTACGGCAACCCCATGTTCGACTTGAAGGATGCCGCTGGCGTCATGACTGAACTGAAGGCCTGCCGCGACACCTTTGGCCGTGGCCACTACATCCGCCTGATGGCGTTTGACTCCACCCGTGGTGTCGAGACCATCGCGATGTCCTTCATCGTCAATCGCCCCAAGAAGGAGCCCGGCTTCCGCCTGGAGCGCCATGAAGTCGATGGCCGCTCGGTGCGCTACACCATGAGCGCCTATGCTTTGGGTGAGCCCGAAGGCGAGCGCTACAGCGACTGACCATGAACGCGCCGCTCTACACCATCCCTGGCAGCACGGCCCGTGCTGCGGCTGAAGAGACCGTGGCTGCAACACCTGTGGCGGCCGTCAGCTCTGAAGCCATCCAGGCCCCTGTGCCACGCACCGTGGCCGAGGTGCTGGCCCAAAGCCGCATCGATGATGTGATGGACGAGCTGGAGCGCGACCTCGTGGGCCTGGCCCCGGTCAAGACCCGCATCCGCGACATTGCGGCCTTGCTGGTGATCGACAAACTGCGCGCGGGCTTCGGCCTGTCGGCGCAGAGCCCGTCGTTGCACATGTGCTTCACGGGCAACCCCGGCACGGGCAAGACCACGGTGGCCTTGCGCATGGCCGAGATCCTGCACCGCCTGGGTTATGTGCGCAAAGGCCACCTGGTGGCCGTGACTCGTGATGACCTGGTCGGCCAGTACATCGGCCACACGGCGCCCAAGACCAAGGAAGTGCTCAAGAAGGCCATGGGCGGCGTGCTCTTCATCGACGAGGCCTACTACCTCTACAAGCCTGAAAACGAGCGCGACTATGGCCAGGAGGCCATCGAGATCCTGCTGCAGGTGATGGAGAACCAGCGTGATGATCTGGTCGTGATCCTGGCGGGCTACAAGGACCGCATGGACAACTTCTTCCAAAGCAACCCGGGCATGTCATCGCGCATCGCTCACCACCTGGATTTTCCCGACTACGCCACGCCCGAGCTGCTCAGCATCGCCGACAAGATGCTGGACCAACAGCACTACACCTTTGGCGAAGGCGCGCGTGAAGCCTTCGACGACTACCTGGGCCGCCGCCTGGAGCAACCTCACTTCGCCAACGCCCGCAGCGTTCGCAATGCCCTGGACCGCGCCCGCCTGCGCCAGGCCAGCCGCCTGTTCCAAGACCGCGACCGCGTGCTGACCCGCGATGACCTGACCACCATCGAAGTGGCCGACATCCGTTCCAGCCGGCTGTTCGCCGTGCCGACGACTTGATCGAACGATTCGTCGTTCGAGCACCCACATAACAACTCACAGAGGACCCCCACCATGAACACCACGCCCACTGTGGAACTGACCGAAGCCTTGGCCTTGAACCTGTCGGGCATGCCCGCCGACGTGGCCCAGGCTTTGAGCGAAACCTTGCTGACCATCGCGCAGGCTTGTGCGGCCATCAGCGAGGTCGCAGCGCAGGGTGCATTGGCGGGGGCGCATGGCCTGGCCTCGTCCAGCAACTCGCAAGGCGAAGACCAGAAGAAGCTGGACGTGATGGCCGATGACGTGCTCTCGGCGGCCATGGCTGCTTGCCCGCACGTGGCCGGTTGGGCCAGTGAAGAGCACGAGATGCCTTTCGTGTCCGACGAGCATGGCAATCAAGGCCGCTACCTGGTGGTGTTCGATCCCCTTGATGGCTCGTCCAACATCGAAGCCAACATCTCGGTTGGCACGATCTTTTCGGTGTTGCCGCACCCCTACCGTGGCACCACCCCGGGCGAGATGGGTTTTCTGCAGCCCGGACAACAGCAGGTGGCCGCCGGCTATGTGCTGTACGGCCCCTGCACGGTGATGGTGCTGACCTGTCGCCAGGGCGTGCAGATGTTCACCCTGGACCGCACCACCTTGCACGGTGATGGCCCGGCCCGTTGGGTCTTGACCCAATCCGAAGTTCGCATCCCCGTGGCCACGCGCGAGTTCGCCATCAACGCGTCCAACCAGCGCTTCTGGGAGAAGCCCGTGCAGCGCTACGTGGCCGAATGCATCGCTGGTGAATCCGGCCCGCGCCACAAGGATTTCAACATGCGTTGGGTGGCCAGCATGGTCGCCGAAGTGCACCGCATCATGACGCGCGGCGGTGTGTTCATGTACCCGCGCGATGAGCGCGAGCCGCGCAAGGCAGGCCGCCTGCGCCACATGTACGAGGCCGCCCCCATGGCCCTGCTGGTGGAGCAGGCTGGTGGCCGTGCCGTCAATGGCACACACGATCTGTTGGACGTGGTGCCCGACACCTTGCACCAACGCGTGCCCGTCATCCTGGGTTCGAAGGAAGAGGTCGACCGCATCGTCAGCTACCACGCCGATCCGCACGAGAACGTGTCGTGGCAGTTGTTCAAGACGCGTTCGCTGTTCGTTCAACCTCAAGCCTGATCGGGTGACCAGACATGTCTCGCAAACACCCCATCATCGTGGTGACCGGCTCCAGCGGTGCTGGTACCAGCACGGTCAAAAGCACCTTTGACGCCATCTTTCGCCGCGAAGGCATCACCCCGGCCGTGATTGAAGGCGATGCCTTTCACCGCTACTCTCGCAACGAGATGAAGGTGAGGGTGGCCGAGTACGAACGCGAGGGCATCGCCCTGAGCCACTTCGGCCCCAAGGCCAACGAGTGGGAGATGCTGGGCAAGCAATACCAGGCCTATGGCGAAACCGGCCGCTGCCAAACCCGCTACTACCTGCACAACGAAGCCGAAGCCGTGCCTTATCAGCAAGAGCCCGGCACCTTCACGCCCTGGTCGGACACGCCAGTGGACACGGACGTGCTGTTCTACGAAGGCCTGCACGGCTGCGTCAAGACCGACGAGGTTGACTTGGTGCGCCACGTTGACCTGAAGATTGGCGTGGTGCCCATCATCAACCTGGAGTGGATTCAAAAGATCCACCGCGACACCAAATTTCGCGGCTACAGCAAAGAGGCCGTGTCCGACACCATCCTGCGCCGCATGCACGATTACGTGCACTACGTGTGCCCCCAATTTGGCGAAACCGACATCAACTTCCAGCGCGTGCCGGTGGTCGACACCTCCAACCCCTTCATTGCCCGCGATGTGCCTACCGCTGGTGAGAGCATGACGGTGATCCGCTTCCGCAACCCGCGTGGCATCGACTTCCCCTACCTGCTGTCCATGATCGGCGACTCCTTCATGTCACGCGCCAACACCATCGTGGTGCCTGGCGGCAAGATGGACCTGGCCATGCAGCTCATCCTCACCCCCATGATCCTGCGCCTGATGGAAATCCGCCGCGCGCAGATGCGTTAACCGTGCTTGTGCACGCCCCAAACATGACCATTCAACTCATCACCTTTGACCTGGACGGCACCATGGTGGACACCGCCGCCGAGATCGCCGAGGCGGCCAACCGCACGTTGGCCGAAATCGGTTTGCCACGGCGCCCACTGGGCGATGTCACCAAGCTGATCGGCCACGGCACGCGCGAGCTGATGAAGGGTTTGCTCAAGCAGGCCAAAGAAGCCGGCGAGACCAAGGTGGACACCCTCGACGTCGAAGCCGTCATGCACTGTTTTGAGGGCCACTACAACGACACCACGGGCACCAACAGCCAGTTGTACCCGGGTTGCCTGGAAGGCCTGGAGCGGCTTCGCACCGCCGGGGTGCGCCTGGCCTGCGTCACCAACAAGGAGCTGCGTTTTGCCCAGCGCGTGCTGGAGGTGACGGGCCTGGCGCCTTTCTTCCCCATCGTTCTGGGTGGGGACAGCCTGGCAGAAAAAAAACCCCATCCATTGGTGATTGAGTATTGCCTTGAAGCGCTGAATGTGGATAAATCACACACAGCGCATGTGGGCGACTCCTCAATTGACGTGGAGACCGCTCAGCGTGCTGGCGTGGCTGCCTGGGCCGTTCCCTACGGCTACAACGGCGGACAACCCATTGAAGATTCCCATCCTGACGGCGTGTTTACCGACATCGCCCGAATCGCTGACCATGTGCTCAACCTGCGCATGGCCGCTTAATTGTCAACCGACGAGTTAAGGAGATATTCATGGCTGTGACGACCCCCATCGCTGACCTTGGCTGGCACGCTGCACCGTTTCGCCTGAAAGGCGTGGACGGCAAGATGCACACGCTCAAGGAACTGTCTGGCCGACATGGCACGCTGGTCATCTTCATCTGCAACCACTGCCCCTATGTGAAGGCCGTGTTGCCACGCATCATCCGTGATGCCCGCGAGTTGCTGCCGCTGGGCGTCAACACCATCGCCATCAACTCGAACGACGAGTCCACCTACCCGGAGGACAGCTTTGAGAACATGCAGCGCCTTGCGGCCGAGATGGATTTCCCGTTCCAGTACCTGCACGACGAAACGCAGGAAGTGGCGCGCGCCTATGGCGCTGTTTGCACGCCTGATTTTTACGCCTTCGACGGCGGTGGTTGCCTGCACTACCGTGGGCGTCTGGATGCTTCCGGCCGCGAGCCCGCTCCTGAAGACGCACCGCGCGAGTTGTTCGACGCCATGCGCCTGATTGCCTACTACGGCTATGGCCCTGGCGACCAATACCCCAGCATCGGGTGCTCGATCAAATGGCGGGAGACCGAGCCGGCCGAGGCACCTCCAGGCAAGAAGGCCCTGGCCGCCTGAGCTTCATTCCTCGATCGAGACGCCGCGCATGAAAGCCACGCGGCCCTTGATCTCTTCGGCCGCTTCCTTGGGGTTGGGGTAGTACCAGACCGCGTCCTGGTTGGCATTGCCATCCACGAACAAGGTGTAGTAACTGGCCTCGCCCTTCCACGAGCACATGGTACGTCGATTGCTGGTAAGCACGTACTCGCGCTTGAGCGCGCTCTCGGGGAAGTAATGGTTGCCTTCAACCACCACGATGTCGTCACTCTCGGCGACGACCACGCCGTTCCAGATGGCTTTCATGTTGTCCTTTGGATGACCCCTGTCATCGAAGGTGGAACTGTACTTCGGTTATCGTGGGTTCAATCTGCTCTTTCCGACGTGTCATGAACCGAGAAGAACCGATTGCCCTTGATCGTCCCGACGTTCGGCCGCAGCTTCTGGCGCGCTGGCACGAGGCCCGGGGCATCACCGATGCCTTGTTCGACAGCCTTCAGCCCGAGGTGCTGTACCAACGGCCCATTGCCGAGCGGCACCGCATCGTCTTCTACCTGGGGCACCTGGAGGCCTTTGACTGGAATCTGCTGACCACCCGGCGCGCGGTGACAGCCTCTGTCAACGCTGGCTTCAACCAACTGTTTGCGTTTGGCATTGACCCGGTCGGTACGGGTTTGCCGCAGGATGTGCCGACCGACTGGCCCGATCTGCCGGACATCCATGCCTACCGCCTGTCGGTCCGCGAAGCGCTGGATGAGCTGATGGCCACCCTGCCGGTGAGTTGGCCTGGTCCGTGGGCGGGCGGAAGCGGGCGCCACTTCGACGCGGCTTGCTTGCTCAACGTGGCCATCGAGCACCGTTTGATGCACGCTGAAACGCTGGCCTACATGCTGCACCGTCTGCCGGTGGGGTCATGGCGCAGAAAAACGCCCGAGTCCCCGGGGGGGCCGGCCCGGCCTGCGCCCAAGCCTGCCATGGTCAGCATCCCCTGCGGCCCGGTGGTCCTGGGTGAGTCACGTGGCAATGCGCAGGCGTTTGGCTGGGACAACGAGTTCCCGGCCCAGGAAGTGACCGTGCCGGCCTTTGCCATCGACCAGCACATGGTCACCAATGGTCAGTACCTGAGCTTCATGGCCGATGGCGGGTATGAGCGCTCAGAATTCTGGAAGCCGCCAGATTGGGCTTGGCGTGAGAACCATGGCATCCGGCAGCCCGTGTTCTGGCGTTGCGATCGCGATGGTTGGTTGTTGCGGGCCATGCAACAGGACTTGCCCTTGCCGCTCGACTGGCCCGTGTACGTCAGTCATGCCGAGGCCAGCGCCTACGCGCGTTGGGCTGGCAAGGCCTTGCCCACGGAAGCGCAGTGGATGCGCGCAGCATCGGGGGCTCAGCCTTGGCCGGACGGGCAGTGCAATGCCAACTTCCGGCGCTGGGATCCCGAGCCCGTGCAGGCCTGCCAGCAGATCAGCGATTTTGGCGTGGTCGGCATGTTCGGCAATGGCTGGGAGTGGACCCGCAGTGCTTTCGAGCCCACGGAGGGTTTTGAGGCGTTTCCGTTCTACCCAGGGTATTCCAAGGATTTCTTTGATGGGAAGCACTTTGTGCTGAAGGGCGGCTCGCCCAGGACCGCAGCCTGCATGCTCCGGCCCTCTTTTCGAAACTGGTTTCAGGCGCACTACCAGCACGTCTACGCAGGCTTGCGTTGCGTCAGTGCGGACTGATCTAAAAAAAGGAAGACAGGCATGGCCCACACCACTGCTCCCCCAACCGCCGCGCAGGCCGATGCGTTTGCCACCGATGTCTACGGTGGATTGACGCAATTGCCGCAGAAGACCTTGCCGTCCAAATACCTGTATGACGCGGTGGGATCGGCCTTATTCGAGGTCATTACCCATCTGCCTGAATACGGGCTGACCCGTGCGGATGAACGTCTGATCAAGGCGCATGCCCAGGACGTGTTGATGAGCCTGGGCCCCGTGCGCACCGTGGTGGAGTTGGGCAGTGGCAGTGGCCGCAAGACCCGCTGGGTGTTGGAGGCTTGTGCGCAGCGTCAACCGTGTACCTACTACCCGATCGAGATCTCGGCCACGGCCTTGGCGCATTGCAGCCGCGAACTGAGCGACATCGCGGGGGTGAAGGTGGTGGGCGTTGAGCGCGAATACCTGCCTGGCCTGCAACAGGTCGCCACCCTGCGCCAGGACGAATCGCCCATGCTGGTGCTCTTCCTGGGCAGCACCATCGGTAATTTTTCGCGACCCGATGCGCAGCGTTTTTTAAACGATGTGCGCAAGATGATGCGCCCGGGCGATGCGCTGCTGCTGGGCACCGACCTGGTCAAGCCGAGGCAGCCATTGATCAGCGCTTACGACGATGCTTTAGGCGTCACGGCGGCCTTCAACCTGAACATGCTGGTGCGCATCAACCATGACCTGGGCGCCAATTTCGAGGTGAGCCAGTTCCAGCACGAGGCGCGCTTCAACCCAGAGACCAGTGCCATCGAGATGCACATCCGGTCTCGCATCAGGCAGTCGGTGGACATTCCTGGTGCAGGCCTGAGGGTTGAGTTCGAAGCGGG
>Ga0209841_1000225_pt1 | contig 13512 bp, 16 predicted proteins | sample GWRWT4_30Apr14_FD_187185 | JGI IMG/M metagenome (GOLD analysis project Ga0209841, IMG submission 187185) | Sand microcosm microbial communities from a hyporheic zone in Columbia River, Washington, USA - GW-RW T4_30-Apr-14 (SPAdes) (version 2) | ecosystem: Engineered > Artificial ecosystem > Sand...
CACAAGCCCGCCAACTTCCACGAGAGTGTGGCCGTTGAAATCGCCTGGACCCTGATTCCTTTCGTTATTGTGGTCTTCATGGGCTTGATTGCCACCAAGACCGTGGTTGCCATGAAAGACACCACCAACGCCGACCTGACCATCAAGGCCACCGGTATGCAGTGGAAATGGGGCTACGACTACCTCAAGGGTGAAGGCGAAGGCATCAACTTCTTGGCCACGCTGGATGTCAAACAGCGCCAGATGTCCGACGCCGGCAAGCCCGAGGGCGACGACTATCTGCTCAAGGTCGACAATCCGCTGGTGGTGCCGGTGGACAAGAAGATCCGCATCATCACCACCGCCAACGACGTGATCCACTCCTTCATGGTGCCGGCCTTCGGCATCAAGCAGGACGCCATCCCTGGTTTCGTGCGCGACACTTGGTTCCGCGCTGAAAAAATCGGTGATTACTACGGCCAGTGCGTCGAGTTGTGCGGCAAGGAACACGCCTACATGCCCATCCACGTGAAGGTCGTCTCCGAAGCCGACTACAGCACCTGGGTGCAAGGCCAGCTCAAGGAAATGCAGGCCAAGGCCGACGATCCCAACAAGGTCTGGACGCAGGATGAGTTGATTGCCCGTGGCGAGAAGGTCTACACCGCCAATTGCGCCGCCTGCCACTTGCCCAATGGCAAGGGTGGCGGTGCGATCAAGCCGCTGGACGGCGCGGCCGTCGTGCTCAGCGCCGACAAGAACCTGGAGATCAAGGTGCTGCTCAATGGGCAGAACAACATCATGCCCGCCTGGAAGCAACTCTCCGACACGGAGATCGCTGCGGTCATCACCTACACCAAGAATCATTGGTCCAACAAGACCGGGCAGGTCGTGCAGCCTGCTGAAGTGCGCACTGCCCGTCAGTGACGCGGCGCTGACCTGACAAGATACGTAAAGGATTCGACATGAGCGCAGTCATTGATCACGGCGGTCACGCCCACGGGCACGACGATCACGCCCACGACCACCCCCACGGCTGGCGCCGCTGGGTGTTCGCCACCAACCACAAAGACATCGGAACGCTCTACCTGCTGTTCTCGCTGACCATGCTGATGATCGGCGGCGTGCTGGCCCTGTGCATCCGCGCCGAGCTGTTCAAGCCCGGCCTGCAGTTGTTCAACCCCGAGTTGTTCAACCAGTTCACCACCATGCACGGCATCATCATGGTGTTCGGCGCGATCATGCCGGCCTTCGTGGGCATGGCCAACTGGATGATCCCGTTGCAGATTGGCGCCTCCGACATGGCCTTCGCGCGGATGAACAACTTCAGCTTCTGGCTGTTGATCCCCGCTTCGCTGCTGCTGGTCGGCTCCTTCTTCATGCCCGGTGGCGCACCTGCCGCGGGCTGGACTTTGTACGCACCGCTGACCCTGCAAATGGGCCCTTCGATGGACGCCGGCATTTTTGCCATGCACATCATGGGTGCCAGCTCGGTCATGGGCTCGATCAACATCGTCGTCACCATCCTGAACATGCGCGCCCCTGGCATGACCTTGATGAAGATGCCCATGTTCTCGTGGACCTGGCTGATCACGGCCTACCTGCTGATCGCCGTGATGCCCGTGCTGGCCGGCGCCATCACCATGACGCTGACCGACCGCCACTTCGGCACCAGCTTCTTCAACCCCGCTGGCGGCGGCGATCCGGTGATGTACCAGCACATCTTCTGGTTCTTCGGCCACCCCGAGGTTTACATCATGATCTTGCCGGCCTTCGGCATCGTCAGCCAGATCATCCCGGCCTTTGCCCGCAAGAAGCTGTTCGGCTACGAATCCATGGTGTACGCCACGGCCTCCATCGCCATCCTGAGCTTCATCGTGTGGGCCCACCACATGTTCGCCACTGGCATGCCCGTCACTGGCCAACTGTTCTTCATGTACGCCACCATGCTGATCTCGGTGCCCACGGGCGTGAAGATCTTCAACTGGGTGGCCACCATGTGGCGCGGCTCCATGACCTTTGAAGCACCGATGGTGTGGGCCGTGGGCTTCATCTTCGTGTTCACGATGGGCGGCTTCACCGGCCTGATCCTGTCGATGGCCCCGATCGACACGCAACTGCAAGACACGTATTACGTGGTGGCCCACTTCCACTACGTGCTGGTGGCCGGCTCGCTGTTCGCGCTGTTCGCAGGCTTCTACTACTGGGCCCCCAAGTGGACGGGTGTGATGATCCCCGACTGGAAGGGCCAACTGCACTTCTGGTGGTCGCTGATCGCCTTCAACGTCACCTTCTTCCCGATGCACTTCCTGGGTCTGGCCGGCATGCCGCGTCGTTATGCCGACTACCCCATGCAGTTCGCCGACTTCAACGAGATCGCCTCCATCGGTTCGTTCGCCTTCGGTCTGGCCCAGGTGTACTTCATCTTTGGCGTGATGATCCCGGCCATGCGTGGCAAGGGCGTGCCAGCCCCGGCCCGTCCCTGGGATGGTGCCGAAGGCCTGGAATGGGAAATCCCCTCGCCAGCGCCTTTCCACACTTTCGAGAATCCGCCCAAACTGGATCCCACGGCCACCCGTGTGATTGGCTGAGCAGGTGATCAAGATGACCCGGCCCACGTCTGAAAGCCAGAAAGCCCTGCGCTCGCGCAACTTGCGCCTGGGATTGATCCTGGGCTCGGTGGCCCTGGTCTTTTTCGTGGGCTTCATCACCCGGCTGGTCTTGCTCAAGCACTGACACGCCATGAGCGCCACGCCCGCCACCCTGTCTGCCCGGATGCTGCACCTGCGCCAAGCCAATCTGGGCATGGTGGGCAAGTTATTGGTGGTGACCTGCCTCATGTTCGCCTTTGGCTACGCCATGGTGCCCATGTACAAATCGATCTGCAAAGCGTTGGGCATCAATGTGCTGTCGCTGACCGAGCAGGTGATACCCGGTGCCTCGGCCAAAAGCCGTCCCAACACGCAGGTGGACACCAGCCGCACCATTTCGGTCGAGTTCGATGCCAATGCCCGGGGCGTGTGGGAGTTCAAGCCCGAGGTGAGCTCCATGCAGGTGCACCCGGGGCAGATGGCCACGGTGATGTACGAGTTCCGCAACACGCAGAACCGGACCATGGCAGCGCAGGCCATCCCCAGTTACGCGCCCAAGCAGGCCACCGCGCATTTCAACAAGTTGCAGTGCTTTTGCTTCAACGAATACATCCTCAAGCCGGGTGAGACCAAACGCTGGCCGGTGGTGTTCGTGATTGATCCCCAATTGCCCAAAGACGTGACGACCATCACCTTGTCCTACACCTTCTTCGAGGTGGGCGGCAAGGTGCCTGCGGCACCGAAGGGGGGCGTGTGAGCGCTCATCAGCCCAAGGGCTCCTTCACCCAAACGGTGAAAGCCGTGGCTTGGTCTTTTTTCGGCATTCGCAAGGCGTCCGGGCAGGCTGAAGACATCGCCCGGATCAAGCCCGCCCACCTGATCGTGGTCGGCTTGCTGGGCGGTGCGGTGTTCGTGACGGTGCTGGTCTTGCTCGTGCGCTGGGTCGTGACGAGCGGCGTGGCGCTTTGATGGTTTTTGTCTTCAATTTTTTCAAGTAACGGTATCCAGGAGAACAACATGTCGGCAGCGGTTCCCAAAGGGCAAGCTCCCTACTACTTCGTGCCAGGCCCGTCGAGCCACCCCGTGATGGCGGCCATCGGCCTGTTCTTTGTCGCGTTGGGCGCGGGGCAGTGGGTCAATGGCGCGGAGTGGGGCCCGTACTCGGTGGCCTTTGGCCTGGCCTGGTGGGCGTTCACGCTCAAGCGCTGGTTTGGCGATGCCATCCATGAAAGCGAAAGCGGCCAGTACAGCGACCGCGTCGACATGTCCTTCCGCTGGAGCATGGCCTGGTTCATCTTCTCTGAAGTGATGTTCTTTGCGTCCTTCTTTGGGGCTTTGTATTGGGCGCGGCTGCATGCCTTGCCGGCCTTGGGCGACATCGAGAACGCGCTGTTGTGGCCCGACTTCAAGGCCCTGTGGCCCAGCATGGCCGCCGGTGCCACCGCCTCGCCTGCTGGCACCGTGGAAGCCTTCCGCACCATGGGCCCCTGGCCCATCCCCACCATCAACACGGCCTTGCTGCTCACCTCGGGTGTGACCCTGACCATCGCCCACCACGCCTTGCGTGAAGACCACCGCGGCAAGACCATCGCTTTCATGTGGCTCACGGTTTTGCTGGGCACGGTGTTTTTGTGCCTTCAGGCTTACGAGTACTACGAGGCTTACGTTCACTACAACCTGAAGCTGTCCTCGGGCATCTACGGGTCCACCTTTTTCATGCTGACGGGCTTCCACGGTTTCCACGTGTTCGTTGGCACGTTGATGCTGTTGTTCATCACCTTGCGTTTGCACAAGGGCCACTTCACCGCGCAACGCCATTTCGGTTTTGAGGGCGCGGCTTGGTACTGGCACTTTGTGGATGTGGTGTGGTTGGGCTTGTACATCGTGGTCTACTGGATGTAAGCAAGCCGCTTGGCCCGGCGCCAGCCAAGCGCTGGCCCCAAAAAAGAGCGCCCAGGTGGCGCTCTTTTGACTTCAGAGCCTCGTGGGGCAACTCACAAGGGGATGCCTGTGGGGTGGATCCAGCCCATCTTGTAGCTGAACAGGATGAACAGGAACAAGGTCACGGACAGAGCCACGCGCAAGGCCAGGGCATGCAGCATGCGGTTGCTTTTTGGGGTGCCGTCACGGCCGTCCTTGAGCAAAGCCCGGCCGGCCATGGCCAACGCAACGACGATGGCCAGCAATGCAAAGGTGATGATGATTTTCATGGTGAGACATTATGTCGGCGAGGCAGCACGGATGGGTGGCCGATGACCCCGCGTTTGCGCCAGGCTCTGGTTTTGGTGGCCGCCGTGTTGGCTGTGTGGCTGACCGTGTCCTTGGGATGCTGGCAATTGCACCGCGCCGACGAAAAGCTCGGCCGGCAAGCCGCAGTGGCCGAGCGCGATGCCTTGCCCGCGCTGGACAATGCCGCCTTGCATTGCGACGCGCAGGCCGACGCCTTGCTGGTGAACCGCCGGGTGGTGCTGCAGGGCCAGTGGTTGCCCCAGCACACCTGGTTGCTGGACAACCGCGCCATGGATGGCCAGGCTGGCTTTTATGTGGTCACCGCGATGCAGGTCAAAGGCCCCGGGCCTTGTGCCGATCAACTGCTGTTGGTGCAGCGTGGGTGGGTACCCCGCAACGCGCAAGACCGCACCCAGGTCCCGCCTTTTTCAACCCCTGTGGGTCCGGTTCAACTCGTTGGTCGCCTGCAGCCCGAGCTGTCCCGCTCCTACAGTTTGGGCGCTGATTTGGCCTTGCCCGCCGCATCCAGCCCGCGCATCGTCCAGAATATCGACTTCGCTGGCTTGCCGGCCCTGGTGGGCAGGGCGGTGGCGCCCACGGTGGTGCTTCAGTTGCAGCCCGAGACGTCGCCGGCGGGCCGAGCCTTCCCCGACGCGTCGGGCTTTCCTTTGCGGCGTGATTGGCCGGTCCCGGCCTCCGACGTCGGCAAACACCATGCTTACGCGGTCCAGTGGTTCGCCCTGGCCGCCTTGATCACAGGACTGTATGTCTGGTTCCAACTCCTCAGCCCCCTCCGCCGCCGAACGCGGTGATCCGCTGGTGCAAATGAGCGTGCACAGCCTGCCCTCGGCACCGCAAGCCGAAATGGGCCAACGCACCCGCCTGGGTCGGCTGAAGATGCTGCTGGTGTGGGCCATCTGCGCCACGCCGGTGATCGCTTCTTACCTGACCTACTACGTGATCCGGCCCGAGGGGCGCGCCAACTACGGCACCCTGATCCTCCCGACGCGCGACATGCCGGCCGACGCTGCGCTGCCGCTCAAGAATCTGCAAAATCAGCCTGTGGCGGCGTCTTCGTTGCAGGGGCAGTGGCTGCTGGTGACGGTCGCTGGCGGGGCCTGTGATGCCGCGTGTGAGCAGCATTTGTATTACCAGCGCCAAGTGCGCGAGACACTGGGCAAGGACAAGGACCGGGTGGACCGCGTCTGGCTCATCACCGACGAGGCGCCCGTTCGCGAGGCCATCAAACCTGGTCTGGAAGGGACGACGGTGCTGCGCACACCCCAAGGCGACCTGGCCAAGTGGTTCAGCCCGGACGGGGGGCAGCCCTTGAGCGCGCACTTTTACCTGGTGGACCCCAAGGGTGCGTGGATGATGCGCTTTCCGGTGCAGGCCGACATGAGCAAGGTCAAGCGTGACCTCAGCCGCCTGATGAAGGCCAACGACTCCTGGGACGAGGCCGGCCGCTGAGGCGGGCTGGTGCACGAGATGGGTGGTTGGATCGACTGGAACCCGGCGTTGGAGATCGCCCTGGTGGGCGCCTTGCTGGCGGCGCTGCCGCTGCTGTGGGTGGTGGTGAAGGGGCGCCGCGAGGGGCTGCAAGGCTGGCCGGCCTGGCAACGCGCCTTGACCCTGGCCACCTTGTTCCTCACCTTGGATCTGGTGGTGTTTGGCGCTTTCACGCGTTTGACGGATTCCGGCCTGGGCTGCCCCGATTGGCCCGGCTGCTATGGGCACAACAGCCCGGTGGGCGCCCGTTCGCTGATCGAACAGGCGCAGGCCATCCTGCCCAGCGGCCCGGTCACGCATGGCAAGGCCTGGATCGAGATGATCCACCGCTACCTGGCCTCTGGCGTCGGCGCCTTGATCACGGGTTTGATGATCGCGGCCTGGTGGGGCCGCCAAAAAACGGGCAGCCTGTCACCCTGGTGGCCCACGCTGACTTTCGTGTGGGTGTGCGCGCAAGGGGCGTTCGGTGCCTTCACAGTCACGCTGAAGCTTTATCCGCTGGTGGTCACCGGGCATTTGTTGGGCGGTTTGCTGGGGGTGGGTTTGTTGACCGCGCAGGCGCGGGCGCTGGACCGGGTGGACCCGGGCGTGACCGAGGCCTGGCGCCGCTCTTCGCTCAGGCACGGGGCGCGGTTTGTGCTGGCCCTGGCCGTGATCCAGATGGCCTTGGGCGGCTGGGTCAGCACCAATTCGGCGGTGTTGGCCTGCAGCGAGGTGCCGCTGTGCCAGGGGCAATGGTGGCCCGCCATGGATTTCGAAACCGGTTTTCGCCTGTTGCGGCCCTTGGGCGGTGACGGCCTGGGCGCTCAGATCACGCTGGCCGGGTTGACCGCCATCCACATGGTGCACCGCCTGGCCGCCGTGCTCGTGTTGAGCGCGATGGTGGCGCTGGCCTGGGGTTTGTGGCGGGCGCGTTGGTGGCGGCGCGAATCCATCGGCCTGTGGGCCTTGGCGGCCTGGCAGTTGGTCACGGGGCTGAGCAATGTGGTGCTGGGCTGGCCGCTGGTGGCCGCCCTGGGCCACACCCTGGGCGCGGCCCTGCTGGTGTGGTGGTTGGTGCGTTTGCTGGTACAACCGCGCGGGGCCCCGATTTCTCCGCGCACCTCTTAAAATCGGGCCTGACCTAGCGATCCCCCACATGACTGAATCCCTTGCCTCCAGCCCGCCCGCGATGAGCTTGCCGTCGCGTCTCAAGCAGTTTTACGTGCTGACGAAGCCGCGCGTGGTGCAATTGATCGTGTTTTGCGCGGTGATCGGCATGTTGCTGGCCGTGCCGGGCATGCCCACCCAGGCCGAAGCCTTGACGGCCCTGGCCGCCTGCATCGGCATCTGGTTGGTGGCGGGCGCGGCGGCGGCGTTCAACTGCCTGATCGAGCAAGAGATCGATTCGCGCATGAAGCGCACGTCCTGGCGCCCCACGGCGCGTGGCGAACTCACCAAGACGCAAACGCTGTTGTTCAGTGCCGGCCTGTGCCTGCTGGGCATGGTCATCCTGGCCCTGTGGGTCAATGCCTTGACGATGTGGCTGACCCTGGCCACCTTCGTGGGTTACGCCATCATCTATACCGTGATCCTCAAACCTTTGACGCCGCAGAACATCGTCATCGGGGGCGCGTCGGGTGCCATGCCGCCCGTGCTGGGTTGGGCGGCCATGCGTGGTTCGGTCGATCCGGAAGCCTGGATGCTCTGCCTGATCATTTTCTTGTGGACGCCGCCGCATTTCTGGGCCCTGGCGCTGTACCGGGTCGAGGACTACGCCCGCGCTGGCCTGCCCATGTTGCCGGTCACGCACGGCAATGAGTTCACGCGCCTGCATGTGCTGCTCTACACCTTCGTGCTGCTGGCCGGCACCTTGCTGCCTTTCATCTATCAAATGAGCGGCTGGATTTACCTGGTGTCGGCCTTGGTGCTGGGCCTGTGGTTCGTGGCCTATGCTTTCCGCCTCTGGCGCCACTACAGCGACGAACTGGCCCGCCAGACCTTCAAGTTTTCCATCATCTACCTGATGCTGCTGTTCGCGGCCCTGCTGGTGGACCACTACGTGCCGATCTGAGATTCCATGCGCAACAACATCAAGTCCTCCGTGGCCCTGGCCTGTGCATTGACCGTGCTCTCATCGGTCTTGTTGCTGGGCTGCGATCAGCGCTCCTCGGAAAGCACTGGCGCGACCGCCGGTGGCAAAGAGGTGGTGGCGGCACCGGCCAAGCCCACCGCTTTCAAGTCGGTGGACATCACCGGCGCGGACTATGCCAAGCAGCTATCGCTGACCGATTTCGATGGCAAGAAGCGCACCCTGGCCGACTTCAAAGGCAAGGTGGTGTTCGTGTTCTTCGGCTTCACGCAATGCCCCGAGGTCTGCCCCACCACCATGGCCGAACTGGCCGAGGTCAAGCGGCGCCTGGGCAAAGATGGTGACCGCGTGCAGGGCGTGTTCATCACCATCGACCCGGAGCGGGACACGGCCGAGGTGCTCAAGGCCTACTTGACGGGCATGGACCCCAGCTTCATCGGTCTGCGTGGTTCGCTGGACGAGGTCAACGCGGCCTCGCGCGATTTCAAGGTGTTCTACCAGAAGGTGCCGACGCAGGATGGCAAGGGCTACACCATGGACCACACTGCGGGTGGCTTCGTGTTCGACCCGAGCGGGCAAGTGCGTCTGTTCGTGCGCTACGGTCTGGGCGTGGACGCCCTGACTTCGGACATCAAGCAGTTGCTGGCTTTGGGCTCAGGCAGCTAACAGCGTCAGGCACTGGCGCCCGGCCCACTCTTCGCCTGGCGACAGGGTTTTGGGTTGCAGGATGCGGGCGGCTTCCACGCACAGCATGTGTTGCCAGTCATCCGCCGGCATGTCGCTCAAGGCGGCGCATTTGTCCGGGCCCGGGTTCCACACCACGGCGTCGGGCAGGTTGTCCGACTGGATCTGCACGCGGCGCTTGCCTTCGGTGAGCAGCAGGCTGCTGGCCTTTTCATAGATGCGGTCGAACTCGCCCGAGAAGCTTTTTTCCGGGTGATCTTCCACCGCTTCGCCATTCAGCAGGTTGTCGATGTAGAGGTGGCCTTCGAGCCCATGCAAGCGCACGCGGTTGAGTTCCGCCACGGCCAGGTAGGTGTGCAGGGCCGCTGAAAAAGGCCACACCGTGCTGCCTGTGTTGCGCACGTAAAGCTCCAGGTCCAGTTGCGCGCTGCTGACTGACACGGTCAATTCCAGCTCGAAACCATGCGGCCACAGGGCGCGGGTCTCCTCGCTGTCCATGAGTTGAAATGTGGCTTGGGCGTGGCCCGTGCCTTGGCGCTGGCTTTCAAGCTGCCAGGAACGGTTGCGGACAAAGCCGTGGCGGGGCAGGCTGCGGTCCGGGCCCTTTTGCTCGAACTGCGGAAAGATCACTGGGATGCCGCCCCGGATGGCCTTGCCGGCGCTGTAGTCGGCTTGGGGAGAGAGGTAAAGCTGCTCGGTGCCGCCAGCGGGCACCCAGGACACCACATGGGCGCCATGCAGCAGCACCGTCGCTTGCGCGCCATCGGGCGATTGAATCAGGATGGCCGGCTGGCCGTGGTGGTCGTGGAAAGTGGTGGTCTCGGTCATGCGGTGAGTATCCATCCTTCGATGGGGTCTACCACCTTGGGCAGGCCCCACGAGTGGGTGGGGTTCTCGCCTTCCCGATGGGCCCAGGCGGCCTGCACCAGGCACAAGGCGGCGTCCAGGCGGTCGCCTTTGGCATCGGACACGAGGAAGTCGCGCTGGCCGGGGGTGAGCTTCAAGCGCAGGTTCAGGCGGGTGCGGCCTTGCTCCAGCGCATCGACCAGGTCCATGCGGGCGATGAGGCGGGCGTGCTGTTGCTCTGCAGGTGCGGCCTGGTCGCTTTTGTAGCTGCGCCTGCCCAGCACCTCGCCAGACAGGAAGCCAGGGTAGGCCTCGAAGGCCAGGGCGTCTGGGCGGCCCTGGCGCAGGCCGGGCAGGGTGAAATCGGTTTGCACCAAACGGATCAGGCCTTCGAAGTACATCTTGCCCACGGGCACGTAGCGCGTTTGCAAAGGGCTGGTGCTGCTGATGCCGGACACGGCGGTGTCGGTGGGGCGGTGCAGCAGTTTGGGGCCATCGCCGCGTTGCAGGTCCCAGGTCTGGCCCCAGCCATCGACCAGACGCTGGAAGCCGGCGCGGTCCTGGCAATGGGCGTGCAATGCTTGGATCAATGCTTGCGCTGCGGTGGTCGCCGGTCCCGGTGTCTGACCAATGGCGTCACGCAAGGCGGCCAGGTGATCGGGCGGGAAGTCGGCAGGCGCGTGGGTGCACAGGGCCTGCACAAAGGGGCGTGGCAGCCCGAATGGAAAGTCGCACGCGGCCAGCACGCCGTGCGCGCTGCCAAGCACCTGCTCCAGACCGGCCAGCGTGGCCACCTCATCCAGCTTTTCCAGCTTGACGACCGCGCCCGAGCGCCGGCCCCAGGCCAGGGTCAATGGCTTTCGGGGCGAGGGCGCGCATGAAAAATCCAAGCCGAGCAAGGTGCCGGGCAGGGCGCCGGACGCGCCATCGTGATCCGCCATTCAGCTGTTTTTGCAGCCGATGGAGGCGGTGACGATCAGCTCTTCAAGCAGCGCCAGCGAGACCTTGCCGGGCACGGCATAGGGGTCGAGCACCGGACGCTCAGAGTATTTCAGCAGGATCGACGGGTTGACCTTGCCCAGGTTCACCTGGCCCATGGTCCAGCTGGCAAAGCGGCGTTCGTCGATCTCTTCGTAGTCAAGCAGAATCACGTTGCCGTGGCGCGGGTCGTTGGCGATCTTGGTGTAAAGCTGGTTGACGGCTTCGCGGCCACCTTCCAGCAACTGCATGAAGATGTCGCCGCTGTGGCACAGCAGGCCTGTCACGCCCAGCGTCAGGTTGTTTTTGCGGGACGCCGTGAGGATGGCCTCGATGGTGTCGGGGGCCAGGGGCTTGTTGGCGCGGCTGGCGTAGAGCAGTCGAACGAGCATGGTGGTGACCTCAGCCTTTTCTTTGGTTGACCAGGGCGAGGAATTCGCGCCGCAGGTTGGGGTCCTTCAGGAAGGAGCCGCGCATCACGCTGTTGATCATCTTGGAATCCATGTCCTTGACGCCGCGCCACTGCATGCAGAAGTGGTCGGCCTCCATCACCACGGCCAGGCCATCAGGCTGCATGCGCGATTGCAGCAGGTCGGCCACTTGGGTGACGGCTTCCTCCTGGATCTGTGGGCGGCTCATGATCCAGTCGATCAGGCGGGCGTATTTGGACAAGCCGATCAGGTTGGAGTGCTCGTTGGGCATCACGCCGATCCAGACCTTGCCCATGATCGGGCACAGGTGGTGGGAGCAGGCGCTGCGCACAGTGATGGGCCCGACGATCATCAGCTCGTTCAGGCGTTCCGCATTGGGAAACTCCGTCACGGCCGGGGCCTGGTGGTAGCGGCCCTTGAAAATCTCGTGCAGGTACATCTTGGCCACGCGGCGGGCGGTGTCCTGCGTGTTGTGGTCGCTGTCGGTGTCGATCACCAGGCTGGACAGCACACCGGCCATCTTGCCCTGCACCTCGTCCAGCAGTTTTTCCAGCTCACCGGGTTCGATGAACTCGGCGATGTTGTCGTTGGCATGAAAGCGCTGTTGGGCTTCTTTCAGGCGTTCCCGGATCTTGACGGACACGGGTGTGCCTTCGTCGTCGTCAGGGGCCGCGTCAATGGCGCGGAGGTTGGGCGTGGTCATGGGGCGCTTTCAAAGCCTGGCAAAGCAAGCAGTCTGCAGATGGCCGATGCTATCAAGCCCCAGAGCCTTGTGCGCGTTGAATGCGAGGCAGCCCCGACTTTGCGGGGGGAATGCGTCAGTTCTTGGGGGCCGCCGGTTTGGGCGGGGGCTTGCGGCCCGTGTGCGCGAACATGGCTTCCAGCAGGGCCACGTCTTCGTCCTGCCCTTTGGCGGTGGCCCCGGCCTTGCCTGTTTTTGCTGCGGGGGTGGAGGTCGTGGCAGCCGCAGGCTTGACGGCAGGGGCTGCGTTGGTCTTGCTGTTCAACGCCACACGCTCTGCGTCGGTGGATGTGGCCAGTACCGTGGCCGAGGAGGCCGTGGGCGCCACGCTCAAGGCTGCCAGCGGGGTGTCGGCATGGGTGGTTTCAATCACGGCAGGGCCAGCGGCCGTGGGCGCGGTGATCTCAACGCTGGGCACCGGCGTGTCACGCTTGGCGGATGTCGGCGTGCGGGCGATGGTGGTGGGGGCAGGCAGCCCCTGGGCAATCGCCGGTTTGCTGTCCTGGATGACCAGCACGAAGCCGGCCATCAGGGCCAGCACACCCACGCCCATGGCGCCCCAAAGCGCGCCTTGCAACCAACTGCGGCGGTGTGATTTGCTGGTGCGCCGTCCGCCTTTGGTGCGGCTGGGCCGTGAGGCATGGCGGGTTGATTCCAGCGTCGATAGAATCCGCACGCGCTGACGCTCATCGGTGGCGGGTTCGTCGTCCATGCCTGCGAACAGGCTGGGGCGGTCAAGACTCGGCCGTTGGCCGCGTCCTGGTTTGGGGGCTTGATGGTCGCCCGATGGGTAGCTCAACGCCAACTCCCTGTGTTGATTTTTGTGGTGTCGCCAAAGCGCGGATTCTACGAAGCGTCCGACACATCGGCGCGGCTAAACGTCTTTTTGCAAACAATCGTTACAACAATATGCTGGCAGGGTGGATTTTTGGGTACTTCGTGCTGGGCTGTCTTGGCCTGGCCTGCCTGGTGTTTCCTTCGGGGCGGCGCGCGGTGGTGGCGTGGTTTGGCGCGTGCTGGAAAGGCCGCCGCCACGGGCCTGCTGGCGTGGTGCCTTGGGTGTTGTTGGGCAGCGTTTTGTTGGTGCTGCCGGCGGCCGGTGTCTGGTGGTGGGGCGGCGGCCTGCAAGGTGGTCGCACCCTGGAAGCCTTTGACGACACCACCCTGGATGATGGCAACCGCCATGTGGCCCACTTGCTGCAAGGTGAGCAACTGGTGCCTCCTCCCCCCTTGCCGCCCGAGGCCTTCACCACGGCGGAGGTCGAGGTGGTGCGGCCCATGCTGTCCAGCGCCGATCGCCGTTGGGATCGGATGGACGAGGCCTTCGTGCAGCGCGTGCTCATGGTCTTCAAGGTCATGAAGGAACGGCATGGCTACGACATGGCCTTGCTGGAGGGCTACCGCAGCCCCGAGCGCCAGAACCTGCTGGCCGCGCAAGGGGCACATGTGACCAAT
>Ga0209841_1000231_pt1 | contig 13227 bp, 10 predicted proteins | sample GWRWT4_30Apr14_FD_187185 | JGI IMG/M metagenome (GOLD analysis project Ga0209841, IMG submission 187185) | Sand microcosm microbial communities from a hyporheic zone in Columbia River, Washington, USA - GW-RW T4_30-Apr-14 (SPAdes) (version 2) | ecosystem: Engineered > Artificial ecosystem > Sand...
GCGAACCCGCACTTGCTCCGCATGCCGGGCGGCGACAAGGGCTTCCTCGCGTCCGTGGTCGGCTTCGCGGATGTGCTCGCGCACAAGGCGAGTGAGACCCTCGGCCACGAGCGCAAAACGGACACTCCCTACGGCGAGATGCCAGAGTGGCAACAGTTAATCGAGTTCGATCCGGTCCACGGGCTGGAGCTGGACACCGAGAACGATCTGGCGGCGGCAGAAGCGGATTTGAAGGCGTTCACTTAACCGGAACCATGCAGTTGAGCCACGGATGAAACACGGATGGAACACGGAGTAGCAGGAAAAGCCTAGCCGCTGCGCGGCTGTGTTCGTCCCCCGGCGTTCGGTGGCCGCGTCCAGATCCCTCAAAGATTGCGTGCTCCCAGTGCCCACCCGTGTCCAATCCGTGGCTAAAGAATCGTTCCGGATAAGCACCAAGCGCCCCCGTCGCTGTCACGCGAACGTCACGCTCCTTTCACAGCCCCGCCGTTGTTTGCTCACGTCGGCTGCGGCATAAACACGGTCCTATGTCGCATCGTGTGCTGATTGTGGATGATGAGTTGGATTTGCGGGAAGTGATGGATTACAGCCTTCGCATGGCCGGCTACGAGGTGGACCATGCGGAGAGCGGCACCAGCGCTCTCGCCAGCGCCCAGCGATGCTTGCCCGATGCCATCGTGCTGGACATCAACCTCCCCGGCCTCGACGGATTGGCGGTGTGTGAGATGCTCCGGCTGCTGGCTTCCACACGGGAGATACCGATCCTCCTGCTCACCGCGTTGGCGTCGGAACAGACGCGCAAGCTTGGCCTCCAACTCGGCGCGAACGACTACATGACCAAGCCCTTCAGCCCGCGCGAAGTACTGGCCAGAGTGGCCGCCATCCTGAAACGAACCCAGCCTGCATCCTCCGCATCAATGCCATCCACACAAGCTATCGTGCTGGACGAGGAGCGGGCCCGCGTGCTTTGCCGTGGTACCGCGCTGGCGCTGACGCGCTATGAATACCTGTTGCTCACGGTTTTCATGCGTGCGCCGGAGCGTGTGTATTCGCGTGCCCAGCTGATGTCACTGGTGTGGTCACACGAGGTGAGCCAGGAGCGCACCGTCGACACCCACATCAAGTCCCTGCGTGGAAAGATTCACGCCTTAGCACCTGATCTCGATCCCATCCAGACGCATCGCGGCCTTGGCTACAGCTGGCAATCATGAAGTTGCGCCTGCGTGTCTTCATCGTGATTGCGCTTGTGGCCGGGCTTGCTGCCTGGCAGCTGTACGGCAGTTTCCGCCAACAATTGAAGCCGGCCCTGCAACAGGCAACCGAAGATGTGCTGGTGGATGCAGCGGTGACTTTTGCGTTGTTAGCAGAGCAGGATTATCGCGAGGGACATCTGGCGGACGGGCATCTGGCGCAGGCCTTTGAGGCGCTGCCGAAGCAGCAGTTGCGAGCGAAAATATGGGGCCATGAGCGCCATGCCAGCAATATTGGCATTTACGTAACGGATGTTCATGGCCGGGTCATTTTTGATTCCACCGGCCTGCATCTGGGGCAGGACTATTCGCGCTGGAATGATGTCTATCTCACCTTGAGTGGTCGTTATGGTGCGCGCAGCAGCCGGGCTGATCCTGCCGACAAGCTCAGTTCCGTGATGTATGTAGGGGCACCGCTGCATGACGAGAGCGGGCGTATCAATGGCGTGCTGACGGTCTACAAGCCGGTACAGAGCCTGCAGCCTTTTCTCGTGTTGGCAGAGCAAGCCCTCTCGCGTCAGGCTTTGCTGATCCTGTTGGCTGCCTTGTTGCTGGGTCTGGTCCTCGCGTGGTGGCTGGCACGCGGCATTGACCGTCTGGTGGTTTATGCAGATGCAGTAGCCAGCGGTGAGCGTCGACAGGTGCCCGATACGGGGAGTGGGGAGCTGGACAGGCTGGCGACTGCCATGGAGCACATGCGCAGTGAGCTTGATGGCAAGCGCTATATCGAAAACTATGTGCAGGCTCTCACGCATGAAATGAAAAGTCCGCTGGCCGCCATTGGTGCGGCTGCCGAGCTTTTGCAGGACAGGGACCTGCCGGCTGATGTGCGCGAGCGATTTCTCGGCAATATCGGGCAGCAAAACCAGCGGGCACAGGAGCTGATTGAGCGGTTGCTGCATCTGGTTCGGCTGGAGCAGCGACAAACCCTGGAGCAGCCACTTCAGGTTGATCTCGTGCTGGTGTGGCGAGAGCTGTGTGACGAGGCTGTATCGCGCCTGCAGCAAAAGGGTATTACGCTGACACAAAAGCTTGCCGGGGCGGCTGTCGTATCAGGAGACCGTTTCCTATTGCGTCTTGCGCTTGGCAACCTTCTGGATAATGCGCTGGCCTTTGCGCCATCAGGCTCCATGCTGGAGTGCGATATTCACTGCACTGCTGATTCTGTTGTGTTTCAGTTGCGGGACCATGGCAACGGCATTCCCGATTACGCCATGCCACATGTTTTTGACCGCTTTTATTCATTGCCCCGCCCTCATGGCGGGTCGCGAAGCTCCGGCCTCGGCTTGCCTTTGACAAACGAGGTCATGAAGCTCCACGGGGGGCATGTAACATTGGAAAATCACGAGCAGGGAGGCGTTCTCGCCATGCTCAGGCTGCCACGTTCCTGATATTTTTCTGCATGGCTTCACGCCGAATTCACATTCGGCTCACGTGATCCGCATATACCCGCCACACACTCCCTTCATCTTGAAACGGACGGAGAGTGCCTGATGAAAAACCCCTTGTGGCGAAAACTTTTGATGATCGCCGGTCTCACCCTGCTGCTGTGTATCCCGTTGCGCATGACGGGTGTTGCCGTGTGGGAGCGTTCTGCCGCGCGCGAAAGTGTAAAAGCCGATATTGCCAACAGTATGGCGGGCGCCCAGCGCCTGGCGGGCCCGGTGCTGGTGCTGCCTTATCGCCAGATGGTGACGAGAGAGGTCAAGGACGGCGATGGCAAAATGGCCTTGAAGACCTTCTGGGAGTGGCGAACACATGTCTGGTTGCCTGATACCCTGAACATAGACAGTGGTGTGGTCAATACCCCGCGATACCGGGGCATTTACAAGGCTCAGCTTTACCAGAACAGCCTGAAAATAAATGCCGCTTTCAATACCGCCAGGAATGCCGCACCGGCAGGTGACGGTGTGGAGTGGGGGCAGCCGTATCTTGCACTGGGCGTCAGTGATGTGCGTGGCATCAGCGAGATGCCGCGTGGAAAAATGAACGACAAGGCACTGACGTTTGCGGCAGACACCGGGTTGCCGCTGCTGGAGAGTGGGGTGCACGCCCCGGTCAGCATCGGCCCCGACGGACATTTTGAAGCCAGCATCGGCCTTGACCTGAAAGGCATGGAACGCATCGATTTTCTGCCGGTTGGCCGGGATACCCTGGTTGCCATGCACAGCAACTGGCCACACCCTTCCTTTCAGGGACGCTATTTGCCGGACAGTCAGGACATCAACAAGGACGGTTTTCATGCGCGCTGGCGCACAACATTTCTTGCCACCAATATTGAAAAGCAGTTTGCAGATTGCCTGAGCAACAGTGGTAGCTGTTCGACATTGATGCTTAATTCGATGGGAGTCAGGCTGATTGATCCGGTGGATGTTTACCTGCAATCAGAGCGTGGACTGAAATACGGTTTTCTTTTTGTGATCATGGCGTTTGGTGCCTTCTTCCTTTACGAGTTGCTGAAGGGACTGAAGATTCACCCCGTGCAATATTCGCTGGTGGGTTTTTCGCTCACGCTCTTTTTCCTGCTGCTGGTGGCACTTGCCGAGCATGTGGTTTTTGCCATGGCTTATGCCATTGCCGCTGCGGGTTGCACGGCCTTGCTGTGGTTTTATGTGTCTTATGTTTTGCGCAGTGTGCTGCGGGGCATGGGCTTTGCCGGACTGATTGCCCTGATGTTCGGGGCTCTCTACGGCTTGCTGCAGTCAGAGGATTACGCCTTGCTGATGGGAGCTCTGCTGTTGTTCGGCATGCTGGCCCTGATCATGATCCTGACGCGACATCTGGACTGGTTTGCCCTTGGCGAGGCCGCAGGGCCTGCACCGGTCAAGGAAAACAGTCAGGCATGAGATGCCGTATGCAGCCCGGCAAAGAGCTGGGCTGCATACGGGTAATGGTCTGATCAGACGGTCTTTGGGGCGTGAAAGTGCAGATAGATTTCAGTCAGCACATCGGGGATCTGCTGGGCAAGATCCCGCGAGAGTTTTGGGTCGCGGCGCAGATGCTGCAGGTCCGGGTCATCAATAAGGTCAGAAAGCACCATCATGGGAAGGGTGAGGTCCGCGATCAGGTCTTCATCATCGCTGTACCAGCTTGCCTCTTTCAGGAACATGCCTTCCATGAAGCCCATGCACCAGTCATTGAGCTCGGTGGATTCCGTGGCCTTGAGAGCAAGGGTGCACGGCAGGGCAAGTGGTTGCCCGTGATAGAGTGTGGCGTGGATTTCTTTTTGCCAGCCTTCGAGGGCATTCTGGATTTGCGCAGCCAGTGCGGCATCGGCCGAAATGGGCTGGTTGTCAAAAAGTGCCGGAAGCCATACCGCCAGCGAGGGCACATCAGGCCCCACGGTGAGGGCGGTCAGAAAGCCATGGGTGGCAATCGAATCGAGACCCTCGGTATTGCTATCACCATCAAGAAAGTCTTCGAGTAACTGGCGAGTCTCGGCGGGGAGTGCGTGAAGTTCGTGCATGAATAGGCTCCTGAGTCCGGCGATTGTAGTCGACCTGCCATCATGGCTGAACTGGAATATGGATAATGCCGGCCTTGCCGGGCCGAAAGGTCCGGACGTTATCCTGTCCATGGCCCGGTTATGCAGGCTGACAGCCTGTGGACCATCCCCCATAATCGCCAGCCATGACCACTTCATTTTCAAGCACTTCGGTGACCCAATCCCCCGCCCGCGACATTCTGCAAAGCGTTTTTGGTTACGAGTCTTTTCGTGGGCCGCAAGAGGCTATTGTTGATACGGTCATAGCGGGTAACGATGCGCTGGTCTTGATGCCTACTGGCGGCGGCAAATCCCTTTGCTTCCAGATTCCTGCCCTGGTTCGTCCTGGCACCGCTGTGGTGATTTCTCCATTGATTGCCTTGATGCAGAATCAGGTGGCGGCATTGGTGCAATCAGGCGTGCGTGCGGCCTATCTCAGTTCAACACTGGACTGGCAGCAGACCCAGGCGATTGAATCGCAATTGCTGGATGGTCGGCTCGATCTTCTGTATATCGCCCCCGAACGACTGGTGACGCCGCGCATGCTGGATCAGCTTTCACGCGTACAGATTGCCCTGTTTGCCATTGATGAAGCGCATTGTGTCTCGCACTGGGGGCATGACTTTCGTGTCGATTATCTCGGTTTGTCCATTCTGCATAACCAGTTTCCTTCTGTTCCCCGCATCGCCCTGACGGCTACTGCTGATCCACGCACACGGGCAGATATTGCCGTGCGTCTCGGCCTGGAAAAGGCAGAGGTTTTTCTCAGCAGCTTTGACCGTCCCAATATTTTCTACCGGATTGCCCAGAAGCAGAAGGCACTGGATCAGCTTGAGGCTTTTATCCGCCGCGAACATTCCGGTGATGCCGGTATCGTGTATTGCCTGTCCCGCAACAAGGTTGAGAAGACTGCCGAGAGTCTGAATCAGCGCGGCATCAAAGCCCTGCCTTATCATGCGGGTTTGCCGGGGCATGTTCGTGAAGAAAACCAGACCCGCTTCCTTCGTGAAGAGGGCATGGTCATGGTAGCAACCATTGCATTTGGCATGGGCATAGACAAGCCGAATGTGCGCTTTGTGGCGCATCTGGATTTGCCCAAAAGTATCGAGTCCTATTATCAGGAAACCGGTCGTGCCGGCCGTGACGGTCTCGCTGCCAACGCCTGGATGGTTTATGGCATTGCCGACGTCATCAAGCTGAAATCCATGATGGATCAGTCGGAGGCAGCCGGAGAGTTCAAGCGCGAGGAAAAAAACAAGGTCGATGCCATTTTGTCCTTGTGCGAGAGCGTGCAGTGCCGGCGCCAGTTGCTATTGACCCACTTTGGCGAATATCTGGCTGAGCCTTGCGGGCATTGTGATAACTGTGTGGAGCCGGCCCCCACCTGGGAAGCCACCGAGCCTTCGCGGCTGGCGCTGTCTGCCGTGTATCGAACAGGCAGCCGCTATGGTGTCGAATATCTGGTTGAGGTTCTGCGAGGTGAACGCTCTGAGCGTGTTGTTGCCAAGGGCCATGACAGTTTGGCTGTGTTTGGCAAGGGGGCTGATCTCAGCGAAAAAGAGTGGCGCTCCATTTTCCGACAGTTGCTGGCACGCGGTTTCCTCTTGCCCGATATGGAAGGCTTTGGTGCTCTCCGCCTTGACGACAGCTGTCGTCCGTTGCTTCGTGGCGAAGAAATCCTGATGTTGCGTCGTGAGCAGAGCAAAACGGTAACGCTGCGCAAAACCGGCGGCAAACCGGCGCTGGATATAGCCGCTGAAGATCGTGTGCTATGGGAGGCTTTGCGGGCCAAGCGACGATTGCTTGCCCAGGAGCAGGGTGTCCCCCCTTATGTGATTTTTCATGACACCACACTTCTGGCAATTCTGGAGGCGCGTCCGGCCAGTTTGCACGAGATGAGGCATATTGCCGGTATTGGAGAAAGCAAGCTTGAGCGTTACGGTGAGGATTTTCTGGCGGTAGTTACTGAGTATGCCTAAGCAGAAAGCAGGCTCTGAAGAGTGGTGCGAATACCGACATGATGATGGCGAAACCCTGGGTTTTCGTTTCGTCCGAAGTGCCCGTAAAACTCTGGCACTCTATGTGAACCGTGATGGATCGGTATTGGTACGAGCCCCTTTGCGTATGGCCATGTCTCATGTTTTTCTGTTCATGAGGGAGCGTTGGCTCTGGCTTGTGGCGCAAAGATCCCATTTTCTGGCGCAGCCTGTTGTGGTTCCTTTTGCTTACAGAAGTGGCGAAGAATTTCTGCATCTGGGTGAGTATTTGTTGTTGCGCGTGGAGATGGCTGGTCGTAATCAGGCCCGTCTTGTTGATGGCGAACTGCAGGTGAGCATTACGGCTGAGCGGATGGCTGATCCGCATGGTATATCCGGCATTATCGAGCTGTGGCAGCGGCGTGAGGCAAAACGTGTATTTCCTTTGAGGCTGGCTGCATGCTACGGCTTTATGCCTGACTTGCAGCGACCCTTTCCCGCTTTGAAGATCCGGAAGATGCGTGCACGTTGGGGGAGCTGCGCAAAAGATGGCCTTATTACGCTAAATCTGGATCTGATAAAGATGCCAGTGGAGTGTATCGATTACGTCGTCACGCACGAGCTCTGCCATCTTGTTGAGTTTAATCACAGCGCACGTTTTTATGAGTTGCAGTCCCGCTATATTCCGGACTGGAAGGCACGTCGTCAGCGGCTGGACCTGCTGGCTCGCCAGCAGTATGGGTTATAGGAGAACATTTCTCTCAGTGACATGTCCGGGTTGTTGCAGCGGCAAGGTCAGTATGAATGAGGTTCCTACTCCCGGAGTGCTGCTGACCTCAATGCGGCCATGATGACGCTGGCTAATGATGAAGTGTGAAATTGACAGTCCAAGCCCTGTCCCTTGCCCTACTGTTTTCGTGGTAAAAAAGGGGTCGAAAATTTGCCGGCTGGTATTGATGTTCATGCCAATGCCGTTGTCCTCAACACGAATCTCCGCATACGGTGGAATGTGCCGGGTACTGATCTGTATCAAAGGCGCTTCCCGTTTGGCTTCCTGAATGGCTTGGGCGGAATTTTTCAGCAGGTTAACCAGTACCTGTTGCAGTTCAATACCTGATGCAGGAAGGGTGGGGAGTCGGCTGTCGAAGCTTTCTTCAATAACCAGTTTTGCATGTAGCGCTGGCATGGACAGCTCAATGGCGTTGCGCATGAATTCAACGCTGGCATGCGCAACCGCGTTGAGATCAGTAGGCTCCAGCTGCCGGCTTGAGCTGCGCGAGAACTCCAGCATGTGCCGCACGATTTCGGCCGCGCGATGTCCGGCGCTTTCCATTCCGGCCAGGAAACGGTTGATGTCGCGCGCCTCCAGATAGTTGTGCATCAGTTTGATGTCAAAACCCAGGGCAGTGGCTGCTGCCTGATTGCCTGGCTGTTGTGGGCTCAAGCGGCGTTGTACGTTCTGCAGGCTTTGCAGAATGGCGGCGAGGGGGTTATTGATTTCATGTGCCATCCCGGCGGCCAGCTCCCCCAGCGATTTCAGTTTCTCGTTCTGCAGCATCATGCTGTCGAGCTTTTGTCTGAGAGTGACGTCATCAACACGAATGACGGCACCCGTCAGTTCCAGCGAATGCAAGGGATAGACCGTGATGTCCACGTATCGTGTGCTGTTCATATGCTCAACCTTCACGTTTTCCTGCGTACGTGGCTCGCTGTTGGCAATGGCCTCGTCAATCATGGAGGCAGTAACAGGAAGGTCTGGATGAATTTCATGCAGACGGAAACCGAGGGCCTGCTTTTCACGTATGCCGGTGGCCAGTTCCGCAGCAGCATTCCAGTGTGTCACATGACCGCTGGGTGTTACGCCAATCATGATGGATGGCATCGAGTTGATGATACTGTTGAGGTACTCCTTGGTTTCGTTGAGCAGGGCAGTCGTGATGTGATGGCGTTGCTCGGCCTGCTCAAGTGTGTCGCTGGCCTGCCGCCATGACTCGGTGCGGGAGCTGAGACGCTGTTCGAGAAGGCTCAATGTGGCGCGCAAAGAGTACAGGGCCTGCTTGCGCCGACGCCGATTGCGTAAAAGGAAGAAGATTACAATGCTTTCGAGGGCAGCAAAGACAAGCGCGATAAGCAGCAAGTATCAGACCCTCCGTTAATCAGGGGTGGTAACAATAAAGCAGGGCAATGCCCTGCTTTATTGTTACCAGGGCTGTCCGCAGTGCGCTATTGCTGAAAATGGGTCTGTGCGGGCGTGGCCATGGCAGATTCAAGCCACTTCTTTACACGATTGGCATCGCCAATTCGCGTATAACGGCCGGAAGAATCCATCAATACGATCACGACAGGCGTAGAGTTAATACGCGCCTGCATGACAAGGCATTTCCCTGCTTCGTTGATGAAACCGGTTTTGGATACTTCAATGTTCCACGTGTCATTTTTTACGAGAGCATTGGTGTTGCGGTACTGAATGGCGCGACCTTGGCTATAAACCACGTATTCCGATGTGGTTGAGTACTGATGAATTTCAGGATAGGCGCGGGCTGCTTTAACCATACGTACCAAGTCGCTTGGCGATGCGCTGTTTTCGCTATGCAGGCCGGTACTGTCAAGGAATTGGGTGTGAGGCATGCCAAGTTCACGAGCTTTGCGGTTCATGGCAGCAACAGCAGCGGCAGTACCACCTGGATAGGTGCGTGCCAGTGCTGCGGCAGCGCGATTCTCAGATGCCATCAAGGCAACCAGCATTATCTCGCTACGGGGTAGGGTGGTACCAACGGCAAGCCGTGAGCTGGTGTGGCGTAAATGATCAACATCGGCTTCAGTAATGGTAATGTTTTCGTCCATGGGCAGGCGTGCATCAAGCACTACCATGGCGGTCATCAATTTGGTGATCGATGCAATCGGCATCGTACGGCTGGGATTTTTGCTATACAGCATCTCCCCTGTTTCTGCGTTCATGACAACAGCAGCACGTGATTCAAGCAGCAGGGCAGATTGAGCATTGGAGCTCTGGAATATTTCGGTAGGACCAGTGCGGTGAGGTAAATTGGCTAAAATGGCAAGGCGCTGCTGTTCTGCAGCACTGATACGGGCAACAGTGCTGCGGCGTTTACCATAGCGGGATACTTTTTTACTGGCCTGTTTGCGGCTGGCATAGCTGCGCGCTTTGGCAGTGCTTTTGCGGGCTTCCGCCTTTTTCTTTTGCATGCTGCTTTTGCCCGGGACATCTGTCGTGGTTTTAGCCGCAACAGCCATGGGCAGGCTTAGCCCCAAGGCAATCAGGCCAATGAGCAGGGGACGCAAACTGTAGTTCAGAATCTGTCGCATAAGCTGGGGTCTCGGTTTGCTGGCGCCATAGCTACTGTGGCGCTTCAATACACAAACACAATCCATTGAAATATAAGGTGATCAAGGTAGCAGTATACCAACCCTTTGTTAACGCTTCCTGTGTGCTTTTTAACAAAATCGATATTCGGCTCTATCATGAGGGCGAAATAATCATAACAATATGATTTTACTAGATTTATTGTTTTTTATGATTGCTTCTGGGAGGGGCGACAGATGGTGGTGGTTCTGGCCTCTCAGTAATTCTACCTACTTCACTGGGGCGGCAGCCCGTATTAACCTGTCCAAGTTCGCTCGATGTCCGGGCTACAGCACTTCTTAAGTAGGAGCAAAGCGTGATCAAGGTCCTTGTGGTCGACGACCACGATCTGGTGCGCATGGGTATTACCCGCATGCTGGCGGATATCTCCGGTATCAAGGTGATTGGAGAGGCTGCCAGCGGTGAAGATGCCTTGCGCCTGGCCCGTGAACTTTCTCCCCAGGTCGTGCTGATGGATGTCAAGATGCCTGGCATTGGCGGACTTGAGGCTACCCGAAAGTTGTTGCGTCAGGACCCGGGCATTCGGGTGCTTGCAGTGACGGTCTGTGATGAAGAGCCTTTCCCTTCTCGCCTGCTCAAGGCCGGGGCGGCGGGCTACCTGACCAAAGGCGCTGCCTTGGAGGAGATGGTGCGGGCTATTCGAGTGGTAGCGAGTGGTCAGCGCTATATCAGCCCTGAAATTGCCCAGCAACTGGCGCTCAAGAATCTTGATGAAGAGAAAAGCTCTCCCTTTGAGGTGCTCTCTGAGCGGGAAATGCAGATCACAATGATGATTGTGGGCTGCCAGAAAGTGCAGGAAATTTCAGACAGGCTTTTTTTGAGCCCGAAAACGGTGAACAGTTATCGCTACCGCATCTTCGAAAAACTGGCCATAGACAGTGATGTCGAGCTGACTCTGCTTGCTGTGCGTCATGGCCTGCTGAGTTCTGATATCGCCTGACATCCCCCGGACTTCTTGCATGACCTCTGCCCCGGTTGATCCAGCCGAGCACCTTTCCGCCATTCTCATGACTTTGCCTGCGTTGCCTGGTATTTACCGCATGCTGGGGCGGGATGGTGATGTTTTGTATGTGGGTAAGGCGCGCAGCCTGAAAAATCGCGTCAACTCATATTTTCAGAAGAATATTGCAAGCCCCAAAACCCGTGCGCTGGTCGAACGGATTATGCATATTGAGGTTACGATAACTGCCTCGGAAACAGAGGCTCTGCTTCTCGAGCAGACACTGATCAAGGAGCTTAAGCCTCCCTACAATATTTTGCTGCGGGATGATAAGTCTTATCCCTACCTGTTTCTTTCTGATGCTGATGTGTACCCAAGGCTCGCTTTTCATCGAGGTACAAAGAAAGAAAAAGGTCGTTATTTTGGCCCTTATCCCAGTTCTCAGGCCGTTCGCGAAAGCCTTCAGCTGATGCAGAAGCTTTTTCAGGTCCGGCAGTGCGATGACAGTTTTTTTCGTAATCGCGAACGGCCATGCTTGCAATATCAAATAAAGCGTTGCCGTGCTCCGTGCGTAAATCTGGTCAGTCAAGAAGATTATGCTGATGATGTGAAGCATACGGTGCTTTTTCTGGAAGGTCGTAATGAAGAGGTAATGTCAGACCTGATTGGACGTATGAGCGGTGCCGCGGAAAAACTTGATTTTGAAGCGGCTGTCGTCTATCGCGACCAGCTGGCTACACTGCGACGAGTGCAGGAGCAGCAGTTTGTCACGCGTGATGCGGGTCATGCTGATGTTATAGGGGTTGCTGCTCAGCCCGGTGGTGTTTGTGTCCACATATTGTTTGTACGGAAGGGGCAGGTGCTTGGTGGCAAGGCTTTTTACCCAAACATGTTTGGTGAAACATTAATTGCGGATATTCTGTCCGAGTTCCTGCCTTCATTTTATTTGCAGACGGAAAGTGGTCGGGACATTCCGGATGAAATCATTTTAAGTGAAGTGCTGCCTGGTGATGACGTATTGCGCGAGGCAATCCGGGTCGTCCATGGTCGCGATGTGCAGATTAAGCATCGTGTGCGCGAAACCCGCCAAGCCTGGCTGCAAATGGCGAAAATGAATGCAGAGCAAGGGCTGGCAGCCAGCCTTGCAAACCGCATGAATCTGGGGGCGAGATTCGCTGCCCTTCAGCAGGCATTGGGGCGCGATACCCCCATTACACGTATGGAGTGTTTTGATATCAGCCATACCATGGGGGAGGCCACGGTTGCTTCCTGTGTCGTGTTTGATGGAAACGGCCCGCGCAAGCAGGATTATCGTCTCTTTAATATTGAGGGCATTACTCCAGGCGATGACTATGCCGCGATGCAGCAGGCACTGATGCGGCGTTACCAGCGCTTAAAAACCGGTGAGGCCCGCTTACCGGATATTCTCTTTATTGACGGGGGCAAGGGGCAGCTGGCGCAGGCCGTATCGGTGCTGTCCGAGCTGGGCATTGATGGGGTAACACTGATTGGCATTGCCAAAGGCGAGGGCAGGAAGCCTGGTCTTGAGACCCTGCATTTTGCCGATGGTGCCGATTTGCAGCTACCGGCCGATTCTCCGGGCGCCCATCTGACCCAGCATATCCGTGATGAGGCTCACCGATTTGCCATTACAGGGCACCGTGCCCGGCGCGGCAAGCAGCGTAATCGCTCAGCATTGGAAGACATTCCTGGTGTTGGCCCTAAAAAACGCAAGGATCTCATCCTGCACTTTGGCGGCTTGCAGGAAGTGGCCCGTGCCAGCGTCAAGGATATCGCGACTGCCCCCGGGATTAGTTTAAGATTGGCTGAAGCCATCTACGATGCCCTGCACAGTCATTGAGCGGGGTCTCGGGCAGCGAGGACAGCCTCGTAGCTTTTACTGGAGACTGTATTGAGCGCTTCTTCTGTGTGGAATATCCCGAACGCGCTTACCCTGTTGCGTATAGTCCTCATTCCCGTGCTAGTGGCATTGGCCTATATTCCTTTTGTCGGTGGCTCGGTTGCTGTCGATCTTCCTTTCGAGTGGCGCTATCTGACGGCGGCCGGTGTTTTTCTGGTAGCAGCATTGACCGACTGGTTTGATGGCTATCTCGCCCGTACCTTGAACCAGACCTCGGCTTTTGGCCGTTTTCTCGATCCCGTGGCTGACAAACTCATGGTGGCGGCAGCAC
>Ga0209841_1000233_pt1 | contig 13203 bp, 18 predicted proteins | sample GWRWT4_30Apr14_FD_187185 | JGI IMG/M metagenome (GOLD analysis project Ga0209841, IMG submission 187185) | Sand microcosm microbial communities from a hyporheic zone in Columbia River, Washington, USA - GW-RW T4_30-Apr-14 (SPAdes) (version 2) | ecosystem: Engineered > Artificial ecosystem > Sand...
TGATAATCCTTTGTTTTATTTTTTTAAATTCAAATAAATATGTAATTCATACTAATTATAAAGAATTAGTATTAATCGAAGTAACTAGTGAAGCCCATTTTCACATGCTATTTTCATTGTATTTATTGTAAACTTAGCACCTACAATTTCGTGTAAGTACCTCATAATTTCGAGATGACCATGTCTACTTGCACAATCCATTGCATCTGTAGTACACTCAGCACCAACAGTTTCGTATAGGTACCTCAAAACTTCCAACTGATTATACTTAATTGCCAAGCAGGCTATAGGTCTATCATTTCTAATGGTATGATTTTTATCTAAGTACTTTACAACTTCAAGATGACCATGTACAATTGCCATTATTATTACATTTTTAGTACATTCAGCACCTACGGTTTTGTGTAAATACTTTACAACTTCAAGATGACCATTCCTAGTTGCAGATTCCATTGCGCGCGTAGTACACTTAGCACCAATAAGATGTAGGTACTTAATTGTAAGTAAATTACCTTTTTCAGCTTGTTTGTCAATTGAGATACCTTTGAGTAGTACTCGTATTGTTTGTCTTGACAATAGTCTTCTAAAATATAACACAAATGATGGTTTGTCTGTAAACCTAAATATTTCATCAAGGATGTCAAGTGATAGCTTCATTTTATTATTTTAATAATTTTATTTTTAAATTCATTTTACAGTTACACTCATACAAATAATCAATGTTGATACAATCATATAAATTAAAATTTATTTTATATTATAATGAATATGGCAAATGCTAGTGTTGATAATATTTTACTAAATTTAAAAATAATATCAAAGATACCGGAAAATTGTAAAATATCTCGGAATTTTAATGGGGTGTTAACATTAGAAACTAATACATATTCAAATTACCTACCATTTTTTATAGGATTTAAACGATTCGTATTTGGAGATTCAAGAGAAAGAGGTATTTCTGACATTAATATTATTATTGATATAGCTATTGATAAATGCGAAGAAATTATAAACTCTGTATCTTTTCATCGTTTAGCACATTCATCCAATACAACAACCCCTGTTAGTTCTGATGATAATTATATATATGACAAATTGTATACTGAATATACAATACAACATGAAATACTACACAATATCTATAATGAATTAAAACACACTATTCCTGGTATTTTAAATTTGAAAAATAAATACGTAGGCGATGCAACTGTAACATCTAGAATAGATATAATTTTGTCTAAAATCCATAATTATACCGCTATGGTTAAAAAGAGATTTTTTACTTAAGTATATTAATTTGTATGTGTAAAAAAAATAAAAAACAAGTCTGTTATGACTTGTTTTTTATTTTTTTTAGTGTTTTTTATTTTTTTAGTTATTTTGAATTAGTATCTGAAATTGATAATATTAGCAAGAGCTCTTGGGTTCTTGCATCCAACTTCTTCTAATTTTGTTTTAATATCAGATACTGTAATAGGATTTTTTGTTTGTCTATATCTTGTATGCATCTGGTAAAGTATTCTTGTATACTTTGGATCATATTCTAAATGGTTTTTTCTAACATGAATATGCATGTATAACAAATGTATATGTTTACATATCCTGCTAAATTTAATGTCTATTTCATCGTAAATAGACTTGTTATCTGGAAAAGTATTTCTTAATAGTTGTTTATCTTCTATTTCGAGATATCTTAACCCTATATTTGGCAGATTACCAAATGTTTCTTTCAATTTTATAAAAGATGGCGATAAGAGCTTGATTCTTGCAAGAATGTTACCAGACTCGTCGTACTTGTAAACTAGGAAATTGTCAGTTACTTGTCGATCCGAAGATACGATCTCATCAACTGTTTTATTAATTTTGAAATTTTCATGTTCTGGTAGCTCTTCTACCAGTGTATTATTATTTACAATGTTCAAAAGCACAGCTACAGGTACATGTCCAACTGATGTAGTAGCTGTAGTGTGTTCTGGATGCTGGATAATATACGAATAAGAACAATCTTTATCCAAAGATTCTAAAAAACTTGTATATTCAATAAAATGTGAGTGATGTATTGCTTCTTGGAATAAGACTTCAAATGTTTTTTGAGAACTCCAACGATTTTTACTTCCATCAATATTTCTTGATGTTGCAATGTTCCATTTTTCATTGTAATAAAACAATTTGATCACTGAACCGTCAATAAACCAATTTACAGAATACTTACCGTTGTCATCATATGCAATAAGGTCAGTGTCTATAACGCTTGTGTTGTGATCAAATGCATCATAACATTTTGGAAATGTGTAATGTACAATTTTGTTTGTATTTTTTTCAAGAATTATACCATTACATTCTCTGATGTAATCCTGAGTAATATCAGATAATTCTGTAAAACACAACATATACAAACTGTCTTTTTCTTTAACGTCAATGTTTTTTTCTTCGAAAAAATTTTTCAAACCTATAAAGGATATAAAATTTTCATCTTTAATTACTTTAACAATATTAGCCATAGTTTATGATCACTTTTTGATTTTAAATAAAAATTGAATAAATTTATTCAATTTTTATTTAAAATCAAATGGACTGTTCTATATGTTTTTATGCAATTAAACGACAAAACATCAAAATCAGTTGTTGTAATAAAGAATGTACTTGTATAGTTTGTGGTGATTGTATAGGAAGTATGATAGATTTTTGTACTAATAATATTAGTACAATCAGTGTTACTTTGCCAATGTGTCCAAATACAAATTGTAGGAGAGACTATCTTATAACCGATCTGTCAAAATTAAGCGATGAAAAAATATTAAAATATGCGAAATTATGTTTTGAGTTTTTAAAAATTGACAACTCTGATGTTATTTCTAATTTAAAAAATCAAGAAAACATGATAAAAAAAATAAGAGATGATCGATTATCATTTATTAAACAAACTTTTCCAGATAGTATCAAATACATCATCGAAATAGCATTAAAAAATAAATCTAACAAAATTAACAATAGTAACAAATTGTGTATACAAAAGATATTACAAAATAGTAATATAAAATGCTATAACATTATGTGTACTGGTATATTAATACTAAAAACAAATACAACAAAACATGAGTGTAATATATGTAAGGTTGTATTTTGCAAATTATGCGAAAAAAATATTACTGGTAATAATCACATCTGTAATCAAAATGACCTTGATAGTATTAATTTCAAAAATACACTTGTAAAATGTCCAAAATGTTTAATACAGTGTGTGAAAAGTTATGGTTGTAATAATATTACATGCCCTATATGTCAAATAAATTTCGACTATATTACAGGGAAAAAGACAGCAGCTGGCAACCATCATGATATCACGTTAAAACTCAATGATAAAAATAAATATAAACCAAGCGTGTATTATATTAAAGACTATCAGTTGTCTTTAATATACCTAATGAGAGAAATCGAAGATCTTGAACCTGACAAAACAACAATCCAAAACACTTTAAATATTATTATAAAATCAGAATATCACTATATAGATATTTCAAAAAAATATGCAAAATATAAACAAAGTATGTATAAATCACAATTATATACAAAATGTTTATTATTGATACAAGAAGCTCATGCTGAAAAAAAAATTGATGAAACGTTCTTACGTTGTATAATTAAAAAACTTCAATAACTGAGAACATTTCATAAAAAATATAAAACACCTTTCATAAAAAATACATTAAACACCACTACACGTAGTGGTGTTTTTTATAAAATGTACTCAATGATTGGGGTAAGAACAAATCTAAATTGTAACGAATAATATAATACCATATGTAATGGTAGTGGAAAATTAAAAATGTTTTCACATATTAAAGCAACAATTATTCCAAATACCAAACCAACCAATAAGCTATAATCTTTATTATATTTTTTAATTATTTTATGATTTAAAACTCCAAATACACCATACAATAGCGGGATAATTAAAAATAAAGCATTGTGTTTAAAATTGTTGGATATTAAAAAAAAATAATATGTAAACCAAACTATTGGTAAACTTGTTGATATTAAAAAAAGTTTAATATCATCTTTACAACCATTGTTCATCTGTAATAGTATTTAAAAATAAAAAAAATATATTTTATAATAACATGTGGGAACCATTTGTTGATCTTGAAAATTGGCCTGAAAAATCGTATATTTATTGTGACAGATGTGGTCTTAAAAATAGAAGTGATACAGGTTGGTGGTACAATATTAAAACGGATGACTCTGATTTTCAAAAAGAAAAAGACAAACAAGAAAATGAATTAAAAAGACTTCTGATAATGTCGCATACAGAAGTCCACCTTCAACGAAATGAATACATGTGTAATTACTGCATCGTTAGGCATAATTTAAAATATGCACAAATAGAAAAATTATCAATAGTAACTCTAAAAAAACACTTGAAAGAAATTCACGAATCAGTTGATGGTACTAAAGATGAATTAATATTGAGATTAAAAGAACAAGTATATCGAGAATAATAATTTTTAACATAAAAAAACAAAACAGTGTTTTTATGTTGTAAATGACAGCACATATTCCAATATATCTTTTATAGATGATTTATCTGATAAAAAAACTCGGTATGGTAACTTGAGTTCAATTAACAATTGTTCTAATTCAATTTGTATTTGTTTTGACTGTTCAAATGTGTGATTCCTCCCATTGATTTCGTATGGAAAAATAGGGTTTCTCTCTAAGAATATATAAATATTATGAAACTCATTCATTTTATCAATCAAAATTTTTTCAACTTTTTCTACATTACAAATATTATTAATGTCTGTTCTATTATAGTATATACCTAATAAAATTGCCCCATCTGTTACAACATATTTTACAGTCTTATTTACAGCTTTAATTAGCTTGTATTGTGTATTTGTAACATTATACTGATTATGTAATTCTTCAAATCTTTCTTCATAAATTAATTTTTTTGCATATTCTTGTATGTATTCAGAGCTCAAATGCAAACTCTTTAATTCACTAAAGAGTATTGAACTCATCAAAGATTTTCCAACAGATGGGGCTCCAATTAAATTAATTACTAAATTTTTCATAGTAATTAAGTTACTTGTTTTATTTTTAAATGTTGTATTTAAGCAGTCTGCTTAAAATATGATCAGCTTGTTTAATTGTATCATCAAAGTTAAAATAGTAAGTATACTTATAATCTAATAATATTGAATATGATAAAAATCTGTAATCTATTATTATATCATGTATAGTATTTTTATTACCTATTAAAGACATAAGTAGTCTTATTTTCTGAATTTTTTGTCCTAATACAATTGCTTTTTTAGTTTTTAATAGAACGTTGTTCATTTACTTTCTATTAATTAAATAAAATAATATTTAAATATATAAATACTTATAAGTGTAACAGCACAATATGGAACCATGGCATTATTCAGATCCACAGCCGCAATTGCTACCAGGAACAATACAACTAGATCAACCACGGTCGCAAATGCTACCAGGAACAATACAACTAGATCAACCACAGCCGCAATTGCTACCAGGAACAATACAACTAGATCAACCACGGTCGCAAATGCTACCAGGAACAATACAACTAGATCAACCACAGCCAAAGAATTTGTCTTTTGGTGGTGAAAATATACATTTTATAAGTAAAAATATCACAATTGGTGATGTAAATTTACATCAGTTAAAAAAAGACATTGACGAGATTCGTGAGATGGTAAGATGTATATATTATGCACCAGGAATGCCTGACTCATTCCAGGCTGAAACATCGTTTAATAATAAACGACAACGTCCATTATAATTTCAATTTAAGTCTGATGATTCAGATGATAGTTCATATAAATTACTTTCATCAATATTATCAAACCCATGTAGCATCGAATTACCAGATTTTTCAAAAAGTTCATTAAATTTATCATTATCAATAGTTTTAACATTATCGATATTTATTAAAGTGTCTTGTAATCCTACTCCATTTGGAGTATAATTTTCTAATTTACTTCCAGTAAAATTAAAATCTGGATTTTCATTAATAGATACACCAGATGCTGTGAACATGTCATTAAATTGATTGTTAAAATCTTTAACACTCAATTTTGACATTTCTTCGTAAAGCTGTTTACCTTTTAAAACAGGTACAGTTGTGTTCTCTGATACAGTTGTAGAGGTATTGTCATCTACTGGATAGAACAATGAAGCAACATTATTATCACTAGTAGTACCTTGTTCAATTGGTTTTACAGGTAAACTTTCAATTCTTGCAGTTTCTTTGACAAGTTCTCCAACTTCATTTACAAGTGTCGGATTTTTATAATCAGTTTTTAAGATGTCTAATTCTTCTTGTGTATATGTTGTCATAGCTTTTTCACTGTCTATTTTAATCTGTGTAATATCATTAATCTTCTTCTTAAGATTAATGAGCTCATTGTCAGCAAAATCGATACGTGATTTAACAGCTATAGGACTTTCTTTTATAGAAGAAAGATATTCTTGACCTTCTTTTGTTCCTTCGAACTTGTTTCTTGCACTAAGAACTTTCTTACGTTCTTCGAACTGTTTGTCTGCATTGTCTCTGTTTTCTTTATGAGACTTCATCATAGCATTCAAACGTTGATCTCTATGAACAATATCTACATTATCAGTTTCTTCTAATTGTGCATTTGTATACAAGCCAGACCATTTTCCAACTTCACAAATATATAAATTAAAATATCCTTCTTTCATTTTTAGTCGTTCTATTTTTGCTTCACATTCTTCTACTGTCTTATAAGACCCTCGTACCTTGAATAATGGTACGTCAATCTCATTATTTTCATCTGGTAGAAGATATGATAAAATAAAAAATTTTTGATTTGGAATAACTGGATCCTCATCCAAATAATCTTCTAGATATACTGTGTTTGCCATTACAGTCTGTAAACTTTTTAAATAAAGAATGTAAACGCAAAATTTATAATTATTTTGTATACAAACTTTAATGGACTCGACTATAAAACTTGACAACTATAAAATATTTTCAAATACTTTTAGATTTTTTATAATGGGGCTAGCTATAGCAATGTTGGTAAATGTAATTCCAACAAATGAATTAGCATTGAATGAAACACTAATGATCTCAGTAGCTGCTAGTTTAATTTATGCAATAATCGAAATAAATTATAAATGTTAGTAGCGCGTTCGTTTGATTCTAAATAATTTATTATATTAGTATTATAATGTCTTGGAAATTAAATGACGTATCACCTGTAATAGGTCAACCACGTGAGTTAAAACAAGAACTAAAAAAATATCAATTAGCGGCCTTATATAGGTGTTTAACTATTGAAAAAAATAATAAAAAATACGGTTTTATGGCTGATATAGCTGGTTTTGGAAAAACAGGAGTTATGTTAAGTCTAATAGCCGCAGATAAATCTGTAAATGGTAGAACACAAAATTTAATTATTGTACCGCAGAATATTATAAACCAATGGGTTAAAGAAGTAGAAAAATTTACAGGAAATTATTTAACTGTCAAATGTCTTACAGAATATTCGGATATATCAATGTTGATGTTTGAAAGTGATATATTAAGAGAATACGATATTCTAATAACAACTATTACGTATTATAACACTATCGTCGATATTCTCGAACAAAATTTTATACCGATAAATCGACTTATTTATGATGAAATTGATACTATGAATACTATTATTTCTAAAATAGAAGAACGTAAATTTGAAGATGAAAAAAATGAACAAAGAATTTTAGCACAAGAAACTACAACTGGTGTTAAGAATAGAAGATTATACAATAAAGTAGTAAAAAAGGAATTACAAATTAATATGACATGGTTTATATCAGCATCATTATACAATTCTCTTAGTGAAGAAAATGGGTTTACATTTATGGGGAAAAATATTCCATTGAATGAATTAGGAAATTTAATTGTTAAATGTGAACATGACTTTATTGAAAAATATAAATTTAATTTAGATCCACCTAAAAATGTTGTATATAAATGTGATAGCTTGTTAGATATATATGATGATCTAGTTAGCGTTGAAAACCATGATATTATAAACTCTCTCAGTTTTCAAAAGATTTATAGTAAAATAACAGATAAAAGAGCAACTAATGAATTAGAGGTTGTAAAAATTATAATCGAAGAATACGTTGCTACAATTAAGAATAATAATGAAATGTTAGAAAAAATAAACAATATAAGAACTGTTAATAGTAAATTAACAGAACAAAAACAGAAACTGTTAAAAGAAAAAGAGTTTTTTGAGATAATATTAGATTCATATCACACTATTAAATGTAAAGAAAGTTATTGTAATAAAGTCGAATGTATAAACAAACACTTGGACAAACTGTATTCTGAAAATACAAATTCCAAAATAACATTTTTTAAGAGCATATGTGACAATTTGTATAGTGAAAATAAAAGACCCAAAGTGTTGATATTTTCAGATTTTCAAGATTCATTTAAAATTGTTGAACAGATTTTATCTGAAAAAAACATTTCATATACAGAATTAAGCAAAGGAAATGTTAAAGAAATTAATATGGCAATTGATGATTATAAAAAAAAAGATATAGATATTTTATTGATTGACTCGAGCAATCATGGTGCTGGTATGAATCTTGAAAATACGGATGTTGTTCTATTCTTACATAGAACAAACGAAACTCTTAATAAACAAGTAATTGGTAGAGCTCAAAGACCTGGTAGAGTAGGTCAATTAACAGTTATAAATATGTACAATAAAAACGAAATAATTTAGGAATTATTTTTTCTTAGAAATTTTTTTCTTCTTACCACCAATAAATTTATATTCTTTTTTTGGCGACCATATGTATTCAGAACCTTGGCATTGTAATGCATTTATATTAAATATTAATAGATTGATCTGTTTTCTTGTTTGTTTAAGTAGTGCAACTGACTTTGGGCCTTTTACATCATATTTAGAAATATCATAATATAAAAGACTCAGTTGGTCTCGTAATCGGTCACAATCTTTATTAGACATATTTGTTATACTTGTACATTACAAAAAAAATATTTAAAATTAAAAACAATCATTAATTCAATGGACAGTTACTCTGATATGTCATATGATGTTAATGAAAGTGATAATGTAACTACTAGTAGTGATGACTTATACAGTGACACAGCGTCTGGGACGGGGTCTAGTAATAGTAGTAGTAATGATTATTTGACTATTAACGATATTCAAAATTTAAATTTTGGAGAAACAATTACAATTTATAACTCTAATAATCTGTATAAAAATTATTATACACATATTGGAGGACTTTCTGGGTTAATGAGTTGGAATTCTCGCGGAGATAATGTGCAATTCACGTTTGAATTATATGACCAAGACCACGACGAGTGGTTTCCGCTTAACGAAAATGGTTTGTGTGTTCCTTTAAATAAGTACCATTACGAATTTAGTGAAGATACTCTTGTTGGTTGTAATGGAGCTTTTTATTATTAATCAATTTTATTTTATTTATTAACATTACATGTTACCAAGAGACCTACTTGATAATGTTGCTAAATACATTCCTGGAAGACCTGATATTGCTAAAAGTTTTCCAAATCTTTTAACATCTAATACTAAAAAGAAATTGAGTACTTGTACCGATACTGTAAATAATAATAGGCTTGAATTAGTTAAACTTTTACCAAACATGAATATTAGATGCCGTTCAAGTGATGTATCACATGCAATAAAAAATAACAATTATGATATTGCAAAGTTTTTAATAGATACTTATAAGATTGAGATTGATGCGCATTTTGTAATTGTGAATTACAAGGATAATTTAGATTATTTTAATTTTATAAAATGGATATTTGATAACAATAAACTTTATAATAATCGGGAGGTTCTTGCTGAGTTAGTTTATCATAATAAATATAAACTATTTGATGTATTGTATAACAGAAATACTAATACTATATATAATTTATTAAGACTTGTATATTATAAGTTGTATATGAATCGATGGGGACCTATTAGAGCAATAATTAATCCAGGAAATGTATGTGACGTAGCATTAGATAAGTTAAAAAATACTAATTACGTTTTATCAGCTAATGATCGACAATATTGTTTATTACCTAAAGAACTAAGTTTTAAAGATATATTAAGAGAGAATGCTATACCAATAGCTACATCAGCGTTAATACTTGGAAATAGTTTATACAAAATTCATAAATTAAGAAATGCTGCGCTCAACAAACCTAAACGAAAAGAAGCTAAAGCTAAAGCTAATGCTAAATCAAAAAAAGTTAAAGTTAAAGCTAAAGCCAGCACTAAATCAAAATTGAAATGAACTACTCGCTTAAACGTAATTATTTATTTATGTATCGGTAAGTAAGTAAGTAATGAACGAATTTTTACCTAGTGAACTTGTCGATTACGTGTATCTGTATACAGATCTTATAACTGTCACATTACAAAAAAGTTTGTGTTCTACTTTTGTTATTAACAAGTTTTTAATTAGTTCATTTGAAAACAATGAATTTACAACTATTCCAAAACTAATAAATAATCTGTCTTTTCAGACTTTGTCACAAGATTTAAAAAAAATAATTTTAGCAGAGTTTAAACAATATTTTACATATATTCCAAAACAAGAAGACTTTTTCTTTAAATTATATGAACCTGATACGTATCTTATGAGTGTAGATACTGAAAACGAAAGTAATCAATTATTAATAGAATCTTTGAGTATTACACCAGTGTTTTTAGATCGCTTATCATATATCAACTATCAAGATTTAAGTAGATCATATGATTATTCAAATGTATCTGCTTATGATTATGATGAGTTAAATACTTTTTACAACGTGTTTTAAAATAAAAAAAACAATTAAACATGTTTAATTGCTTTTTTTATTTTTATTGATTTTTATTTGGTATTGTGTCTGTTGTTTATTTTGCTAATAGCATCAACGTTGTCTTCTCTGTTTATAATATTGATAAGTTCCTTGACACTTAATTTTTTAATTTTACTTTTTATTGGCCCAATTGACATTTCGTCTAATATCACAAGTTTTTCATCGTGTTTTTTAAACAATGCGTTTTCTACGCCAGTGTTAGATGTGAAATAGTATATGTTTACTATTTTAGATGTTTGTCCATATCTTAAAACTCTTCCTATAGATTGTCTTGTTTTTCCATCATTCCAATCAAAATCAGCAAGCAATACAGTATTTGAGCATTGTAAATTCAAACCTTCTGAACCAATTATATATGTTAGTAATAATATATTATCTGTGCCATTTTTAAATTCTTCTATTACCCCCGATCTTTGAATAGCAGTCATATTAGAAGATAATGTCAGAACTTTACGGTCACTTGGTAGAAAAGAATTTATTAGATCAAGACATGATCTAAAACATGTAAAAATAATAATATTATCATTTTTATGATTATTAACAGTGTTTATAATACTTGTAATACGGGATGATTTAACACTTGAAATATTATCGAGATAATCATTTATTTCCAACTTTTTTATTTCTTCAAATAATAATGTTGATAATTCTGATTTGTTTTCAAAATCAGTTATATCCAGAGCTACATTTGCTAATGGAATAATTGGACAAATTATAGATTGTCTTAGATAAATCAACATAGATAACAGATAACTATTAAAACGACGAACCCCGTCAACATTATGTATCATCTTATAATTTTTAACACATTTTAAAATTTCATTAATAAGTTTTTTCATCGACATATAAATTTTTTCTTCATAATCTGTCAAGTCATTATGAACAATTAGTTCATTGATTTTTGGTTTAACATAGCTTAAATTTTCTTTTCTATAAACAAGTGTTTCATTTATTCCTTTAAAATTTCGACTTTTTACAAGTTTTTCTGCATCTGGCAGAGTTCTTGGAAATGATGGATAATTAAGAATTAAATGGTAACCAAGTATCCTTTCTACTGTTGGCTCGTCAAATAATGTTCCAGATGTTGCCCAACGGTGTTTAGCACAAATTGCTGCTATACCTTGACATCTCTTAGAAGAAATTTTTGTATACTTTTGAGCTTCATCTACAATCATACATCCCCATTTTGTTCCAAATAGTAACCCTGACCCAAATGGATCAGTTGGTTTTGTATAATTAATTACGATGTGTTCTCCAAATTGACCAGGATTAACAATCATTTCTTTAACAAAATAATCACTAATAAAATTTTCTTTATAAAATTTAGTAACAACTTCTGGTGTTGTTAATACAACTTTTATGTCTGAGTCTAAAGTTGTATTGTCAAGATTACCTTTTAATTGTTTATTTTCATTATGGTAAACAACGTGTTTCATGTTGTCTCCGAAAAATTTTTTTATCTCAAAAACCCAGCTTTGTATCAATGTTTTTGATACAATTACAAGTATTTTTTCTTTTGTTGAAATTTGTTTTAAACCAACTACTAATGACAGTAAAGTTTTACCAAATCCAAGGGGAAGACTCATGCCTCCACTGCCTTTAAGGATACATTCATGGTAAACTTCAAGTTGATGTTTATTTAAATTGTTTAAACCTATACTTAAAGGGTCATCCATTTACTTTAACATTAAGCTATGTTTGTGTTTTTAAATTCAATTTTTATTTACGCGTTTTGTTTTGGTAGTTGTGAAATGTTACATAAAAAAATGATACAAATGTATCATTTTTTTTATTTTTTTAAGGGTTTTTATTTTTTTTAAAGTTGTTCATCAATGTTTTCATAAATTTGTAAATAATTAAGAAAAATCGCAATCTATTTCATCATCAAGTTCGCCGAGTTCAATATCATTTTCTTCAAGTTCTTTTTTAAGATTTAAAAATCGATTTAAAACAGCTGATGCTCCTAATTCTAGATGTTTGTCTGTAATACTGTATGCAACTATTCTACGAATGTGATCAATAAACTCTTCTAAATTTAAATCTTTTTTCATAAAATTACAATAACTACAACATGGTTTACAATTTTCTAATTCATATCCAATTGAATTGTCAACTCTATCTACTCCGACTCCGTTTTTATTGGAAAGCCCGCAAATATAACATTGATTCTTAATAATATTTAAAAATTGTTTAATCATTGATTGATATTGCTGCAATGTGTTATATTATGGGCAGCAACAATGCATTCTAAGTGTTACGGCTTGAGCACGCTACTTAAAACTAGTACATGGTCA
>Ga0209841_1000234_pt1 | contig 13119 bp, 12 predicted proteins | sample GWRWT4_30Apr14_FD_187185 | JGI IMG/M metagenome (GOLD analysis project Ga0209841, IMG submission 187185) | Sand microcosm microbial communities from a hyporheic zone in Columbia River, Washington, USA - GW-RW T4_30-Apr-14 (SPAdes) (version 2) | ecosystem: Engineered > Artificial ecosystem > Sand...
CGCAAGTAACGGGCGAGGACATGCCCCGTCAGCAATCACCCATCTTGGCCATCCCCGCCTTGATCTCCTCAGGCGTCAGATCACGCGTGTGGGTGGCCACCGACCATTTGTGGCCAAACGGATCTTCCAGTTGGCCATAGCGGTCGCCCCAGAACATGTCGGCGACCGGCATGGTGAGCTTGGCGCCCGCGGCCACCGCCTGCTTCACCTGGGCATCGACATCTTCTACGTACAGGTGAAGAACCACAGGCGACCCCTTCAGCGCCTTGGGGCCGAACGTGCCCCATTGCGGGAACTCGTCCACCAGCATGACCATCGAGTCGCCGATGCGCACGAGCGCGTGCATCAGTTTCACGTCGGGTCCGGGCAGGCGGGCCAGTTCGACGGCGTTGAAGGCTTTCTTGTAGAACTCGATGGCCTCGGCGGCGCCGGCACATACCAGGTGTGGCGTCAGGGAGTGCATGCCATCGGGGATGGCTTTGACGGGGGAAGTGCTCATGATCTCTCTCCTGTGGGTAAGGTGGTGACGGGGACATCGACACGACGAACGACAGAGCAGGGATTCGACAAGACCTGGGCGCCGATTTCAAGTGTTGACGTGCAAAGCGGCATTGAGGCCGCCCCACCGGCCCGAATCGGTCGGCAGCACCTCCACCGCCCCGGTCTGGCTGTTGCGGCGGAACAAGAGCCCGGACTGGCCTGACAAGGCCCGGGCCGACACCACCTGGCCATCGGGCAACTTCACCTTGGTTCCCGCCGTGACGTACAGCCCCGCTTCCACAATGCATTCGTCGCCCAGGGAAATGCCGATCCCCGCATTGGCGCCCAGCAAACTGCGCTCCCCCACCGCGTTCTTCTGTTTGCCACCGCCCGACAGCGTGCCCATGATCGAGGCACCGGCCCCGATGTCCGAGTGCTTGCCCACGACGACGCCTGGGGTGACCCGCCCCTCGACCATCGACTCGCCCAAGGTGCCGGCGTTGAAGTTGACGAAGCCCTCGTGCATGACGGTGGTCCCCTCGGCCAGGTGCGCACCCAGGCGCACGCAGTCGGCATCGGCGATGCGCACGCCGCTGGGCACCACGTAGTCCGTCATCCGGGGAAAGCGGTCGATGGACGGCACGGTGAGGTGGTGGAACTCGGCGGCCAGCAGGTCGCGCAGCGCCTCGACCTGGGCCGGGAACACGGGCCCCGCCGACGTCCAGGCGACGATGGGCAGCCAGCCGAACAGGCCCTCCAGGTTAAGGCCATTGGGCAGCACCGCCCGCTCCGACAGCAGGTGCAGCCGCAGGTAAGCGTCCTCGGTGGAAGCGGGCGGCAGGTCGAGCGAGTCGATGACGACCTCCACGAACTCGCCCCGGATCAGGCCGACTTTCTCGGCCAGGCAGCTTCGCCTCTTTTGGGCGTTCGAGGCCGCGAACCAGGTGTCGATGGTCTGGCCCGAGGCCTGGTCACGGTACCGGTGACCGATGCGTTGCACTGTCATGTTCACTCCCCTGGCTGGATTCAAACACCAAGGATAAGGCGTTAATTTGTCGTAAACGGCCCCCTTCGTGTCGCCCAGGGGACTGGTCGCGACACGGCGGCATGCCTACAGTGCAGGCATGCTTGACACCACCCGCACGGGTTCCCCCACCAGCGACATGCCTTTCGTCGCCGCCAATGCCTGGATCAAGGCGGCCATGCACTGTCGCTTCAACATCGACCCGCTTTTCGCCGAGGCGGGCGTGACCCTGGGCACGAACAACGTCTCGGTGATCCGCCGACAGGCGCTGACCCGGCTGATGCAGCAGTGCGTGAACCGGGCCGCACCGCATTACCACTTCCCCCTGGTGCTGGGCGAGCTGTTCGCCTTCGACCACCTGCCCGCGCTGGAAACCTTCCTGGCCACCAGCCCCACCTTGCGCCAGGCCCTGCCCGCCTTGCAATGGGCCGGCATGACCATGCCCAACATGGCCTTGCGGGTGGAGGAAACCGGGGCCCAATCCGCCTTGCTGCTGGACATCGAGCTGCACGACAACGACTCCGCCGTGCGCGGCTACTTTGTCGAGTCGGTGCTGGCCGCCATCAGCAAGATCGTGCGCCTGGCGCTGGGCCCGACCGACCTGATCCAACACATCGAAGTGCGGCACCAGCCCGATGCGCTGTTCATGTCGCACACCTCGGCCCTGCCCGCGCCCATCCGCACCCGCCAGGCGCGCGACGCCGCCGTGTTCGCCACGCGCCTGCTGGACATGCCCCTGCCCGGCGCCGCCCCCGGTTTGCACCAACGCGCGCAGGCTTTGCTGAACCAGCAGCTGCCGGTCACCGGCAGTGCGCTGGTCAGCCAGATCGAACACCACTTCAAACAGAACCCGGCCTTGCTGTGCCAAGGCATCGAGCGCATGGCCGCGCGGCTGGACCTGCACCCGCGCACCCTGCAACGCCGCCTTCGCGATGAAGGGCAGGCCTACACCGACATCCAGGCCCAATGCCGGCTGACCCTGGCCAAAGCGGCCCTGCAGGGCCCGCGCTGCAACATCGAATCGCTCAGCAACGAGCTGGGCTTTGCCGACCGGCACAGCTTCACCCGCGCCTTCCGGCGCTGGACCGGGCTGTCGCCGAGCGCCTTCCGCCAAGCCCAAGGGCGAGGCGACCTGCCAGCAGAACAAGGAGACACCCCATGAGCCAACACGCCACCATCGTCCCCCGCGAGCAACTCGACTTCGGCCTGGACGGCGACATCCCCAAATACTGGATGGACAACGACCCGTTCAAGACGCGCTTCTTCGACGCCATGTCCACGCTGTTCCCGCAGGGCGAGAAGTTCTTCATCACCAGCGTGCGCGAGTACCGCGACCAGATCACCGACCCCAAGCTGCTGCAAGAGGTGAAAGACTTCACACGGCAAGAAGCGCAGCACAGCCTGGTGCACCGCCACTACAACGACCGCCTGAAGAAGCAGGGCATCGAGATCGACGCCATCGAGGCCGAGTTGCAGCAGCGCTTCTTCGTCGATGCGCCCAAGTTGACCACGGCCCGCCAGCGCGTGGGCATCACCGCCGCGCTGGAGCACCTGACGGCCATGATGTGCACCACTTTTTTCGAGCGGCGCGAATTGCTGGACACCAGCGATGCCCGCGTGCGGGCCATGTACGCCTGGCACGCGGTGGAAGAAGTCGAGCACAAGGCTGTGGCCTTCGACGTGCTCACCAAGGTGGCCAAGGCTGGCTACTGGAGCCGCGTCATGCCCATGGTCACGGTGACCTTCGGCTTCCCGCTGACGGTGGCCGGCATCATGAACCACATGTTCAAGGTCGATGGCTTCAGCCTGTGGCAACGCACCAAACTGTGGGCGCGCGGCCTGTGGTGGTTCTACAAGCCGGGCGGTTTGTTCATTCCCACGCTGGGCTACTACCTGGCCTACTACAAGCCGGGCTTTCATCCCTGGAAGCTGCAGGAAATGCCCAGCTACGGCACCTGGCTGGAGACCTTCCAGCGCACGGGCGATGCCATCGCGGCAGGCAATGCGCTGCATGCAGCGGGGCAGTGAATCGTCAGGTCACCGGGCTTGATCGCTGGGGGCAAACACGGGAGCCCAATCGTCTGCAGTCGCGGCCGGCAGATGCGCGGCATGTTGGTTGAAAACACGCCGCCAGTGCGCACGGACGTGCTGAAAAATCTCATCCATGGCCGCTTGAGCAGCCTCGGATTTCAAGCCCGCGATCTCCAAGCCTGCGGCCACCAGGTTCTCCGAGGTCGCGGCTCTTTCGCCACCACGGCGCAAGGCCATGCTCATCACCGTGGGTGGCCGGTGCGCAAAGAACGGCATCACATCGTACAAAGGTGAGAGCTCCCAGGAGCCCAGCCCTGTTTGGCGCAAGCTGGTGTTCCAGGGGTGATCGTCACTGTTGCCCACCGCGGCGTTCAACACGATTCGCCGGTAAAGCTCCAGCGCATCACCAGCCTGTTTGAGCTTGGAGCGCAGCTGTACATAGCTGCGGCGCCGGTCATCACGATCGGCGCCGGGAATCAGCTCCAGGGCCGTGGCAGCACTTACGCAATGGTATGCCAGCCCGCTTTTCCCGAACCCTCGGTCAAACCGCTCAATGGACAGTGCCGGAACGTCATTGATGAGGTCCACATGGTGCGCGGGCACACGAAGACCCAGCTCGCTCGCCAGGCTCAAGGCCGTGGCCTCGGCCACCACACTGTCTGCGCGCTCACTCGGCAGGGCGAACTTCAGGATCACCGGGGCATCGCCTGTACCGCCCTCATTGCGATAGGCGGTCAACTTGGGCCGCTCGCCGCCCATGGCCCCAGAAGACGTCTGCATGTGAGCAGGCATCAGGGTGGCCTTGGTGACTTTCAGCAATTGGTCGATCAGCACCGTTCCCAATAGCGGCTTGCTGTCGGGCTCGCCCACGAACAAGGCGCCAAAGCCATCGGCAGGTGCGTAAATCAAGCGCTCCCACCATCCCCAAGGTTCACGATCGTTGCCTTGACCAGACAACAGGCCTGGCAACTCATGACGGCGCTTGTGCAAGGCATCGAGCGACCAACCGGACAAGGCCACGTCGCAGAACACACCGTGCGGCGCAGCACCCACCACCGTGTAAGGCGAGCGTTGCTTGGTTCTGATGCGGATGGGGTCCAACTCCCACGCGAGTGGCCCCAAGGCCAAGTAGTCTGCGTTGTACACAAACTCCCAGTGCGTGGCTTTTTGGCAAAGCTCACCCACGCGAACGGCTGTGCGCTGCGTCTCGGCAGGCAGCGTCATCCAGCGAAATACCGGCGCCCTTCGGATCATGCTTGGCCCTTGCCACGGCGCTTTGACCTGGGCAAGCTGGTTCGCGCAGCCTCCTGGTACACGGCATCTTGCGCGGCGCTGGCCAGCGCCGTTTGAAGCCCGACGTCATCCAGCACCCACATCAGCCTGGCCACATCGGCAAAGCGGGTGGACAAAGCCCCACCTTCGATGGACATCAAGGTCTGGCGGCTCACATCGGCCCGCTCGGCCAGGTCTGCCTGGCTGAGGCCGCGTGCCACGCGCATCAGGCGAAGGCGCATGCCCACCTCGGTCACGAACTGGGTGACCTCAAAGGGCTCTGACAAAGGATCTCGGCGCGGCATATGTCTATTATTTTAGGCATTTAATCAATTTATGTCTATAAAACAATACTTTTCATTTTCAAAATTCACACCGCCACGCCTGGCGTCTGCCTTGAAAAGCAGCGGAAATCGCGACTTGTTTCTCACACCCTGAAGGCCAATCCGATGGAACATTCGAACTCCACTGCATCAGGGGAGGTCTTCATGGATCAGCAAGCAGCCGTCAAGCAAGTGGCCATCCTCGGCCAGGGGCACCGTGTCCCTGATCACATCCGGGGCAACGACGACCCCATCTTCGACTGGCTCAAAGCCCACCAGCCTGCTGGCTCCGACCTCTTCAATGGCCTGAAATACCGGCGCGTGCTGGCGCATGCCAACGACGTGGTCGGCATCATGGTGGACTCGTGCAAGACGGCGCTGGCGCAAGCGAATGTGCCGCTCGATGAAGTTGACCTGCTGCTCGGCTCGGCCACCGTCAGCGAGTACTACGCGCCCAACGCCTTGGCCGCCGTGCACCGCGATCTGGGCTTGTCGCGCCAATGCCGCATCCTCTCGCTCAACACCGACGAGAGCAATTTCATCGACGGCATGAAGCTGGCGCACGACCTGGTGACATGCGGCACCGCTCGGCATGCCCTGGTGGCTTGCGGCAACAACTGGACGCACCACATGGACTACCACGAGCCCGTCTCTCTGGCCGCCTCGGACGGTGCCGGCGCGGCCGTGGTCGGCTGGACCGACGATCCCACGCGCTTTCGCCTGATCGACTGGGACAACGACACGCAGACGCAGTACTTCAGCGCCCTGCGCATGGCCCAGCGGCCGGTGCGCCATCACCACGAGCTGTTCACCAAGCCCTTGATGAAGCTGGACGACAAGACCGGTGAGAACGCGGTCAAAACCTTTGGCTTCAAGGTGCCCGGCGTGGTCGCGAACCGCCTGCTGGCCAAGCATGGCCTCAGCGGCCAAGACATCACGCTGGTGGCACACCAGACGTCCAAGGCGGTCTTCGACGCGTGGAACGCGGCCATCCAGCCGGCGCATTACCTCAACACAATCGAAGAGCTGGGCGACATGGTGGCCTCGTCGGTGCCGGTCAACTTTGCCCGGTGCCAAAACGAGATCACCACGAAGTACGTCGTGATGCTGGGCATCGGCATGGAGATGCACGCCGTGGCCCTGCTTTACCAACGTGATCCGGCTTGATCAAGCCAGGACACCCGCGATCGAACCCAGCGTGAAGCTCAGGTTGCGCACGCTGCCTTGGCCTTGCTCGACCATCAAGCCGTTGTTGTAGCTGGCATTCAGCGTGGCCGGGGGCATGCCGCCAATGGGGTTGCCCTTGAGCTTGCGCTGGTAGGTGAACTTGCCGGTGTCGGACACGGTGACGGCCACGGTGACCTGGTCTTCCACCTTCTGGAACGCGTCTTCAGGACGGGCGGGCATGTCGAAGATGGCAGGCGAGCCCGCGTCGTGAATATTGCGCCAGACCTTGAGTTCACCACTCAGGGTCTTCTTGTCGGCGGACAATTTCAGGCGGCCGTTGGTGTAGGTCACCAGGTCGGACGAGGCATTGGCGCTGCCAGGAGGGTGCGAGTTGGCGAACTGCTCGACGAAGGTCACGTACACGGCGGGGTAGAGGGGGAAATCCTTGCCGGGGTTCAAAGGGCCTTGCTTGGCGTAGTCGAACAGGGACTGGATGGAGTTGTCGTTGATGGTGGTCATGATGGATTCCCAAGTTTGTGATGAGGCTGATGAGTGAGGTCCCGCGGGACATCGGAGCGGTTTGTGTTCCGATGAAAAGAAGTTTGCGCGGGGCCCGTTTCAGCAGCGTTTCATCCAACGACCACCTGTGTTGCAATTGTTGCGATGGGCGAAAGCCCACTAGCCCATTAACTCACCAAGGCCGCCACCTTGCTCAGCAAGTCGCCCTTCGAAAACGGCTTGTCCAGGCTGTCGCTGCGCGAGTCGCGCAGAAACTTCTGCGCATCCATCGACAGCGTGTCGCCCGTGACGAACAGCATCCGCCGCGCCAGGCTCGGATGCCGAACCGACAACTCTCGCCACAGGGCCGATCCATCCATGTCGGGCATGCGCAAGTCAGAGACCACCCCGTCGAAGCGGGCCATCTCCAGGAGCTCCAAGGCCACCGCGCCCGACTCGGCCGTGGCCACTTCATAGCCGGCGCCTTCGAGCATGTCGCGCATCAAGGAGGTCAGCTCGGGCTCGTCGTCCACCACCAGGATGCGGGCCAGCATGGGCTCGTCGTCCAGTTCAGGCAGAGGCGCCGGGATGGTGTCCTCGGCCGGCCTGGCGCACATCGGCAGGACCAGCCTGAAGCTGGCACCGCGCAGTCCATTCAGGCTGCTGTCCACATCGACCGATTCGAGCAGCAGGTCGCCACCATGTTCACGCGCCAGGGCCCGCGACACGGCCAGGCCCATGCCGGTGCCCATGCCATCGGGCTTGGTGGTGAAGAAGGGCTCGAACACGCGGTCATGCAGTTTGGGGGACACGCCCTGGCCACTGTCGCGCACGCGCAGCCACACGCCGGCCTGGCCCTCACCGGTTCCCACCCCCGTCTGGACGCTGACGCAGCGTGGACCATTGATGCTGGCCAAGGCTTGCTGCGCATTGACCAACAGGTTCAGGATCACCTGCCCGATCTGGTCGCCATCGGCCAGCACCTCGGGCAAGGCCGGATCCAGCTGCAATTGCAGTTCGATGCCATGGCTGCGGTAGCCGTAGTGCAGCATGTCGGTGGCCGCCTGGACCATCTCGTTGAGGCCCACCTTGTGGCGCTGCGAAGGCCGGCTGCGCGCCATGTTCAGAAAGGTGCGCACGATGCGGCCGCAGCGCTCGGCGGCCTCGCGGATGCGCTGCACATCGGCCTTCAGGTCGGCGGATTCGCACTTCTCTTCCAGCAAGCTGGCGCGGCCCATCACGATGGCCAGCGGGTTGTTCAACTCGTGGGCCACGCCGGCCAGCAGGCTGCCCATGGCGGTGAGCTTTTCACTTTGCCGCAGGGCTTCACGCTGGCGTTCGATCTGCTCGGCGGCATTGTGGCGCTCGGTCAGGTCCACCATCGAGGCCGTGTAGAAGATCGAATCGTGCACGCTGGTGCGCCACAGCACCATCTCGATCGGGAACTCGCTGCCGTCGGCGCGCAAGGCGTGCATCTCCATGCGCTTGCCCAGGATGCGGGCTTCGCCTCCACTGTCCATGCGCAGCATGCCGGCCTCGTGGGCGGAGCGAAAGCGCTCGGGCATCACGATCTCGCTGACCGGGCGGCCCAGCACATCGGCGCGGGTGCGGCCGAACATGGCCTCGGCCGAGGGGTTGAACTCGACGATCAGGCCCTTGGCATCGGTGGAGATCAGAGCGGCCAGCGCATGGTCCACGATGGCGGACTTGAGCGCCTCGCTGGCCTGCAGCTCCTGCAGCTTGTCGGCCAGCTCCAGCTCGCGCTGCTTGAGCTCGGTCAAGTCATGCCGGAACACGGCCACCGATTGCACCGCACCCTCCACCGGGGCAAAAGGCACCATGGATTCCTTCAGGAAGCGCCAACCTTGGCCAGGCCCACCCAGCCAACCGCTCCAACGCAGGGTTTCGCCAGCGAACAGCCGCTCGCTCAGGCGGGCATAGCGCTCTTCGTACAAGGCGGGCCCCAGCACGGTCGACAGGTGCTGGCCCACCACCTGGTCCCAGGTGCGGCCCAAGCCATCCAGCATTTCCTGGTTGGCATATTGGTAGACGTGGTCGCGGCCAAAGATGCCGACCTGCGTGGTGCTGTGGTCCAGCAGGGCGCCCAGCAGCGTGGGGTCCAGTGGAAAGGCCGGCGTTGTGCCGGTTCGCCCGGATGTGACCGACCACTTGAATTCGCCGTCTTGTTCCTCTTTGCTCATGCCTGTCGCACTCCACGCTGCATTGGTGGGCCATCCGTTTGGCCAGTGCGGCATTGTGATGGATGGGCGATATCATCGCGGCCAGGCAACAACGCGGGAGGCCCTGTGCCAGGCAACAAGACCACGCCGGTGGTGATGGTGGTAGACGACGAGCCCGAGCTGCGCTCGCTGCTGAGCGAGTACTTCGAGCGGCACCAGTTCACCGTGCGCACCGCGCAGGATGCGCTGGCGGCCCGCGCGCTGGTGGCCGAGGCCGTGCCCGATGTGGCCATCCTGGACATCAACATGCCGGGCGAAAACGGCTTGTCACTGGCGCGTTGGCTGCGCGAAGCCCACCCCGGCATCGGCCTGGTGATGCTGACCACGGCGGGCGATTCGGTGGACCGCATCGTGGGACTGGAGTTGGGCGCGGACGACTACCTGCCCAAACCCTTTGAGGTGCGCGAGTTGCTGGCCCGCGTGCGCGCGCTGGTGCGCCGCTTGCGCGCCGAGGTCACGGCCGAGCCGTCAGCGGCGCCCCTGACCACGCAACGGGTTCGTTTCGGTCAATGCGCCCTGGACCTGGATTCGCGCCAGCTCTTCAGCCACGATGGCGTCGACATCCCCGTGACCGCGTCGGAGTTCGAGCTGCTGGCCTTGTTTGCCTCGCACCCCAATCGGCCGCTCAACCGCGATCAGATCATGGAGCAGGCGCACAACCGCGGCTGGGATGTGTTCGACCGCTCCATTGATCTGCGCGTGATGCGCCTGCGCCGCAAGGTCGAGCGCAACCCCGACAAGCCCGAGGTGATCAAGACCGTGCGCAACGTGGGATACGTCTTCATCCCTGGCTGAGTGAGGCGGCCAGCGGCCTTGCTCAGAACCGCATGCCCACGCCCACGCCCAGCAACCAGGGGTCCACCTTGAACTCGCCCACCTTGGTCCCGGCGGACTTGATGTCGGTGCGGATCTGCACTTTCTTCACGTCCAGGTTCAGGTACCAGTTCTTGCGAAACTCAAAGTCAACACCCGCTTGCAAGGCCAGGCCGAAGCTGTTCTTGCTCACGCTGGGTTGCAAAGCGGCCTGCACTGCGGGGCTGAAGTGCACGCTGGAAAAGCGCGTGTAGTTCACCCCGATGCCCAGGTAGGGCTTGAACTCGCGCATCTTCTCGAAGTGGTACTGCAGCGTGAGCGTGGGGGGCAGGTGCTTGAGCGAGCCGATCTCCGCGCCGCCTGAGTAAATGGTCTGCTTTTGGGGATAAGTCAGCACCAACTCCGCCGCGATGTTCGGCGTGAAGAAGTAGGAGATGTCGACTTCCGGGATGATCTTGTTGTTGATCGCCAGGTTCAGGCCCGAGGAATCCTCGTTGTCGCTTTCCAGGTCCACGGCGCGCACGCGCACCAGCCAGGGCGATTCCTCAGCCTGCACGGCGAAAGGCAAGGCCACACCGCCTGCCAATGCCAGCGCCAAGGCGGCGCATTGGGCGTTCTTTGTTCTCATGGTCTCTTTCCTAGATGACGAGGGCAAATTCCTCAAACGGAATTTCACCGCAGTCAGCCGCAGACCATGTTGCGATGCATCAAGCTTTGGGCGACTGAGAACCCGGCAGATAAGGGGGTGGCCCCAGGCCAAAGTGCCCCTGCAGCATGGCCTCCGCCGTCTCCAGCGCGCCTTCCACCCAGCCCTGGCCGTGCGAGTAGGCCTCGCCGCAGATGAACACCGGCACGTCCTGCACGGGCTGGAGGATCTTGCGGGCCACGTCGTGGCTCTCCACGTGCTGCGGCCAGAAGTTGGCGCCACCGCCGAAGGGGTCTTCGCCCCAATCCCGGAAGGCGGCCGCATAGGGTTGCAGATCGGGGTGGTCTTCGATGCCGTGGATCTGCAGCAGCTGGCGGTGCGCCTCTTGCACCATCAACTCGGGCGCGGGGTGTTGCATCCACTCCTGCTCGGGCCAGGGCACCTCGCCATTCAAGGTCTTGTTCTGGAACTTGGCGGGGTGCGCGATCAGGTCGCACCAGTAGTCCAGGTCCAGGCCATCGTTGTAGATGAGGATGGCGCCCGCCTTGGTGTCATCGCCCACCGGCCAGTAGTAGCACTGGCGGATCGTCAGGTCGGTGACCGACTGGCCTTGCGTGATGCCCAGCTTCTCCCACCAGCGTTCGCGGTAACACAGGGCCAGCTTGAACAAGGGGATGGGCGTGACGGATTGGATCAGGCGGTGCACCTCGTGCTGCTCAGGGCCCAGCACGGCGCCGTTTTGTGCCAACAGCTCGAGTGAGCGGCGCGGCATGGCCAGGATCAGCTGGCGCGCGCACACGGTCTCGCGGTGCCCGTCGCGGTCGAAGTGCATCTCGATCACCTTGCTGCCATCGTCCTGCTCGACCTGGTCAAAGCCGATCAGGCGGTGCTTCAAATGCACCTGGCCACCCGCCTCTTCGAACTTGCCGCGCAAGGTCAGGGGCAAGGATTCGTAGCCTTGAACAAGGCGCTTGTACTCAATCGTGGCGCCATAGTCGGCCAGGTTCCACGGGAAGCCATCGGCCGCGTTCCAGGTGAAGAAAATGCTGTCGTAGCCACTGGTGTCTTCGGCGAACTGAAAGGCCTCGTGGCTGACCGATCGGTTGAACACATAGCGCATGGGCAGGTCGCGCAGGAGGTGGCCTTCGTATTGGCCGCTGCGCGCCAGCTTCTCCCAGGGCACGGTCTTCAGGTCCACGTGGGGCTGGTCCATCACCTTCTGCAGAAAGTTCTCAGCGGCCATCGCGGTGAAGCCGTCTTTCAGGCCATCGCGTTCGGCGAGCGTCAGCACATAGGGGATTTTGTCGGGGTCGTTCAGGTCGGCGGTGCGCAGGCGGTGGCCGCGCAGGTAAGCCATGTTCTGGTTCTGCCCCACCGGGAACGGCTCGGTGGCCAACTTCAAATAGGGCACGAGTGACATCACCAGTTGCTGCCCGGTGGTGAAGCGCATGCCGCCCAGTTCAATGCGCGCCTCGGGCATGCCCGGTGGTGTGACCGAGAGCAGGCGGCCGCCCACACGATCACTGCTTTCGAACAAGGACACCTCTCCAGGCTGATCAGGCGATGGGGTGCTCAACAAGCGCCAACCGCTGTAGAGGCCGGACACCCCGCCTCCCACGATGGCCACGTCCAACACGGTCTTGCGCGAAGCTGTCGGGTGAGTCATAGCGTGAACTCCCGGTGATTTGTCTCGGAATTCTGTCAGCCACGCGGGCGGGCAACGCGGTAATTTCAGACACCTTTGCCCACCATATCGAGGGAGCCCCATGCAATCCACCGTTGACACCCCCGCCACCCAGACCGTCGCGCAACTGCTGCTGGACTATTTGAAGGCAGAGGGGGTGACCAGGATCTTCGGCATACCAGGCGGTGCACTGGTCTGGCTGATGAACGAGTTGAAGCTGCGGCAAGACATCGACTACGTGATCTGCCGGCACGAGACCGGCGCGGCCTACATGGCCGATGGCCACGCGCGGGCCGGCGGCGGCCTGGGCGTGGTGATGACCACCTCCGGGCCCGGCGCCACCAATGCCGTGACTGGCGCCATGAACGCGCAGGCCAGCAATTCGTCGGTGCTGGTGATCACGGGCGAGGTGCCCGAGAAGTACTTCGGCCAGGGCTACCTGCAAGAAGGCGCCGATGCCAAGCTGGACATCACCAGCATCTTCCGCAACTCGGTGCAGTCCAGCGACATGATCTCCAACCAGAGCAACTTCCAGACGCTGTTCCAGCAGGCGCTGCGCAACGCCCTGTCACTGCCCCGCCGCACCGCCCACATCAGCCTGCCCAACGACGTGGCCGGCACGGCCTTGAGCAGCGTCCCCAGCAGCCTCCAGCCACACACCTACCGCGCGCTGGCGGCCTGCACCGATGCCAAGGCGGTGGCGGCCACGCTGCATGAACTGATCCACGCCGACCGGCCCCTGATCTTCCTGGGCAACGGCAGCCGCGAAGCGCTGGCCCAGCCCGAGCGCCTGGCCGCCTTCACGCGCTTCGTCGAGCGCTTCGGCATCCCGGTGATGACCACGCCCAATGCCAAGGGCATCTTCCCCGAAACGCACGCCCTGTCACTGCGCAACTACGGCATGTGCGGCTCGGCCTGGACGCAGCTCTACATGAAGCCGC
>Ga0209841_1000235_pt1 | contig 13117 bp, 6 predicted proteins | sample GWRWT4_30Apr14_FD_187185 | JGI IMG/M metagenome (GOLD analysis project Ga0209841, IMG submission 187185) | Sand microcosm microbial communities from a hyporheic zone in Columbia River, Washington, USA - GW-RW T4_30-Apr-14 (SPAdes) (version 2) | ecosystem: Engineered > Artificial ecosystem > Sand...
TAGAAGATCAAGTGTTCTATTATAAAGCAAGTATGCACCCAGATTTTAAAATGTGTAGTAACCATGTATGGTCTTTGAGTAATGAAAGATATATGAATGATTCGCGTTCTAGTAGTACCAATAACAATATTATTGTTCCTACAAAAAAAGGAAAAATTACTATAAAGAAAAGGTAACTTGGTTATGTACAATTAGCACCAACAATTTTATGAAGGTACTTTACAACTTCCATCACAACCTTGTTTACTTGCATCTATAGTACACTTAGCACCAACAGTTTCATGAAGGTACTTTACAACTTCCATCACAACCTATGAAAATACAATACAAATTGTGGTATTTGTGTAAACCTAAATATTTCATCCAAGATTTCAATCGGTAATTTCATTTACTATTTTAGTAACTTTTTTTTTAAATTGAAAGTACTTGTAATTTCTTACCAGAATTTGTAAATGTATAACCATTTATAATTATTTTATTTTTATGTACATCTTGATGGCAAGTTTTACATAATGTTACTAAGTTATGTAACTCATTTTTGTTAAAAGACGCATTTTGTGTATGTATAACTCCATCAACGTCTGCGGTACATTGGAAATTTATATGATGTACATCTAATGGAATATCTGTTTTTTTTGTACAAACGTATCCACATATTTCACATTGATCAACTATTTTATTTTTATTATATACACTTTTTTTACTGCTACATACAGTCTGCGCTTTATTAGTTAGTTCATTTCGAATATTATAAGCTGTTTCTATAAAATCATGGTCTAATTGTAATGATTTTGCAATTTCTAAACCATATATATCTGGCCCAGGTCCGTCATACAGCTTCCTATCAAATGTTATATTTTCTCCATTAATTAGAACTGATATATGTTTAATTATAACATTTTTTAACTCTTTTATTTTATCAAATTTAGATAACCAACTAATATGACTTACTAATATAAAAGAACAATCCATTTTATGCAGACTCAAAATAGTAGATGCTACAATAGCGCTTGCGCTGACTTGTTCTGTTGAATTGCATAATTCGTCCGCTAATATTATAGTATTTTTATTAGCATTTTTTAAGATCATTTTTAGTTCTAATATTTCTACTACAAAAGAACTATGACCTTTTAATATTGAATCACTTCCATTTATTCTAGTAACTACGGTATTAAATGGTGATAACTCCATATTAGAACATGGAACATATAAACCTGCTTGTGCTAAAATTATAGATATCCCCACTGATTTTATTATAGATGTTTTACCTGAAGAATTAACACCGTATAATATCATACTTTTATTGTTTAAATCTATATCATTTGTGATGTACTGTGTACCTGTATTAATTTTTTCTATCAAAGGATGCCTTATGTCCGTTACTTTAATATAAGAATGGGGTGTCTCCATTAGAACAGGTCTGGTATAATGATTTTCTTTAGACACTATGTACGCTGACACAATTACGTCTATTTCGGCTATAACTTGTTCTACCTTTTTGAAAAGTGTATAATATTCAAGGTGAGTGTCTTTTAAAATTTGCTGATACACTTCTTTTATCAAGGAATTAAACTTTGTTTCATTGCTGATCAATTTATTACTACACATATTAATTTCTTTAGAAGTTATTTTCGTACCTGACTTATTAGATAAATAGTTCAAATTTGTTAGTTCTTTTTTTAGTATATTACTACGAATATTTGTAGTACTTAAAAAATACAAGTCTTTTTCTGAATAATTAACCTTCACGGAATCTGTTATTCCAATGATATTTGAATACTTTTGTGCCAAGTCTTGTAATATCTTTTTTGTTGTAGATATTTCAGTTGACATAGTGTCAAGGTCGTTGTTAATTCCTGTTCTAATAAATGAACTTTGTTCTTCGTAGTTAAAGATCTTGGAGTATTTGTCTAAGAAGGTATTTATCTCTTTGATTGGAGTTGGAACATTGACTTTATCAGTTAATATCTGTTGTATTTTGATTAGTGCATTATTAGCATTAATAATGTCAATCCACTCGTCGTACCTTAGTACACCCAGAGAGATTCTTTGGTGTAATCTTTGGAGATCTCTTATTGTTTTTAATAGATCTGTTACCGCTGTTAGTTCTGTTTGATTCAATTTGGAAACACTATCTATTTTATCATATCTATTATTAAGTTCGGTGATACTCTTAATAGGAAAGAGTATATCGTTTTTTAATTTTCTTTTTCCAAGAACTGTTTTAGTATTGTTAATGACATCAAAAACACATTTATACTTACCTTTTTTATTATCAGAAAACATATCTAACTGATAAAAACCGTTGTTTAAAACTGATAAAAATTCTCCTGGATCATAAACAACTGGGTTCTTTAGATTAAGTAATACAAATTCGTTATGAGAATACACGAACCCGATTAATATAATCAAACTGATCACAGCATATGCCTTTGTTTCTATATCTAAGTATTCTAATGTACTTAGGTACGTCTTATTATTAGTAAACACTTTTGATAAATATAAATTTTGATAGTTACATGAGTACACACTTTGGTCAATTTTTGTAGTATTAAAATGTACTAAAGCATTTTCTAATTCTAATAAATTACATATGTGTTCTTTTGTGTACTCTGTATTTTTCAAATTAATTATTATCTCTGACGGTCTAAATGCTTTTATAAAAAAAGCTATTTTGTCAAATACGTCCGTTTTTTCACCAAAAACTTCAAAAATATTATTATCACCTATAGTTAGGTCTATAGAAGTTATACCTGCAAGTAATTTGCCTTTAATATCTTCGATATATAAACTTGAAATATAATTTGTGTCAGTTGTGTCGACATTTAGTACAGTTCCAGCACTATAAATATTTTTGACTTTTCGTGTTATTTTACCAGACTCTACAAACTGATCAATGAGTACAACAGTGTAATTATTATTTACAAGAACTGGTAAATACTTCTCTAAACTACAACAAGGAATACCAGCCATTAGAGGGTTTTTACGGTTGATTTCTGGTATGTTTTTGTTTTTTCTTGTTAGTTGAATATTTAATAGCTGTGTTATATCTACAACATTTCCTAATTTTTCTTTCGAATTGTCAATACCATATAATTCATAAAAACTTCCTATCTGCATTAAAATTACAGTATTTTCACCATATTCTTTTTTGTATTTATCTAGATAATTAAAATAATCAGTTACAATGCTCATAATGTTAGTATTATTTATTTTTTTAGATTGTTTAAAAAATAAAATGCTAAAAATAACAAATGAAATTACCAGTTGAAACTCTGGATGAAATCTTTAGATTTACAGAAAAACCACAAGTTGTATTGTATTTCAAGAAATTGATGTCAAGACAATCCATTCGAGTTTTGTACAAAAATCTTTCAATTGACATCCAAGCTAAAAAAGGTAATTTACAAACAATAAAGTACCTACACGAAACTGTTGGGATTGAGTGTACTACAAATGCAATAGGCGAAGCAAGTCGTAATGGGTTTCTCGATGTCGTAAAGTACCTACACGAAACTGTTGGTTCTAAGTGTACTACATATGCAATGAACATGGCAAGTAACTATGGTCATCTTGAAGTTGTAAAGTACCTTCACGAAACTGTTGGTGCTAAGTGTGATGTACTTGCAACGATATGGGCAAGTGCATCTGGGTTTCTCGAAGTCGTAAAGTACCTTCACGAAACTGTCGGGATTGAGTGTACTACAGATGCAATAGACGAAGCAAGTCGTTGTGGTCATCTTGAAGTTATAAAGTACCTTCACAAAACTGTAAGTGTTAAGTGTACTACAGATGCAATGGACTATGCAAGTTATAATGGTCATCTTGAAATTGTAAAGTACCTACATGAAATTGTAGGTGCTAAGTGTACTATGTATGCAATGTTATTTGCATGTAAACATAGGTTTCTTGAAGTTATAAAATACCTACATGAAACTGTTGATATTAAGTGTACTACACGTGAAATTGACAACTGGTGTTCATAAAAAAACTCATTACTGTATTTTTTTAGATTGTTTAAAAAAATAAAATGCTAAAAATAACAAATGAAATTACCAGTTGAAACTCTGGACGAAATCTTTAGGTTTACAGATAAACCACAATTTGTATTGTACTTCAATAAATTGTTGTCAAGACAAACCATTCGAGTTTTGTACAAAAAATTGTCAATAGACAATCAAGCTGATAAAGGTAATTTACAAACAATCAAGTACCTACATATTGTTGGTGCTAAGTGTACTACACGTGCAACGAACTGGGCAAGTGCTATGGGTCATCTTGAGGTTGTAAAGTACCTACACGAAACTGTTGGTGCTAAGTATACAACAGATGCAATGGACAATGCAAGTAATAATGGATTTCTCGAGGTCGTGAAATATTTACACGAAACTGTTGGTGTTGATTGTACTGAAAATGCAATGGACCGTGCAAGTCAATTTGGGTTTCTCGATGTCGTAAAGTACCTTCACGAAACTGTTGGCACCGAGTGTACTACTATTGCAATGGACTTGGCAAGTACTCGTGGTCATCTTGAAGTTCTCAGGTACCTGCACGAAACTGTTGGTGCTAAGTGTACAGAATATGCAATGGACTGGGCAAGTTACTATGGTCATCTTGAAGTTATAAAGTACCTTCACGAAACTGTTGGTGCTAAGTATACAACAGATGCAATGAACTTGGCAAGTGAGAATGGGTATCTCGAAGTCGTAAAGTACCTTCATGAAACTGTTGGTGCTAAGTGTACTATGGATGCTAGTTATTGGGCATATAAAAATGGCCATATTGAAGTCGATAGGTATCTACGCAGTAGATTAGATAGGAAGATCGTAGTCACCATACCAGCACAAAATTATTTTTAAAAGTGTATATTGTAGTACACTAAAGATATTTTTTTGTATCACAAAATAGTTGCTGCTCGTTTAACATCATTAAATATATTAACTTGTAAAGTTATTCTTATCATAAAATAAGTATTGATTTGTTACTTCTTTTTCTGGAATTGTTGTTAACCATTTATTCATACATTTTTTTAATGTTTGTAATCTATCATTCCATTCGTTTTTATCTCTTATTATTGAGATTCCTGTATTTTTACATAATCTAAAACTAGATGATATTTTAGTACCATTTTCATTTATATATGAATCTGGATTAAATCTTATAAATACTATTGGTCTCTTGGCAAAATCTTGAAATAATTCCATAATACGTTTATTTTCACAAGCGGTATCTTTATGTTGATTTTCATCACATTCTACTATTACTATATGTGTTAATTTGTCAATATATACATCCGGGCGTCTTTTAGAACATCCACCTGCTTGTTTATCAAATACTGTTGTAGCTTCATCAAGAAATTCTTGTTTTATAAAATCTGTCATATGAGTTTCTTTGGTTTTATAATTTCTAGATATTTTTTCATCAGGAAATTTATGAATAAAACATCTTATACAATATCTGTTATATTTATTAGAAATTTGAATATCATCACATTGTAAACAACGTTTACTTTTAACATTGATCATGTTTTCTTTTTTGTGTTCTGAACAATAAATACTAACTTTTTTATTTTGGAAATTAAAAGCTGGTATCTTATCACAATTTTCTTCTAAACAACGTTTACTTTTAACATTGATCATGTTTTCTTTTTTGTGTTCTTTACAATATATACCAATTTTTTCATTTTGGAAATTAAAAGCTGGTTGTTTATTACATTTTTTTTCTAAACAGCATTTGTTTTTAACATCTATCATGTTTTCTTTTTTATGTTCTGAACAATAAATACCAACTTTTTCATTTTGGAAATTAAAATTTGGGCGTGTAGTACAACCGTTTTCTAAACAATGTTTACTAATAACATCCATCATGTTTTCTGATTTGTGTATAGAACAATAAATACCAACCTTTTTATTTTGAAAATTAAAAGCTGCTTGTTTATTACATTTTTTTTCTAAACAGCGTTTACTTTTAACATCAATCATTTTTTCTTTTTTATGTTCTAAACAATAAATACCAACTTTTTCATTTTGGAAATTAAAATATGGAATTGTATTACATTTTTCTTCTAAACAACTCTTACTAACAACATCGATCATGTTTTCTTTTTTGTGTTTTTTACAATACAATCCAACTTTTTCATTTTGTAAATTAAAATTTGGGCGTGTATTACATTTTTCTTCTAAACAACGTTTATTTTTAACATCGATCATATTTTCTTTTTTGTGTTCTGAACAATAAATACCAACTTTTTCAGTTTGGAAATTAAAATTTGGGCGTGTATTACATTTTTCTTCTAAACATTTTGTTGGCATTATCTTAATACGTATTGATAAATTAATATGTTATAACATATTATATTCAATTTTTTAAATTGAGATAGTTAATTCCATTTTACTACTTAAAATGTGTCTCAATAGGTTATTATATTTGTAATTTTATAAAAAAGTAATATCCAATTTTATTGTGTTGATAAATAATTATTTATTTATTTGTCAATCATAATAGTATAAAAATGCCAAAAACAAATGCGTATAGTCGAGACAACTATTTAACAACAGAATCGGCAGTTGATTTTAACTTAGCTAGATTAAATCAATACGTTCTTACTACATCTGATGTTCTTTTCAATAGCATAGGACTTATAGAAGGATTATCCGTTGGCGGAAATGTTCATATTGGTGGAAATCTTGAAGTTACCGGTGCTACGACAATTATATCTACCAATGTCGTTGATATATCTGATAACATTATTGTTATTAATTCTGGAAATACTGGAGCTGGAGTAGTGGTAGGTGGTGGACTTTCTGGGATTGAAGTTGATAGAGGAACTCTTACAAATTACCAAAGTGTCTTTGCTGAATCCGATCAAACATTTAAAATTGGTCAAGTTGGTTCTTTACAAACTGTTGCAACCCGTGAAGACATCCCTTTAAATTATGGTATAATGGTTTATAATCCTTCCAGTTTCCGTCTTGACTCTGTTTCTAATGTTGTAATACCTATCACCTTTTCTTCTAACACTGCAAGTACATCAAGTAGCACTGGTACTGTTAAGATAGTTGGTGGGCTTGGTATTACTGGTGCTATAAATACTGACAATAAATATGCAATGTTAGGAACAGATTACAACAATTACATCTCAAGTAATGGTTCAAATAATTTTGTTGTTAATTCTCCTCAAAATGTTGTTTTCTCTATGGTATCTGGTAAAACTATTCAGGTACCTACAGGTGTTAATATGACATTTGGTTCTTTGACTAATTCTATTTCAAGTACTGGAAGTGATCTTGTGTTGGCAAGTTCAAGTTTTATTTCATTAAATGCTACTTCAAATGTGGGGATTCCTTTGAATATTCCGTTGCAGTGGAATGCTGGTAATAATATCACAAGTGACGGAACAGATCTTACTATTACAAGTGGTGGTACAATTTCTCTTAATGGTTTAGTGTCTTCTACAAATACCACTGCTAGTACAAGTGTCATTCTTGGTGCTGTAAAATTAGCTGGTGGGTTGTCTATTAATAATGTAAGTAATTCTGTTAGTAGTAGTAATGGTGGAACAATCACTTCTGGTGGTGGTGGTGCTTTTGGTAAGGACCTGTACATCGGAGGAACTGTCTTAATTGGCGACATCAGTCTTTCAACTTCGCAGGTTTCTGGTCAAGGTACTAATTTGCGATCGATGTCTCGTAGTGTAGTTACTGTTAGCAATGTTGACACAACATTCAATTCTTTCGAAGGTGGTAACATTTCTACTGGTAGTACTATTGCAAATGCTTATACTTTGAATATTCTTGGTTCTCCAACTGTTTCTGGTGGTGGGTCAATTACGAATAGCTATGCTATGAATGTAGCCTCCGGTAATTCTAAAATGGCTGGTGAACTGATTTTAACTGATACAACTGCAAGTACTTCGGCAACAGTTGGTACTATTAAAATGTCTGGTAGTATAGCTATTAATAATGCTACTAATTCTACTTCAATTATATCTGGTGGTACTTTTAGTTCTGTTGGTGGTGCTAGTATATACAAAGACGTATATCTTGGTGGTAAATTAGATATTGGTAATATTGATACTGCTGGTGTTACTCAAATTACAGGACTTGGTGTAACTTTTAGATCTCGCAGTAAAATATTAACTACATCTAGTAGTGATAATACTGTGTTTAATTCATTCGAAGGTGGTGTAATATCTACTGCTTCAAACATTACAAATGCGTCTACACTTTTTGTGAGTGGGTCTCCAACTATTACTGGTGGCGGGGTTTTGACGAATAGTTATGCCCTTGAAATAGGTAGTGGAAATAGTATATTTAATGGTAAAATTACTATCAATAATTCTACTAATAGTACAAGTAATGTTACAGGTTCTCTTTTGTTGAACGGTGGTATTGCAAATACAAATACTGCCGATGCTACTAATTATACAAATGGCGGGACATTTACTTCAAGTGGTGGTGGTGCATTTGCTAAAAGTTTATTTGTAGGAAATCAATTGTATACTGGAAATGGTGTAGCAGTTCATAATAACCTTCAAACAACTGGACTGAATAGGTTCTCTATTGAATTAAAAAATTCTGAAAGTGTTTCAAATATTGGAAGTGACTACGCTATTAATCGTTATACCGATCTTGGTGTTCTTATTGATTCTCCGTTGGTTATTACTCGTAGTACTGGCGTTGTATCTGTTAATAGTTCAGTTGGTTCAAGCTCTGGTTCTGTTGGTGCTTTGGTTTTAACTGCTGGAGGGTTGTCTATTAATAATTCTAGTAACTCTGTTTCTACAAGCAATGGGGGATCTTTTACTACTATTGGTGGTGCAAGTATTTTGAAAGATTTACGTATCGGAGGAGATCAATATATAACTGGAAATTTAACAGTAACTGGTATATCATCATTCCAAAAAACATTGATTAATACAAACGATGGGTTTTTATCTATACTAGGTTCTAATGCTATTACAGCTCTTGTAAATGCTTCAAGTAGTATTGCTACAAGTGCAGGGTCTATGACAGTTGGTTCAAATGCTGGTTCTTTAATACTGTTAGGTTACTCTACAGTGAATGTGTCTTCGACTACTGGTGCTGTATCAATTAATGCAGCTGCTGCAAGTAATTTTACAACAACAACAGGAGCAATTACTATTAGCGGTATTGGATTGAACTTATATGCTAATTCAGGACCAATTACTGTAACTACAACAAGTAGTGGTTCTATTAGTACTGGAACAGGTGGTTTAGCTCTTAACACTACTGATACTACGACAGGAATTACGATTGGGACGGTAACACCGAATGTTCCAGTGACTATTGGTAATAATAGTACTATTTTACTTAATGGAGATATTACAACCTCTGGAAATTTAACTGTTTTAGGAGCAACTACAACTATTGATTCAACTGTAGTGACTATAAATGATATAGCTGTGGTAGTAAATAACGCACCTTCTGGTTTAAGTGATGGTGGGTTACTGATACATCGTTGGCAAGAACCTAATGACTCTTTTATAGGTGATTTAACAACAGATACTGCAAAAGAAACTGGTCTATTTCAAGCTGGTTCAAGTACACCAAGTACATTAGTTCTAGGAATGAGTTCAAGTACTACAAATGACTATTACAAAGGTTGGTGGATAAAAATTGGAACTCAAATGAGAAGAATTAAAAGTTACATTGGTAGTACAAGAACTGCAACTATATATATAACTTCTGATAATGCTGGGCCAAGTCCTGGTCCACCTTTCAGTGATGGTCTTAATCTAACAACAGCTCCATCTGTTAGTGACCCATATTCATTATATGATCTACCATATATTGGATTGTATTATAGTGCTGCTGCAAAAGAAGTTAGATTAACTGGTGTTCCATTTGATCCTGTCACAGGATTATTTCAAGATCCAACATCATATGTCAATTTACATGTAAATTCTATTATTATCGAAGAGTCTTTTGTGTCTATTGGTGATGCAACTATTAATGGTCGTCTAACTGTTACTTTTACTGCTACAGATGCTGTGATATTTCAAAAATCAGGAGGAGGAGGTGTAGTGTTTACAACTGATACTACCAATGGTTTAATTAAAGTTGCTAATCCTGTAAATACTGTTTCTAGTAATACTGGAATACTTTTTAACCAATATGATACAGTGTCTGCGGTCCAAACTTATTCTAATATCAAATCAACCATTCTTGGAAATGTCCCTGGAAGTTTAAGTAGTAAATTAACATTCGATGTTCAAAATGGTGGAACAAATGCTGTAAATTATTTAACTCTTAATGGTAATACTGGTTTTGCAGAATTTAATAGTAATGTATCAAGTGTTAAAATACTTAATACTTCAACCGATTCTCTATCATTAAATGGTGGTATAAATATTTTGTCTGTAACAGATGCAACATCTACAACAGTAGGTGGAACTTTCACAACTGCTGGTGGAATAGCAGTTGCTAAATCTGCTTATTTTGGAAGTAATATAAATTCTATAGCTACTACAACAGTTGGTAGTTCTAATACGCTTACAGGTACTAATGGTACTATTAATACAAATGGAGACGTAACTCTGTATAACGGTACAAGCCAAACAGTGTATTTTGCAGGAAATGGTTCAGCTATCCCAAGTTTTACTACAAGATCTTTAGGTACAAAAATTGTACTTAAACCAGTTTTATCCGGTTCTACAGTTGATTATGCCTTTGGAATTGCAACAAATGAATTATGGTACTCTGTTAACAATTCAAGTAGTAACCATTCGTTTTATACTGGAACAACTAAAAATGTTAAAATTGATAATACTGGTCTTACAGTATTTCAAGCTGGAACTGGTCTAAACTTATATAATGGTACAAACACAAGTAAAATATATGAAAGTTCGAATATTACAAGACTCGTCCCATTCACATCGGGAGTTTCTGTTGGATTTATATTCAGAGACGCATCTGATAGTTCTGATAATATTAGAATTAATAGTTCTGGACAACTAACAATTGGTTTATCATCTACATCAGGAACACCTGGTGTATCTGGATCATTGTTGTATGTTAATGGTGGGTCATTTACAGACACAAACACAGCTGTGTCTGGTACAGCTTCTGATTACCGTGTAAACACTTTTGGACAAGGAACATTAAATGCTACAAATAGTAGTGTTACTACTACTACAGCTGTCGGGGTTTATATTGGAGGAGCACCAATTCAAGGAACAAATGAAACTATTTCAAACAGTCATTCATTAGAACTAGGAGCTGGTAGTTCGTTATCAAGTGGTGCGAATGTAACTACGGCTAGTAGCTTACATATAGTTGGCGCGCCAACTGGAAATATAACTAATAGTTATGCTATATTAATTGATTCTGGTAATTCGTTGATCAATGGTAAAATAACTATAAGTGACACAACGGTTCTTGGGTCTTCAAATACTGTTACAGGTTCTGTTGGTTCATTAAATACTGCTGGTGATATCACTTTAACAAATGGTACAAGTCAAACAATTTATTTTAACGGAAGTGGTTCAGCTGCTCCAAGTTTTACAACAAGATCAACTGGATCTAAATTAGTACTTAAAACAAGTGTATCTGGTTCTTCAGCTGACTACGCTATTGGTATTGATACGTCTAGTACATGGTACACTGTTCCTACAAGTAGTCAAAGTCATAACTTTTATTTAGGTACAAGTAATCGATTTCAAATAGACAACACTGGGTTATTATTAGATTCTTCTGGAACTTTAACACCTGCAGTTATTCGATTAACTAATAATAATAAAGGTGTCATCATTAACGGAGGAAGCAGTAGTGGAAGTGCAAATGGATCTCAGCTTGAATTATATGGTAATACTAATACTATTACTGGTGATGCTATTTTAAGCACAGGAACAACTGGTACAATTATTTTAAATACTGGATTAGCTAACGCGTTAACTATTAATAATTCAGGACTTGTAAATGTAGCTCTTAATACAGAAACAACTGGTACTGGAACTGGGGCATTAAATATAATTGGTGGTGTAAATATAGATAAAAGCTTGTTTGTTGGAATAGCTTTAAATCTTAATTTCAATCAAAAATACACTTACTCTGGTGATTCCAGTGGTAGATTAAATATCCAAAGTGGAACTGGGTCTATTGCACATCGGGTAAGGTCCTTTACATTTGATGGTGATAACACTGATGATAATATCAATGAAATATATGGTTTAGGAAATACTGGGTCACTTGTAAACACTGAATTCCTAAAACAAGGTTTTGATCAAACAACTACATCTTATATAATTTCAACACAAAAAACTGGTACAGGAACTGTTAGACCATTATCCATTTCAACAGGAACTAATACAGATCAAATTAAGCTACTTGCTGATTCTACTGTATCATTAAGCTCTACAACTTCTTCAACAAGTTCAACTGTCGGGTCTCTGAAACTTGCTGGAGGTATATCAAGTGACTGTAATGTTAATGCTGTTTCTTCTACCAATGGTGGTGGTTGTACTCTTAAGGGCGGATTAGCAGTTGCACAGGACGTATATATTGGTGGAAACCTGAATATTACAGGTTCGATTAGTTCAGGTTTAAGTACACCTACTATTACTACAGATAATCTAATTAATATAACTGGTGGTATAACTGTTTATATGAATAAGATGATATTAAATGGTGCCGAAGCTCTTTTAAGTGCTACTTTTAGATTTACACCTACTGCTGCTAATACTATTACTACATTCGAATTTTTAGTTCCTATGACATCTAATTTTGTAAATATTTACGACACCGTTATTACTTCAAATGGTTATTATGATGACACTTCCCCTGTAAACTTGGAAAATATAGCTGGTTATGCTGTTACAGGTACGAAAAATGTTAAAATGAGATTAACATCAGGTACAACAGCTATTAACACGGTAATGGTTATAGCCAGATTTACTGTTTACTAAAACTTTAAATTACTATTTTTATAAAAAAAGTAAACAATAATTATTGTTTACTTTTTTTTTACTTTTATTATTATTTTTTACATATTTTCGTGAAGGTACTTTACAACTTCAAGATGACCATTTCTACTTGCCCAATTCATTGCATTTGTAGTACAATCAGAACCAACAGTTTCGTGTAGGTACTTTACGACA
>Ga0209841_1000237_pt1 | contig 13079 bp, 14 predicted proteins | sample GWRWT4_30Apr14_FD_187185 | JGI IMG/M metagenome (GOLD analysis project Ga0209841, IMG submission 187185) | Sand microcosm microbial communities from a hyporheic zone in Columbia River, Washington, USA - GW-RW T4_30-Apr-14 (SPAdes) (version 2) | ecosystem: Engineered > Artificial ecosystem > Sand...
ATCACCAACGGCAGCTTTGAATCCGGCACGTTCGTGCCGCAAGGCAGCCAGACGATGACGCTCAATCCCGGTGCAAGCAACATCTCTGGGTGGCAGATCGTGAATGACTCGCTGGCCTGGATCGGCGTGGGCGATCCGTGGGGGCTGGACGCACAAGACGGTAGCTATTTTCTGGACCTGTCTGACTACTCTGCGGGCCCACCGTTCAGCGGCGTGCAGCAGACCGTGTCGACCACGCCGGGTTACGAGTACACCGTTGAGTTTTACTTGGGCAGTTCCAACCGTTGGGGCCGGCCATCTGCACTGACGGTGAATGCCTCCGGGCAGTCGGCCAATTTCGTGAGCGCGTCCACGGGCACCAACAATGATTGGCAACTATTTTCGTTCGCCTTTGTGGCGAGCGCTTCCGCGACCACGATCTCGTTCATCGGCGCTTCGGGTGTGAACTACATCGGGCTGGACAACGTCAGTGCCACCTTGACCGCCGTGCCCGAGCCCATGTCATCGGTGCTCTTGCTGGCGGGTGTGGCGGTGCTCTGCACCCATCAACGCAAGCGGGGTTAAGCGAGAGACGGCGCGGTCATTGCTTGCGCCTGGAGTTGGCAGTGCCTCGACGCGGTGTCTTGGTGCTTTAACCAACATGGCTGGCTGCTTTTGCAGCAGGAGCGGTGATGACTCAAGACATTCAAAGTGCGCCCACTGAAGAAACCATCAAGAGCCTTGACGGGCTCAACATCTTCGTTCGTTCATGGAGCCCGGCGACGACCCCGCGCGCCGTGGTCGTCATTTGCCACGGCGTCAACTCACACGGGGGCCAATACCTGTGGGCGGCCGAGCAGTTTGTGGACCACGGTTTCGCGGTTTACTGGCTGGACCTGCGTGGCCGGGGCAAGTCAGAGGGTGAACGCTTTTACGTTGAAGACATTGCCGAATACGTGGGCGACCTGGCCGCCACGGTGAACCTGGCCAAATCACGCGAACCGGGCTTGCCTGTTTTCTTGCTGGGCCACAGTGCGGGTGGCGTGGTGTCGTGCACCTACACCTTGGAAAACCAGGCCGAACTGGCCGGTTTGATCTGCGAGAGCTTTGCCTTCAAGGTGCCCGCGCCCGATTTCGCGCTGGGCATCATCAAGGGCGTGAGCCATCTGGCGCCGCACCTGCCCGTGCTCAAACTCAAGAACGAGGACTTCTCGCGCGAGCCAGCCGCGGTTCAGGCCTTGAACAGCGATCCTCTGATCCACAACGAGATTCAACCCGCTGCCACGGTGGCGGCGCTGGTGCGGGCCGATGAGCGCCTTGAAAAGGAATTCCCGCTGATCACCTTGCCGGTGTTCATCCTGCATGGCACGGTCGACAAGGCCACGGTGCCCGCTGGCAGCCAGTTTTTCTATGACACGGTGGGCGCCAATGACAAGACGCTGCGGCTGTACGAAGGGCACTTCCACGACCTGCTCAATGACACGGGCAAGGAGTCGGTCATGGCCGACATCCAGGGCTGGATTGATCAGCGCTTGCCGAGGCAGTCTTGATTGATCAAGCGCTGGCGGGCGGTGCGGGCCGCGTGCACAACCACAGGCCCACGACCACAAAAGTGCCATACACGCCCCACCTCAGCCAATCGGGGATGGGCAGAAACCACAGCATGATGGCGCTGCACGACATCATGAAACAGGCCAACCACTTGGCCTTGCGTGGCACGGCGCCATGTTCACGCCAGTGAATGATGGGTGGGCCGTAGGTGGGGTGGTTCAGCAAGCGGGCTTCAAGCGCGGGCCACCCTTTGCCCGCGGCCCAGGCCGCCGCCAGAACGAAAGGCACCGTCGGCATCACCGGCAGGAATGCGCCAATCACGCCCAGGGCCAGGCACAGCACCGCCAGCCCTCGCCATAGCCACCGGCGTGTCTCACTGAGCAAAGAGGTCTCCAAAATCGGCATGCATGGCCAAAGTCTACCTCTGTGGCGTCTTAGACTAAGCCCATGTCCTTGTCCCACGCCTTGATGACCTCCCTGCTTGAGAAATCCTCGTCAGGCTACGACCTGGCCCGGCGCTTCGACAAGTCGATCGGATTTTTCTGGCACGCCACCCACCAGCAGATCTACCGCGAGCTGGCCCGCATGGAAAAGGCGGGCTGGATCGCTTCCGAAGCCGCGCCCGATGGGGGCAAAACCCGCAAGCGCATCTACCGAGTGCTGAGCGATGGCCAGCAGGAGTTGCAGCGTTGGGCCCGCGAGCCCGCCGCACCCATGGACATGCGCGACGAGTTGATGGTGCGCTTGCGCGCCGATGCCGTGGTGGGGCCCTTGGGGCTGGACATTGAACTGGAGCGCAGGCTGGCCTTGCACCAGGCCAAGCTGCAGGCTTACCGGGCCATCGAGCAGCGCGACTTTGGGGTGGACAAACAGCCCTTGTCGCGCGAGGCGCAGATCCAGCACATGATCCTGAAGACCGGGATCATGTACGAGGAAAGCTGGATCACCTGGTCGCGCGAGGCGATCGCGGTGTTACGCCAAAGCGGGCCGGCTGGCGGCAGCACCACGCGCGATGCGCAGGCCGACCAGGCTGGCTGAGGCAATGCCCAGCACCAGCACGAACGACGCACCGTAGAAGATGCCACTGGGGTGCCCGTGGTCCAGCATGGCGCCGAAGATGGGCGCGGCCACGGCAAAGCCCAGATCCAGCCCCGAATAAACGGTGCCGTAGACGCGGCCTGTGGCGCCTGGGGGCGATGCGCGCTTGATGAGCATGTCGCGCGAGGGGCCGGCCAGGCCGGTGCCAAAACCGGCCAATGCGGTCGCGCCCACGGCGATGTAGGGAGGCAGCCAGCCCGTGGCGGTCAACAGCAACAGCACGGCAGCCACGCTCATGGCGGCGGCGATGGTGCGTTCCAGCCGCGCGACCTTGGCCACGAGGAACCCGCCCAGCACCATGCCCGCCGCGCCGAACAGCATGTAGCCGGTGACCACGAAGGCGGTGGTGGAGACTGGCAAGCCGTACATGCTGCCCAGGGCTGGGCTGGCGAAGCTTTGAATGGCGCTGAGCGCGGCCGTGGTCCAGAAGAAGAACGAGAAGCACAACCACACCGACGGCAACTTCAAGAAGGCCATGGGGTGCTCGCTGGCGACTTGCTGCGCCGAGGTGGCCTTGTGTTCGTGGCCCCAGCTGCCTTGGCGGTCGTCGATGGCATCGCGGTTGAGCAGCAGCAGTGCCAGCACGCCCAGGCCGATCAAGGCCGTGCCCAGGTAGGCGGTGCGCCAGTCGCCCGCCCAGGTGCTGATGCCGATCAGGAACACGGGTGCCAAGGCCCAGCCCAGGTTGCCTGAGATGCCATGGACGGAAAAGGCATGGCCCAGGCGAGGCGCGGACACCCGCTTGTTGAGGATGGTGAAGTCGGCAGGGTGGAAGGGCGCATTGCCCAGGCCCGCCAAGGCGGATGCCAACATCAGGCCGTGGTAGCTGTGCGCGGTGGCGGCGGCCAGCGAGGCCGCCACGAAACAAGCCAGGGCAGCCAACAGCACGGGGCGTGCGCCCACGCGGTCCACCAGGAAACCGGCCAGCGCCTGGCCCACGCCGGAGATGACGAAGAACAGGGTGACCAGCAAGCCCAGCTCGGAGTAGTTCAGGCCGAAATCCCGGATGAACAGCGGGAAGAGCGGCGGCAGCAGCATGTGGTGGAAATGCGAGGTGCCATGGGCCAGGCCGATGAGGCCGATGGTCCGGAAATCCTGGGTTGGGTTGGGGGTGATCGTGCTGCTCATTCCCAATTTTACGGGCTGGCACAAAACCGGTGCTTGCGCGGGGCATGCCGCGCAAGCACCGGTTCCGTGAAGCATCACCTCATCAAGCCGCCACGCTGAGCGTGGAGCCCGTGCTCTGCGATGAATCCGCGTTGCTGGCCGCCTTGGCGTACTCTTTCAGCACCATGTCGCTGGAGCCGATCTTCTGGTCGCCATTGGTGTCGGCTGCCTTCAACAGGTTCTGGATGGCGTCTTTCAACTCGCCTGCGGCGCGTTCCTGTTCAGACACGGTGCCGTCTTCATTGGTGTCCAAAGGGTCGATGTCGGTGGATGACGAGCCACCTGATGCTGGCGGTGCTCCGCCTGCGCCTTTCGGCCCACCCTCGCCATTGCGCGCTTGTGCGAACGCCATGGTGGAAGAGGGCTCGGGCATGAGGCTTTTCATGCCGGCTTCCATCTCGGACGAATCCAGGCTGCCGTCGCCATTGCTGTCCATCTTGGTCAGCGCATCGGCCGCCGTGGTGGTGCTGCTGGTGCCGGTGTGCTTGGCGATGTCGTCGAGCATGCTTTGCAGCTCGGTGGCATCGACGCCCCCACTGCCGTCGCTGTCGACTTTGTTGAACATCTCTTGCTGCCGTGAGGCGCGAGAGGTGCTCATGGCGGACCAGGCGCTTGCGCTGCTGCTGACCCCGCTGATGCTGCTCATGGTGAATCCTTTACTGATAGGTTGAGGTGATTGGATTCTTGGGCGCCCATGTCGTCGCAGCATTGCTGCTGTGTACCAGGCTTGGTACAAAGCGCCCCGTAGCCGATGAACAGTGGGGCATTTGCACGCTTGTTGAAGCGCTTTGCAGCTTGGCGCGGCCCCTAAAGTCCTTGAGGGGAACCCACTGCCATGAACCAAACTCACCACATCCTGGTCGTTGATGACGACGAGGGCATCACCTCACTGCTGTGCGACTACCTGGCCAACTTTGGCTTCGTGGCGCACTCGGCAAGTGATGGCCCGGCCATGCGCCGCCAATTGGACGAGCACCACATCGACCTCATCGTGCTGGACCTGCAATTGCCTGGCGTGGATGGGCTGACCCTGGCCAATGAACTGCGCAGCAAGTCGCGCATTCCCATCGTGATGCTGACGGCGCGCGGTAACCCCATCGACCGGGTGATCGGCCTGGAAATGGGCGCTGACGACTACATGAGCAAGCCCTTTGAGCCACGTGAGTTGGTGGCGCGCATCCACACCGTGCTGCGCCGTGCGAAAGGCGGGCAGGACGACGCCGCAGCGAATGTGGCCAGCGATTTCATCCGTTTTGATGGCTGGGAGTTGCACCGCAGTGAGCGGCGCCTGACCTCGCCCAAGGGCCTGGTGGTGCCACTCTCCAATGCCGAGTTCCAGCTGCTGTCGACCTTCTTGAAAACGCCCCGGCGCTTGTTCACCCGCGACCAGTTGATGGCCCAAGCACGTGGCCGGTCCATGGATTCGGTGGAGCGCAGCATCGACTTGCTGGTCTCTCGCCTGCGGCAGAAGCTGGACGACAACCCGCGCGATCCGACCATGATCAAGACGGTGCGTGGCGAAGGCTATGTGTTCAATGTGCAGACCGTGCAAGGGCAGGTGTCATGGGCCGCGCACTGACTGTGGCCAAAAGCCTGATGCCGGCCACCTTGTTTGGCCGACTGGCCTTGCTGCTGCTGGTGACCGCGCTGATCAGCCATGTGCTGGCCTTGACGATGATGTTCGAGCTGCGGCCGATGCCGCCACACCATCACCCTGATGACCTGGGCGGCCCGCCGCCGATGATGCACCTGGGCTTGTTGCTGGACATCGCCATCCGCCTGGCCGCCGTGGCCCTGGCCGCCTGGGTGGGCGCCAGCTGGCTGTCGCAGCCCATCAAGCGATTGGCCCAGGCCGCGCTGGAGCTGGGCCATGACATCGGCCGCCCGCCCTTGCAGATGCAAGGCCCCAAGGAGTGCCGCGAAGCCACGCAGGTGTTCAACCAGATGCAGGCGCAGATTCAGCAGCAGTTGAGCGACCGTGACCGCTTTGTGGCGGCGGTGTCGCACGATCTGCGCACGCCGCTGACCCGTTTGCGCCTGCGCGCCGAGGGCATCGAACACCCTGAACAACGTTGCAAGTTTCAGCAAGACATCGTCGAGATGGACGAGATGATCCGCGCCACGCTGGACTATCTGCGCGGATCGGCCGACCCGGAGGCACGGGTGCTGCTGGACATCCATGCCCTGGTGGACAGCCTCCGCGAAGACCACGCGGCCAGCGGCCACGAGGTGAGTGTGGTGGGATCGGCCGCGCCCCTGATGGCCCAGGCTTCGGCCTTGCGCCGCTGCGTGGTCAACCTGGTGGAAAACGCCATCCGCTATGGCGAGTGTGCTCAGATCAGGCTGATCGACACGCCCGACAGCCTGTGCATCGAGGTGCATGACCGGGGCCCGGGATTGCCTGAAGGCGAGTTGAACAAGGTGATGGCGCCGTTCTACCGGGTGGAGGGCTCACGCAACCGCCAGCACGGTGGGGTGGGCCTGGGCTTGTCGATCGCGCATGACATCGCGCGGCACCATCAGGGCCAGTTGCAGCTCAGCAATGCCGCCGCCGGCGGCCTGGTGGCCCGCCTGAGCTTGCCCCGAGTCACGAAGCCAGGGTGAACTCGCCGGGCGCGTACACTTCGCGGCAGTGACTTGAAGGGCGACCTGATGCTTTATTCCGTGCGGATGCTGTTGATGTTTGTGCACTTTCTGGTGTCGGGCGTTCTGGGCATGCTGATCGGCGTATGCAGGCCATTCAATCCGGACAACAGCCGTTTGTGCGCGCGCATCTACTCGGTGCCAGCCTTGCGCATCCTGGGCCTGAAGCTGGAGATGGATGCCCAGGGTTTGATGCAGCATCAACGCTCGTGCGTGATCGTGGCCAACCACCAGTCCAACTACGACCTGTTCGTGCTGGGCAGCCTGGTGCCTGAGCGCACTGTGACCATCGGAAAAAAGAGCCTGAAGTGGGTGCCGCTGTTTGGCCAGATCTACTGGCTCGCGGGCAATGTGCTGATCAACCGCGCCAACGCGGAGCAGGCCAAACAGGCCATGCTGATGACCACCGACACCCTGCAGCACAAAGACACCTCGATCTGGGTGTTTGCCGAGGGCACGCGCAACCTGGGCAAGGGCTTGCTGCCTTTCAAGAAGGGCGCTTTCCAGATGGCCATCAACGCAGGCGTGCCGATCATCCCGCTGTGCGCCAGCAACTACAAAAACCACATGAACCTGAACCGCTGGCACAGTGGCACGGTGAAGGTGCGCTCGCTGCCGCCCATCCCGACCGCCGGGCTGAGCCTGGACGACATGCCCGTGCTGATCGAGCGTTGCCGTACGCAGATGCAAGAATGCATCGAGAACATGGACCGCGAGATCGCGGCCGCCGATGATGAGAATTTGAAAGCAAGAGGCGGAGTGCGCGGGCAGCATTGAGCGCGAATACTGAGGCCTTCTGACCAACGATGGGGTGTTGTCATGGGGGATGAAGCGCGCTGGGCCGCGGTGCTGGCCAAAGACCAACAGCTGGATGGCGAGTTCGTGTTCGCGGTGAAGACCACCGGCATCTACTGCCGACCTTCGTGCCCGGCCAGGCCTGCCAAGCGGCAGAACGTCGAGTTTTTTGACACCACGGTGCAGGCCGCCAACGCGGGGTATCGGGCCTGCAAGCGTTGCAAGCCTGATGGCTTGTCGCAAGCGCATGCGCGCAATGAGTTGGTGCTGCAGGCTTGCCAGGCTATTGAGCAAAGCGAATCGGGCTTGTCGCTGGACGACCTGGCCACCAAGGTGGGCCTGAGCCCGCACCACTTTCACCGCATCTTCAAAGCGGCCACGGGGTTGACGCCCAAGCAGTACCAAAAAGCCGTGCAGGCCAAGCGGGTGACCACGGCCCTGGAGAAAGGCTCATCCGTGACCGAGGCCCTGTACGACGCGGGCTTCAGCTCTTCAGGGCGTTTTTACGAGGATGTGGGCGTGAACCTGGGCATGTCGCCCAGCACCTTTCGGCAAGGCGGTTCCGGCGAACGGATTCGGCACACGATCGAGCCTTGTTCATTGGGTTTGATGTTGGTGGCCGCCACGCCGCGTGGCGTCTGCGCCATCGAGTTTGCCGACACTGAAGAGGCCTTGCTGGAGCGCTTGCAAGCGCGCTTTCCCAAGGCGGTGCGGGAGGCGGCTGACCAGCCGTTCAAGCATTGGGTCGCTCAGATCCTGCATTACCTGGACCAACCCACTGGCTCGCTGGACTTGCCGCTGGACGTGCAGGGCACCGTGTTCCAGCGGCGTGTGTGGAAGGCGCTGCAGGACATCCCTTGCGGCCAGACCTTGAGCTACACCGAGCTGGCCCAACGCCTGGGCCAGCCAACAGCGGTGCGGGCTGTGGCCTCGGCCTGCGCCAACAACCACATCGCCGTGGCCATTCCCTGCCACCGCGTGGTGCGCACGGGTGGCGCGCTGGCAGGCTACCGTTGGGGCCTGGCGCGCAAGGCCGAACTGCTGCGCCGGGAAGGTGGCGAGTCTTGAGCGCGGCACTGCAGGCGCGCGTGGCGGCCTTGGATTGGGCGCGGATTCACATGGCGCTGGACCAGCGCGGTTTCGCCACGACCGGGCCGCTGCTGACCGCGGATGAGTGTGCAGCTTTGGCTGATGGCTATGAGCACGAAGCGCTGTTCCGCAGCCGTGTGGTCATGGGCCGCCATGGTTTTGGCCAGGGCGAGTACCAATACTTTGACTACCCCTTGCCCGAGGTGATCGCCACCTTGCGTGAAAACCTGTACCCGCCGCTGGTGCACGTGGCCAACCATTGGCATGAGTTGATGGGCATCACGACGCGCTTCCCCAAGGATCTGCCATCCATGCTGGCGCGCTGCCATGAGGCGGGCCAGACCCGGCCTACGCCCTTGATCCTGAAGTACAAGGCGGGCGACTACAACTGCCTGCACCAAGACCTCTACGGCGAGCATGTGTTCCCGCTGCAGGTGGCCTTTTTGCTGTCGCGGCCGGGCGAGGATTTTGAGGGCGGCGAGTTCGTGCTGGTGGAGCAAAGGCCGCGCATGCAGAGCCGGCCGCATGTGGTGCCTTTGGCGCAGGGTGAGGGTGTGATCTTCGCGGTGCACCACCGGCCTGTGCAGGGCACCCGGGGCAGTTACCGCGTCAACCTGCGGCATGGCGTGAGCGAGCTGACCTGGGGCCAGCGGTTCACCACCGGGGTGATTTTTCATGACGCGACTTGACTGCGTGATCCCCTTGCCGGGCAATTACCGGCATGCCGATGTGCTGGCCTTCCATGGCCGAGATGCGCAGTCCACGGCGGAGCTTGTGCAGGGCCAGCACATCCGCAAGGGCATCGTGCTGCAGGGTTGTCCGGCCGTTGTCGAGATCCGGCTGGCGCAAGCTGAGGCCCACTGCAGTCTGTTGATCGATGGGCCCGCTGACGGCGCGCAGGTGGTTGATCTTGATGACCTGGCCAGGCGTTTGCTGGGGTTGCGCATGGACGTGGCGGCCTTCGAGGACCGCCATGGCGAGCACCCCGAGCTGGGCATGCTGATCCTGGCCCAAAGCGGCCTGCGCGTGCCCATGGCCGCCACGCCCTTTGAAGCCTTGACCTGGGCCGTGACCGGGCAGCAGATCAACGTGGGCGTGGCGTCGCAGTTGCGCCGCAGGCTGATCCTGCTGGGCAGGCGGCAGCATTCAAGCGGCTTGTGGTGCCATCCGGATGCGCAGGGCGTGGCGCAGCTCAATGAGGCGCAACTGCGAGAGGCCAAATTCTCGGTGGCCAAGACGCAGACGATCCTGACCATCAGCCGACTGGCCAGCGAGGGCAAGCTGCCGTTGGATGACTGGATGGCCATGCCGCTGGCGGTGCCCGCCATGGAGGCTGCGCTGTTGTCCATCAAGGGCGTGGGCCCATGGACCGCTAACTACACCTTGCTGCGGGGCTTTGGCCACGCGGACGGATCGCTGCACGGTGATGTGGCGGTGCGCAATGCCTTGCAGCGCGTGCTGGGGCAGGCCGACAAGGTGTCTGCCGCGCAGACCGAGGCCTGGCTCAGGCAGTTCGCGCCGTGGCGCTCGCTGGTGGCGGCGCACCTGTGGGCTTCACTTCGCTTTGCGGAAGGTTAGGTTGTGGCGCGCATCTGGCCCACCGGCTGTGGGCTTGAGCGCCTTGACGCCATGAAAACGCAGGCGCGATGGGCCGCCCCAGACCAGCACGTCGCCATCATGGAGCGGCAGTGTGCGCAGGGGCTCTGATCGCTTCAGGCCGCCCACCTGGAAGGTGGCTGCTGCGCCAATGGACACCGACACGATGGGCTGCCCCAGGTCCTGCTCATCCCGGTCCTGGTGAACGCCCAGTGCGGCGCCGCTGGCATAGCGGTTGACCAGGCAGGCGTCAGGCTCGAAGTTTTCAAACCCGGCGGTGGCCGCAGCTTTCTGTGCCAAGGCCATGAAGCTGTCCGGCATGGCGGGCCAGGGGCGATCAGTCAGTGGGTCGGTGCGGCTGTATTGGTAGCCCGAGCTTGAAGATGTCCAGCCCCAAGGACCGCAGTTGGTCATGGCCACGGACATGCGCTTGCCACCAGGCACCGGCATGTGCCTGAAAGCGGCCTGGGCTGCGATCAAATCGATCCGCGCCAGCAGTGGGGCGGTGTCAACGAATGCCGGCAGCACAAAGAACCCCTCGGCCAGCTCAATGCAAGAGGCCTGGGGTTCAAACAGGGATGATGGCGGCCTCATGACCGCGCAGTTTACGGCGGGCTTGGCCTGTTACTGAAAGCCGTCAAGCGGCATGCTTTCAGTGCGGCGCTCCTTGCGCTTTTCCCACTCGTCGCGCACGCTGGGGGACATGGCCGGTTTGGGGGCCTCATCCTGCGGACGGTAGCGCCACAAGGTGGTCAGCACCGACGCCGCCAGCAGCAAGATCGCGCTGCACATGCTGGGGCCGCTGAACCCAAAAATGGGAATCAAGGCTGCGCCAGCCAAGGCGTAGATGAAGGGCAGAATTTTGTACAGCGATTCGGGGATCCACATGTTCGTTGCCACGACTGGCTCATTGGTAACAATGTGTTCATCCTCTCAGAACCAGGCGGGCATTGGGGATGCGGAACCCCCTCATGCACAGGGGCGGTGCAAACTTCCGAGAAATTAACGTGGCTATGTCACGTTCACGCCGGGTTCAACCGGTCGCGCAATTGGCTCAGGGTGGTGCGCAAGGACATCAACTCGGGATACGTCATGTCCATTTGGCAAGCCACGGCGGGGGGAATCGACTGGGCCTGTTCTTTCAGCGACCGGCCTGGTGCGGTCAAGGTGATGCGCACCCGTCTCTCGTCTTCCTGATCGCGCTGGCGCTGTACCAGGCCTGCCGCTTCCAGCCGCTTGAGCAAGGGCGTGAGGGTGCCCGAGTCCAGCTGCAGGCGCTTGCCCAGGTCGTTGACGGTGAGGTCGGCGTGCTCCCACAACACCATCATCACCAAGTACTGGGGGTAGGTCAGCCCCAGAGGCGCCAGCAAGGGCTTGTAGAGCTTGGTCATGGCCAGCGATGCCGAGTACAAGGCAAAGCAAAGCTGGCGATCCAGGCTCAGCAGGTCGTCCGGTGGATTGACGGATGTGGCATCAGGCATGGCGCTATGGTAGCGACCAAGCCTAAGCCGCGTCGGGATTGAGCTTTTCGATGGATTCGCTGATTTCCATCCAGCGGTGCTCCAGGGCCTCCACCTGGTCGCTGACGATTTTCAGGCGCTTGCCCTGGTCAGCTCGGGCCGTGGCCGACAGCTTGGGGTCACCCAAGGCCGTGGTGAGGTCATCGCGCTCGGTGGTCAGGGTGGCCATTTGCTGCTCGACCTTCTTGAGGTCGTTTTTCAGGGGCTTGGCCTGTTCCTGCAACTTTTGGCGGGCGGCTTGATGGGCCTTGCGCTCGTCGCCCGACGACTCTTTGGCCGCGGCTTTGACCTGCTGTTGCTTGACGGCCTGCTTGTTCTGATCGCGCGCCTTGCGGGCGGCCTGGGCCACCTGCTTGCTCTGCTCTTGCAGCCACTTCTGGTAGTCGTCCAGGTCGCCATCAAAAGGCTGGACGCCGCCGTGGGTGACCAGCCAGAACTCGTCGCACACCTCGCGCAGCAAGGCGCGGTCGTGGCTGACCAGCATGACGGTGCCTTCAAAGCCGTTGAGCGCCATGCTCAGGGCTTCGCGGGTGGTCAGGTCCAAATGGTTGGTGGGTTCATCAAGCAGCAGCAGGTTGGGGCGTTGCCACACCACCAGGGCCAGCACCAGGCGGGCTTTTTCGCCGCCGCTCATCAGGCCCACGGGCTGGTTGACCATCTCGCCGGTGAAGCGGAAGCTGCCGAGGAAGTCGCGCAGCTCTTGCTCGCGGCCTTGGGGCCCCAGGGTGCGGGCCAGGCGCACCATGTGCTCCAGCGGGCCTTCATCCAGGCGCAGCACGTCCAGCTCTTGCTGGGCGAAGTAGCCGATGCTCAGGCCCTTGCCTTCGGTGATGGTGCCGGAGATGGGGGGCTGCATGTGGGCCAGCGTCTTGACCAGCGTGGACTTGCCTTGGCCGTTGGCGCCCAGGATGCCGATGCGCTGGCCAGGCATGACCGAGCGGTTGATGTCATGCACGATGACCGTGTCTTTGCCTTCTTCCGAGCGGTAACCGCAGACCAGGTCTGACAGGGCCAGCATGGGGTTGGGCAGGCTTTGCGGCTCGCGGAACTCGAAGTCGAAATCGGCGGCGCCCAGCACGGGAGCGATCTTTTCCATGCGCTCCAGGGCCTTGACGCGGCTTTGCGCCTGTTTGGCCTTGGAGGCCTTGGCCTTGAAGCGCGCGATGAACTTGCTCAAATGCGCGATGCGGTCCTGCTGCTTCGAGAAGGCCGCCGATTGCTGGTTCATGCGTTCGGCGCGCATGAACTCAAAGGCCGTGTAGCCGCCGGTGTAGCGGGTGAGCTTGGCCTCATCCAGGTGCAGGGTGACCTTGGTGATGGCATCCAGGAATTCGCGGTCGTGGCTGATGACGATCATCGTGCCTTCGTAGCGCTGCAACCAGGCTTCCAGCCAGACGAGGGCATCCAAGTCCAAGTGATTGGTGGGTTCGTCGAGCAGCAGCAGTTGCGAAGGGCACATCAGCGCGCGAGCCAGTTGCAAGCGCATGCGCCAGCCGCCGGAGAAGCTGTTGACGGGGGCCTCTAACTGTTCCACCGCGAAGCCCAGGCCCAGCAGCAAGGCTTGGGCGCGGGCGGGGGCGTCGAAGTGGCCGACTTCGGCCAGCAGCGCGTGCGCTTCGGCCATGGCGTTGCCGTCTTCGG
>Ga0209841_1000239_pt1 | contig 12870 bp, 12 predicted proteins | sample GWRWT4_30Apr14_FD_187185 | JGI IMG/M metagenome (GOLD analysis project Ga0209841, IMG submission 187185) | Sand microcosm microbial communities from a hyporheic zone in Columbia River, Washington, USA - GW-RW T4_30-Apr-14 (SPAdes) (version 2) | ecosystem: Engineered > Artificial ecosystem > Sand...
CTGGTTAACCGAAGTTATGACGTCAAACGATCTGAATAAACGCCAACAAGCCCTTATGAACTGGCAGCAGGCACCCCATGCCCGTTCAGCACATCCGCGCGAAGAACACCTGCTTCCCTTGCAGGTGATAGCCGGAGTTGGTTGCAATGATCAAGGCATGAAGATATTTACTGACACCGTGCTCGGGGCTGTGGTTTCTGCCTTTCGTCTGGGATAAACGGCGCGCATTACACCTTTCGTAAAGAAACAAAGTAGAGCCAGAGCAGGCCACTCACACCGGCGACCACCGAGGCACAAAGAATTCCCGTTTTTGCCATGAGCAGAAATTGATCCTGTCCTGCAAATGCAAGCTCGGCAATAAAAATCGACATGGTAAAACCAATTCCACCTAACAGACCTGCACCCACCAGATGGCTGAATGACACGCCTTCTGGCAAGCGCGCCCACCCCAACTTGATAACAAGATAAGAAATTCCCGCAATGCCAATAAGTTTACCCAGAACCAAACCGGCCATAACACCCAGCGTCAACGGATGAAACAGCAGCTCACCTATCCCGCTCCAGTCGATATAAATACCGGCATTCGTCAGCGCAAAAGCAGGAATAACAAGAAACGCTACCGGCTTGTGCATGGTGTGCTCCAGTCGCTGCAAAGGCGTTTCTACCGAATGAATACAATGTTCAAATGTTTGCAGAATAGCCATTTGATCCTGATTGGACAGAATACTTTTCCCCGGCTGGCCGAGTGTATCGAAACGATCCAGCAATCGACGCGCTTGCGCACTGAATTGTTCCGGTTCAAAACGTGGTCGCGCTGGAATGGTCAGCGCTGTCAGCACCCCGGCCAAGGTTGCATGCACACCAGAGGTCAACAGCGCCAACCACAGAGCCAAACCCAGCATAAAATAAGGTAAGGGCTTGCGAATTCCGACAACATTCATACCAATCAACACCAGAAAAATAAACACACCAAAGAGTAACGCACCATATTGGAGTGCCTCGGTATAGAAAACAGCAATCACCAGAACTGCACCCAGATCATCAGCAATTGCAAGTGCCACCAAAAACATTAACAGCGCTTTGGGTACTCGCGGGCCCAACAAGGCCATCACCCCCACAGCAAAAGCAATATCCGTGGCCATAGGAATGCCCCAGCCAGCACTGGTTTCACTGCCCATATTAAACGCCGTAAAAAGCAAGGCGGGAACAATCATCCCTCCTGCTGCGGCAAAAATAGGCAATGCCGCCATTCGAATATCAGAAAGCTCTCCCACCATCACTTCACGTTTAATTTCCAGTCCGACCACAAAAAAGAAAAGCGCCATCAAACCGTCGTTGACCCAATGATGCAGCGTTTTTTCCAAGCGCCAGTCGCCAAAACCCAGCCCTATAGGCGTATGCAACACCTGCTGATAAGGTTCATAAAAACCGACATTAACGATGATTAATGCCAGCAGCGTACAGAGCATCAATAACAAACCACTGGTGGTTTCACGATGAATAAATTCATCAAAAGGCGAAATGATTCTGCTAAACGCCAATTCCAATGAGCTTTGTTTAGCAAATGGCTCTAAATCCAGGTCTTCTTTATACATAAAATACCTTTTAAGGAAATTCTGATTAAACCCGTGAATTCGCAATATTTATAAAAGATAAAAGAGAACCGGATAATGCAACAGATGACATTTGCACTTAGGGCTTGAGCCCGCGAGTTTGTTTTTCCCTGATTGATGCGAAATTTTATCACCTGTTATCAATGCGGATAGTGTTAACAACTGCGAATAGTGTTAACAGGCCCTAAAAATTTCACCGACGATAAAGGCGCAGACGAAGCTGTTTCTCCGTCTCGAGAAGGGCAAATAGCACCACACCCGCGCCGATAATCAGCAAGCCATCCTTAAACGGTATGGATTCTGTGGCGAATATCGCCTGTAAGGGGCTTATATAAGTAATGGCGAGCTGTGCCGAAGTGATGACCATGATTGTTATCCACACCACTTTCGTGCCACGCACGGCCTTCCATGTCAGAGAAGTGCCATAAATATTACGAATGAAAAAGAGATGAAATATTTCCATCACCACCAGCGTGTTAAGCGCCATAGTGCGCGCCAACTCCACTGAGTAACTGCGATCAATCGCATGGTTGAAAATACCAAAGACAAGGCACAGGAATAACACTGCCACCAGCACAATATGCCACGCCAGCTCACCACCAATCAACGATTCATTGCGAGCACGCGGCGGCCGACGCATGGTGTTTTCTTCGGTGGGTTCAAATGCCAGCGCAAGGCCTAGCGTCGTGGCGGTAATCAGGTTGATCCAGAGTATTTGAATAGGTGTCACTGGCAGCGTCATGCCAAACAGCAGCGCCACGATAATCGTCATCGCCTCGCCGGCATTGGTCGGCAAGGTCCAGCTGATAACTTTCTTGATATTGTCATAGACAGTGCGGCCTTCGCGCACGGCAGCCACGATGGAGGCGAAATTATCATCCGCCAGCACCAGCTCCGCCGCTTCCTTGGCCGCTTCGCTTCCTTTTCTGCCCATTGCAATCCCGGCATCGGCACGTTTGAGCGCGGGCGCATCGTTTACCCCGTCGCCGGTCATGGCGACGGTCAAGCCGTGCGACTGCAACGCCATGACAAGGCGCAGTTTGTGCTCCGGGCTGGTACGGGCGAAGATATCACAATCCAGTACCGCTTCTTTGAGCGCTGCATCACTCATATCGTCGAGATCAGCACCCGTAAGCACTGTATCGGGATTTTGCAGCCCGATCTGTTTGCCAATGGCAGCAGCGGTTTTGGCATGATCGCCGGTAATCATCTTCACGCGGATACCCGCACCGTGGCATTCCTCAATTGCTGCAATAGCTTCCGTTCTCGGCGGATCAATCATCCCCACCATGCCCAACAAGGTCAGCGTGCCCTCTACATCACTATGTTCCAACACTGTGTGTTCAGGTTTCACCGATCTTACAGCAAAAGCCAACACACGCTGACCAAGCGCGGCAATCTTATTGGCTTCCTCGTTCCAGCGGGCATTATTCAGCGATTCCGTGCCGCCTGTGGCTGCGCGTTGATTATTACACATGGAAATAATCCGCTCCGGTGCGCCTTTCACAAAGACAAAAGCATGGCGTTCATGATCGTGATCTAACGTTGCCATGAATCGGTGCTGGGAATCAAACGCAATGGCATCCGTGCGTGTCCATGCTGCCTGTTGCTTGCGAACATCCATTCCGATTTTGCCAGAGAAGGCCAGGAGCGCCCCTTCCATCGGATCGCCTTCCACCACCCACACGCCTTCATGCTCCCGCAGCGCCGCATCATTGCACAGGGCGCTTGCGCGGGCGAGCTCATCCAGAATGGCGTGTTCATTTGCATCAACTTCTGCATCTTCCAGCCGAATGATGCCCCTCGGCTCATAGCCTGTACCATCCAGCGTAAAGAGATGATCACGTGTCAGCACCGAAGCGACCATCATTTCGTTGCGCGTCAGCGTGCCAGTCTTGTCGGTGCAGATGACCGATACAGCGCCCAGTGTCTCAATCGCAGGCAGACGGCGCACAATGGCATTGCGCTTTGCCATTGCCTGCACACCAATAGCAAGTGTTATGGTCAGTACCGCAGGCAGCCCCTCAGGTATGGCGGCCACCGACAGGCCAACCACAGCCATAAACATTTCCGTAAATTCGTGATGGCCTACGAAATATCCGTAGATAAGCAAAAGACCGGCAATCAGCAGAATCAGGAGGGTCAGCCATCGGGCAAACACGTCCATCTGCCTGACCAGCGGCGTAGTAAGACTTTCTACCGACGACAGTAATCCACTGATACGTCCGATTTCAGTTGCACCACCCGTCGCCACGACCACGCCTTTACCCTGACCGGACGCCACCAGTGTACCGCTAAATGCCATGCCGGATCGCTCACCCAGCGGAGCATCGGTGGCAACGGGTTCAATACGTTTTTCTACCGGAACGGATTCACCGGTCAGAATGGCTTCCTGCACAGACATACCGTGTGCCGAAAGCAGCCGCAAATCGGCAGGAACTTTATCCCCCGCTTCTAGCAGTACGATATCGCCCGGCACCAGCGCCTCTCCCGCAACATTACAGCGCTGGCCGTCACGCAACACATTCGCGCGGGGAGCCAGCATCTGGCGGATAGCGTCCATCGCTTTTTCCGCCTTACCCTCCTGAATGAAGCCGATGATGGCATTGGCAATCACCACCGCCAGAATAACCAGCGTATCGACAAGATGGTCCAGAAGCGCCGTGATAACGGCGGAACCCATCAGAACGTAAATCAGAATGTTATGAAACTGCAGCAAAAAACGCACGAACATGCTGCGCTTCTTAATCTCTGGCAGACGATTGGGGCCATAAGTGCTCAGTCTTTTCAGTGCGTCTTCTTCGCTCAGGCCATCGGTAGTGCTGTGCAGGTCAGCGAGAACCTGTGTATGCGACCGATCATGCCAATGACTGTCGTTATTCATTTTCAAGATACTCGATGGGTTCTAACGTTTGGGCTCAGGGCGAGGTGCGTTTTTCTCCGATCAAACTTTTACAAAAGAATTTAAACAGCAAGGTGTTCGGCTGATAGTAGCATTTACAGTTGTTAGTTCAAAAATGGAAAAAATTTTTTAATCTGAAAACCAGATTATCTATGTCTTCATGCTGATCGGCGCAAACTGTTAAGTGGCCCAGTTTTCTTCCCGGCTTTGCTTGTTTTGTGTAATTGTGAAAGTGACTGTTTGGGACGCTTAAAGCGTGAGGCAGTTCAGGAATTTTACTGATAAAGTTCAGCATAACGTACTGGCCCTTATGTTGGGTGCTGCCAAGCGGTAGATTTAATATAGCGCGCAGATGGTTTTCAAATTGGCTGGTGGCGGCACCCTCTATTGTCCAATGCCCTGAGTTATGAACTCTAGGAGCGAATTCGTTTGCAATCAGTTGGCCATTGCACTCAAATAATTCCAATGCAATTGCGCCACAGTAATTTAATTCTTCTAATAATTTGCAAATTATTTTTTGTGCTTCAAGCGCCATAGGGTCAGAAGGGCGGTTGACTGTGGTGTGCAAAATGCCACGATTATGCCCATTTTCAGCCAAATCATAGAATACCCTTTCATTGTTCCTGTTTTGTACGGCAATAATGGACACTTCTCGTGAAAAATTAATCCATTGTTCTGCGATACAAGGTAGTCCATCGATTTGCGACCATGTATACGCTATTTGCTCTTCAGACTTTAACACCCATTGACCTTTGCCGTCATAGCCGCCGAATCGCGTTTTAATAACAAAAGGAAAGCCTAGCGTCTCTGCTGCATCATGGATGTCATTTTTGCTTTGAATGTCGATGAATTTTGGCGTGGCAATGCCTAATCGTTGAAATAGTTGTTTTTCAAGCAGTCTGTCTTGTTTTACATTTAAGGTATTTATCTCGGGATAAACGCGCGTATATTTACTGACAAATTCTATTGCCGATAGCGGAATATTCTCGAATTCAAAGGTTACAAGGTCTACGCTTTTGGCAAATAATTTTAGCTGTTGCCAATCATCAAAATCGGCTTGTATATGTTGGCCAAGTGTTGCCGCGCAGCCATCCGGGGTCGGATCAAAAAAGACAAACCGAAGTCCGAGGGGTATACCCGCCAAAGCCAGCATTTGTGCCAACTGCCCACCGCCAAAAACACCTATTTTCATGCCTAAACTCTCGGGTCTGAATTAGCCATGACTAAATTGGTTTGCGCGTCCCTAAAGTTTTTCAGTGCCTGACGTATTTCGGGATAATGATTTCCCAGAACTGCCGCAGCAAGCAATGCCGCATTGGCTGCGCCTGCTTGACCGATCGCGAGCGTTCCCACGGGAATACCTTTGGGCATTTGCACTATGGATAACAATGAATCCATGCCATTGAGTGTCTTGGATTGAATGGGAACCCCAAATACTGGCACGATTGTTTTTGCTGCAACCATGCCAGGTAAGTGCGCGGCACCGCCGGCTCCTGCAATAATGACTTGGATGCCACGTGACTCCGCAGATTCGGCATAGCTAAAAAGCTTGTCGGGTGTGCGGTGAGCAGACACCACCTCGACCTCATGCGGTATTTTGAGCTCTTTCAATATTTCCGCTGCGTGGCACATTGTTTCCCAGTCAGATTTTGACCCCATGATAATACCTATTAGTGCAGGCATGATTTTTCCTGTTTAGTAGCTAAAATTTTCCCGGACGTAAAACTTCTATATCGCTGGTAAAAAGCACCATCGCATAGTTGTCGTAATATTTTTGTTGAAGATGTTCAGCGATATTCTTGGCGATCTGAACATCACAAATGGTTTCCAGACGAATGTTAGCGCTTGCGTCCCATCCTCCATGACGTGTTCCGGCACTACCTTTACCGCGAGCGTCGGTAACGGTGTAACCCTTGACACCCAGTCGCTCTATGTCGTTGATCAAGTTTTTTTCTAACGCTGCTTCAGTGATAATAGTCACCAGCTTAAAAGGGTAAGCATTCACTTGTTATCCTCCAAGACTTGAAAATACTTGCTTGGCAATGCTGTAGTACAGAGGGATGCCAACTAAAATATTAAACGGAAAAGTAATTCCCAGTGAGGCCGTTAATGAAAGTGTTGGATTCGCCTCCGGAACAGAAATACGCATGGCCGCTGGTACGGCGATATACGACGCACTGGCAAACAGAGTCGCCAATACGCTTGTACCGCCTACTGATAAGCCTAAACTGAACCCCAATACGATGCCGAATATTGCGGAACAGATGGGCATTACTATTCCGAAAGCAATCAGGAATATCCCGTATCGCCGTAAACTGTCAAGTTGGGCCGAAGTAATCAAACCCATTTCTAAAAGAAACAGTGCCAGAATGCCCTTGAATGAGTCAGAAAACACCGGCTTGATCGAGGCGAGTCCTTCTGCTCCGCTTATCCATCCGATGAGCAAGCCTCCTATCAATAACATCACGCCCTTACCTAGCAAGACTTCATGCGCAATTTCCCCCCACTTTGTCTTTTTACTCATTCCCCGAGCGAGCAGGATTCCAACAAGTATCGCAGGAATTTCAAGTAACACTACAAACAGGGCCATGTGCTCTTCAAAGGGGATGTTTCGCGTATTCATAAACGCGACAACTACCGCAAAAGTTCCGACACTAACCGACCCATAGTGCGCAGCGATAGAGGCGGCATCGGGTCTTTTGAATTTTCCCCCGTATAATAAGACCGGAAATGCCAATAGCGGCAATAAGAACCCCAGCGCAACCACCGCTCCCATTTGAGGCAGCAAAATATTCAAAGGCTGCTTTGATAATTCAACGCCCCCCTTCAGGCCGATAGCCAACAACAATAACATGGTCACAAAGTCATAGACCTGGCTTGGTAAACGCAACTCAGAACGAAGAATGCCGGCAAGCACTCCAAATAAGAAGAACCATATGATTGGATCAACTGACGTCATAAGATTTCACTTTTTGCATACCTCTTGGCTGGCGCTACTGTCAGATCAAGTCTGAACGTCTACAGAATCGTTAGTGGCTCTGACTTTGCGGGGAGTAGTTTACAAGAAAAAAACAGCGCTACCCATTAGAAAATCACGGTCAAGCAGAAAAGCAGCCATCCCTTTGCAAGTTTTTTTGATAAAAGATCACTGTCCAACGTAAATTTTAAATAGCCCTTGTTTTTATGAGCCCTGCTCAGCGCTTCGTTAATAGCTCTTAAGGTCTGATTGACACATCATGAGTATTCGCATTTTCAGGATATTTAACCATAAGTTGAAAACCTTCATATCTAACCGTAGCAAGACACCACACAAAGCCAAAACCTAGCCATAACACACGCGAAGTCATCCCAAAACTTTGATTGACGCGCTTTAATTCTCTGCTTTATACTCCGCGTCCAGTCTTGCCAGAGTGGTGAAATCGGTATACACGGTGGATTCAAAATCCACTGCCTTTGCGGGCATGGCGGTTCAAGTCCGCCCTCTGGTACCAATTGATTCATGTTTTAAGGTCTCTACAAAAACCCGCAAATCACCCGGTTTAGCGGGTTTTTTATTGCCTTTCAGGGAAAGATCAACAGATACTCCCAATCCACGCGCAACAAAAAAAATACGACCCCTCACACAAAATTGAAATAGTTCTTATTTCTTGCTTTATTTGTGCCACAGATAGCCCTTGAATAAAACAGTCTTCCGTGTCCTTGGAGAACTCGCATGTCAACAGCCCAGTTAGCAAACCCACCCACCGATGTCATCAAAGTCACCGATGCCATTCACCATATCAAAAAAATGAATCCTTCCAACCTTGACCATCTTATGGACATCACCAAAAAATGGGCCTTGACCTCAGGCTTAGATTGGGCGGTAAACATTCTTTCTGCAATCCTGGTCTTTTACATCGGTCGCTGGATTACACGCTTGATCACCGGCGCTATCGCCAATGTAATGGAAAGCCGCCACATTGAGAAATCGCTGATTTCGTTTACCCGCAGTTTAATCAGTGCCGCCATGACCGCCTTTGTGATTATCGCGGCACTGGGTCAGCTAGGCATACAAACCACCTCCTTTGTGGCCATTATCGGTGCCGCTGGTTTGGCTGTGGGTTTGGCATTACAAGGCTCCTTGTCCAATTTCGCGGCGGGCGTATTGATGATTATTTTCCGGCCCATCAAAGTCGGTGACTTCATTGAAGCCGCTGGCACCGCCGGCACCGTGGAAGATATTCAGGTATTTTCGACCATGCTACGCACGGCAGACAACAAGGTCATTATTATCCCCAACTCATCCATCACCGGGGGTAATATTGTTAACTACTCCACCAAACCCATCCGGCGTATTGATTTGGAGTTTGGCGTCTCTTACGAAGCCGACATCCAGAAAACCAAAGAAATTTTCACCCGCATCCTCAACGAAGAAAGTCGTATCTTAAAAGATCCGCCGCCTGTCATTGCCGTTAGAGCACTCACCGACACCGCCATGATGTTTGTTTTGCGGCCCTGGGTAAAGTCATCCGATTTTGGCGATGTATCGTTTGCCCTGACTGAAAAAGTCAAAACCACACTTGATGCAGAAGGCATAGTGATGCCCTGGCGACATCATCAAATGTATAACAAACCCTGAGCAGAGAAACGAATTTGACCTAAGAGTTAACCCATGAAAATATTAGTTTGGGCCTTTTTCGGTGGGCTTGCACGTTTAATGGCCTAATATTGCGGTCAGGCGACGCTTACTACCCTAGCAGCATGCGCGTTGCAAATTTACGTATAGCCCTGCCAAAATCATTTTTCACCTGCGGAGGTATTTATGCCAGAGAGCAACAACGCTAAAGAAGACAATGCGATTGCAGAATGGGTTAAGCGCAATGTGTCACCGCTCATTACATTGGCCGCATTTATCACCACACTTTTTGGGGGCTACTTTTGGCTGGATAATAATTATGCCAAAGCCTACGAGTTGGCTCAGCTTGAGCAGCGGTTTGAGATAAAGCTAACGAGCGATTCCATCCAGGGGATAAACGCAAGGATTTGGCAGCTGGAAGATAGGCTACAGCAAAAATCCGATGACATTACCGCAAAAGAAGAGCTCAGAAAGCTGAAGGAGAACAAAGCTAATCTTGAACGTGAGCTGGAAAACTTACAGAGAAGTCGTTAGCACTTAAGGGGGAGCTTTGATTTATGTGTGCGGCATGGAAAATGTTCCTTGAAAATACAAGGAAATCACTTTGGGTTACACGACACGATAGTAAGTGAAATTATTAAGAACAATAAATAAAAGACCTGATAATTTTACCGCTCCTTTATGTTCTCATCATGAAAAAACGCCAAAAACCATCGTGAACACGGGCAATCAATAAGCAACTAACAGACGCGCCAGGCCGGCGCCACTTGCCGCACAGCGTTATGCTTCATAGGGAGTTTATGTATGAATCCGCGAATTACTGTCATCACCATTGGTGTTGATGATCTGGAACGATCATTCACGTTCTACCGTGATGGTCTCGGGCTGAAAACGGAAGGCCTTATCGGAAAGGAATTTGAGCATGGTGCCGTTGCCTTTTTTGAGCTTCAGCACGGCTTAAAGCTCGCCCTCTGGCCGCGAAAAAGTCTCTCGCAGGATGCAGGTCTTCCTTTGGGTAGCCCGAGTGCAACAGAGTTTTCCCTGGGACATAACGTTTCATCCAAAGCCGAAGTGGATGCAGTTATGGCTCAGGCCAAGCGCGCAGACGCAGTGATTGTAAAGCCGGCCCAAGAAACATTTTGGGGCGGTTATGCCGGTTACTTTCAAGATCCAGATCATCATCTTTGGGAAGTTGTCTGGAATCCACAGTTGCAAGTAGATGCATGCTGAGGCATAAAAACCCTTGCTAAAAACACCGGGCCAGCTCGGGAAAGTTTATAAGAGAAACAATATCCAGCTTACTCGCGCCTGTTATTTGTAGCGTTGGAATTTTAAAAACATGGCCTTTATCGGGCTCTCACGCCCCCAAAGTCAAACAATGTCAGCACTCGTTGTTGTGGGTCAAACGGCACCGCAATCGAGTGCACTGGCTGCAAGCGAACGTTTGCGCGTCGTCGCATTCATTCGTCACGTTGGCTGCCCTTTTGCTGAAAACACGGTCAAACAATTGCGTTTGTGGGCCGAGCAACACCCGCACGTGGCTGTTTTCCTTGTGAGCCACGGCAATGCGTCGCAAAGCACCGAATGGATCAACACCCTGGGGGGCTTGGGTCGTTTGCGTTTGGTCATTGATACGCAGCGAGAACTTCATGCCAAGTGGGGTGTTGGTTTTTCAAACCTCTGGCATTTCGCTGGCCCGTCTTCTCTGCTGGGTGTTGCAGCGCTGTTATTCAAAGGCATCAGAAACAGAAACGCAGCAGGCACCCGATGGCAACGAGCGGCGCTTTTTCTGCTTAATGGCGAATGCGTCCTCTGGTCGCATGTACCACGCTCGGCACAAGAATTCGAGCTACCGCCTGAGCATTTCCTGCCTGAGGGTGCACATAAGAAATAAATCGCGGCATTTGTTGCAGTGCGTCCATTCAAAAATTCTGTTACTTTTTGACGGTGATGGGCTTTCTTTAAGACATAAATCTGATATCGTTCCGTTTCGGTCAGCGGCGTACAGTTTAGCGGACCTCTGTTCTCGGACATTACGCTTATTATCCGAAACGGTCCCTTCCTTCCCTTTTATAAAGAATAAAAAAATGCAAGAAACACTCGCCACCCGTTGGTTTCAACGAATACAAAAAATACCTGGCCATCATTTACTGATAAACCTGGGCTTATCACTTGTCGCGCCCTACTCCGGGAATATTCGCCCACGCATTGTGCGCGTGGCGCCTGGATATATGGAAGTTAAAATGAAGAAACGGCGCGCGGTAGAAAATCATATGCGCACCGTTCACGCCGTCGCCATGGCCAATCTTGTGGAACTCACCGCCTCTGGGGCCGTGCAGTTTAGCATCCCCAATACGGCCCGATGGATTCCCAGCGGACTTACGCTGAACTATTTAAAAAAAGCCAAAACCGACCTTCGGGCAGTCTGTCAATTTGATGAGCCAGATTGGCACACCGTACAGGATATTCCTGTAACGGTAGATGTCTATGACACCCATGGAGACAAAGTTGTGTCAGCAACGTTACAAATGCGTATTGGCCCCAAATTAAAAAAATAATCCGGGCCTGCAACGGGAACCTGCCTGTAATCACCAAGCTTTGTGATCTATCGCATGCGGGCAAATCTATACAAGCAAGGCTGCGACTTTAAATCACCGTCAAATACGATAGGTTAAATACCATAGATTGTCCCGGCCATGGCAGCTGTGCTAACGTTTGGGCTGAAAGTGCTGTGTCGCTTATTTTCCAGCAGGGTTCATTGCTTGGTTATTGATTACGATCAATACATTAAGACCCTGACCCGCATAGTATTTTCAGCATGAGTGTTTTGAGAACAATTCATATCAGCAACATGAAGCAAAACCGCCTCATCAATTTTGTTCTATCGAATCACCTAAAGGAGATACATCATGGAAAAAAAACCCGACCAAACTCAAATAAGCACCCCAAGCAAAAGCAGCAAATCCTTAAGTCCCTTTGACGATTTACGGTCACATATTCAGGACTTGGAGCAACGCTTTGAAAACCTTCTGGGCAGTGGTTTTTTAAGAACACCTAAATTTGAATGGCCGGAGTGGGCCAGTTTTGATTCCATGAAAACAGAAACGCCCAAGGTTGACATTATCGATCAAAAAACCAATTTGCTGGTGCGCGCTGAAATTCCTGGCATGAAAAAAGAAAATATCGATATTTCCGTCAGTGACACGAGTATCACCATTAAAGGTCACAGCAAAGAAGAAATTGAAGAAAAAGAAAAGGAAAACTATTACCGCCGCGAGACCTCATCCAAATCATTTACACGCACATTAAGCTTGCCCTGCGAAGTGCAATCTAAAGATGCCAAAGCAAATTTTCAGGATGGCGTGTTGCAAATAACCTTGCCCAAAGCCGAAAAAGCCAAAGCTCAAACCCTGCAGATTGATTAGTTTTTAACGTCTTCGCTTAGCTTTAGGGAGAAAAACAGCAATTACGTCACAATCACACAAAAGGAGCCTATGCGGCTCCTTTTTTAGGGTTACTCATCGCAGCAATCACACCAAAGAGGTATTCATTTTCCAAAGAAAAAATTTGGTGTCGAAGAGTAATAAAGTTTCAAACCAAGTATTAAGATACCATCCTGAATAGTTCTTTTATCCCTTTTTTTTGAATCGAAACCAAACTTCATTGAGAATGGGTGTAGTGTCGCATTTGTTTGTCTGCCAAAACCTTTTTGACCTTGTTGTTTTTTACAAAACAATCAA